>ERZ795061.1107-NODE-1107-length-26723-cov-5.741975_pt1 | contig 26723 bp, 26 predicted proteins | sample MGYA00375145_ERZ795061 | MGnify/ENA primary metagenome ERZ795061 (study PRJEB30190, sample SAMN05720144) | anaerobic digester metagenome | isolation source: active sludge of municipal wastewater-treating anaerobic digesters | place: USA | collected 2014-12-22 ... | reverse complement strand
CCCTCGCAGTACAACGGCAAGCGCGTGCGGGTGAACTATCAGACCCTCGCCGGGTAGATCCCGAATTGCGCTATTGGGAAGATCGCGGCTTTGCGCTGCGCGCTCATGTGCTGCATGCAGTAAGACTATGCGCCGAGCCATTCTATTTTACCGGCGGAAAACTCGCGACGTGGCGGCCGCATGCCTCGCTTGAGGTTTTCAACGCGATGGAGCCGAGAGAGCGGTTTGGCGTCAACAGCGCGATCATCGCCCCGGCATACCTGCCGGGCGGTGTGATTGGCGCCATTGTGTGGGCCTCGCCGGATGAGACGCTGGACGTGACACCCGTGTTCGAACAGCGCGCGGGCGAGCTGCATACACTGGCGCTTAAATTCGTCGCCACGCACAACGACCTTGCGGCTCGCAAGATCGCCGAAGCGCCGGCGCCGCTAACGCGACGCGAGATCCAATGCCTGAAGTGGGCGGCCATGGGCAAGACCGACGCCGACATAAGCGAAATCATGCATATCTCGCTGCCGACTGTGCGGTTTCACATCACCAATGCGGCGCGCAAGCTTAACGTGGTTGGCCGGCCGCAAGCGATCTACAAGGCGGCTACGCTCGGCTATGTCGGCGCGGTTGCCCGCACCTAGGCGAGCATTGCAGCCAGCTTGTCGCGAATAATCGCTTCGGCTTCATCGACAATGCGGTCGACCAGAACCTTGACTGTCGGGACGTCGTTGATGAGGCCCTGGACCTGACCGGCGCTCCAGATGCCGTGGTCGCGCTCGCCTGACTCAAGGCCTTCACGACCGCGGACACCTTTCACCAAGCTGGACACTTCTTCAAAGGGGCGACCCTCTGCTTCGAGGCGCAGCACTTCCTGGCTGACGAGGTTCTTCGCAACGCGGGCGCTGTTGCGATAGGTGCGGAATATGATGTCGGTGGCGCGTTCGTCGGCCTCCACCATTGCCTGCTTGAAGTTCTGATGGATCGGCGCTTCGACAGTGGCGCAGAACCGCGTGCCCATGTTGATGCCATGAGCGCCAAGCGCCAGCGCAGCAGCCAGACCGCGACCATCGCCGAAACCGCCTGAGGCGAGCATCGGCACTTTCACCTTGTTCGCGGCAGCTGGAATGAGAATGAGGCCGGGAATGTCATCCTCGCCCGGATGACCCGCGCACTCAAAACCATCGATCGAGACGGCATCTACGCCCATTCGCTCCGCCGAGAGGGCGTGACGCACAGCCGTGCATTTGTGGATCACCTTGATGCCATTTGCCTTGAAGTGATCGACATGTTCCTGCGGCTTGTAGCCAGCCGTTTCGACCATGGTGATGCCGGCTTCGATGATCGCCTGCCTGTATTCTGCGTAGGGAGGCGGCTTGATGGCCGGCAGGATTGTGAGGTTCACGCCGAACGGCTTATCCGTCATGCCTCTCGTGCGCGCGATTTCCTTCAACAGAGCGTCGGGCGTCGGCTGCGTCAGCGCCGTCAGAAAGCCGAGAGCGCCTGCGTTGGCGACGGCCGAGACCAGCTCGGCGCGACCGACCCACTGCATGCCGCCTTGGGCGACGGGATGCTGGACGCCGAAAAGCTCAGTGAATCGTGTGCGGATCATGGTTTGGCTCCGATCAGGCGCCGGTGAAGCGCGCGGGTCGTTTGGTGAGAAACGCGGCGACGCCCTCCCGATGGTCCGCCGTACGGCCTGCATCACGCTGGTTTTTACGCTCGGTTGCAATAGCGTCTTCGAACGACGCATCGGCCGCCGACCAGGCCATGCGCCGGATCATGGCAAGAGATTGTGTCGGGCCGGCCGCCAATGCTTTCGCGAGGTCCAGCGCTGTCGGCATGACCTGTTCGTCCGGCACGAGGCGATTGACCATACCCCATTCCAGCGCCTTGGCCGCGGGGATACGCTCGCCCAACAGCATCATCTCCATGGCGCGCGCACGGCCAACACCTTTGGCCAGCAGCCAACTGGAACCACCGTCTGGCACGAGGCCAATCCGCGCGAACGCCTGCAGAAAGAATGCACTTTCTCCTGCCACGACGAGATCGGCGGCCAACGCCAGTGAACACCCAACGCCGGCCGCGCTACCCTTCACCGCCGAGACCCACGGAAACGGAAGATCACGTAGCCGGAGCATCAGCGGATTTATGTGCGTTTCAAGAGACCGGCCGGCATCGGGTAATGCGTCCGACGGACCACCGCCCATGCCGCCCGAAAGATTGGCGCCCGAACAGAAAGCGCGGCCTGCACCCGTCAGCACCATGGCGCGCGCCGATCCGGTTATCTCATCCAGCGCCACCCCAATCTCTTCTATTGTCGCCAGCGTAACTGCATTCAACGTTGCGGGATCGTTCAGGCGAATGACCGCGACATCGCCCTCGCGTTCAAGCTCGATCGTCTTGCCGGCCATGACAGCTCCTTTCGGCGCGCTCAGAGTGTTCAGTTTACCTGGCGCTCGCGACCCGCCCAGTAGGGTTCGCGCAACAATCGCCGCAGAATTTTTCCCGAAGCGTTGCGTGGCAGCACATCGACAAGATCGACGCTCTTCGGCGCCTTGTACGCGGCGATGCGGGTGCGGGCGAACGCAATGATGCTGTCGGCATCGAAGTCAAAGCCGGGCTTCAGCACCACGACTGCCTTGACAGCCTCACCCCATCTGTCGTCGGGGATACCGATAACCGCGACGTCTGCCACGGAAGGGTGGCCATAGATCGCGCTTTCCACTTCGGACGGATAGACGTTCTCGGCGCCGGACACGATCATGTCCTTGAAGCGATCCTGGATGTAGAGGTAGCCGTCGGCATCAAGGTAGCCGGCATCGCCCGTGCGCAGCCAGCCATCATTGTCCACGGTCTCGCGTGTCGCGTCGGGCTGCTTCCAGTAGCCGACCATGTTCGCGATGGAGCGCGTTTCGATCTCGCCGATCTCATCCGGTCCCAGCACCTGACGATCTGCCCCTGTGATCCGGATTTCGACCCCCGGCATGGGCAGACCCGCGCCGCGCATCCGCTTGTTGCCTTCGGGCGTGTGATCTTCCGGCGGCAGATAAACGACCGTACCTGTCGTTTCAGTCATCCCGTATTGCTGTGCAAAGCCGCAACCGAACACTTCCGTCGCTTGCCGCAAGAGATCGAGCGCAATAGGAGACGCGCCGTAGAGAATGTAACGGACGCGACTGTAGTCAATCTCGCGAACGCGGGGCTGGGCCAAAAGGATCTGCAACGCAGCGGGGGCCATGAACATCTTCGAAATGCCCCGATGCTCAATAGCGTCGAGCACCGCGCCAGGCAGAAACTCCCGCAGCAGGATCGTCGTTGCGCCATTGAAGAAGCCGACGATGGCCCAACCAACTCCGCCGATATGGCCTAGCGGCATGGCGACGAGGTTTACGTCACTCTCGGTCCAGGTGTTCCACGGCATCTTATGCTCCATCGCCTCACGCCGGCCGACGAGAAGATTGCGGTGGCTCAGCATGACGCCTTTCGGCTTGCCAGTGGTGCCGGACGTATAAAGCTGCAAGGCGACATCGCCCTGCCCCACAGGAAGCTCGGGATCACGGTTCGATTGAGCGTCGCGCCAGTTCGCGAAAGTCGACAGCCCGACCCCCGAGGCTTCCATTCCGATGAAGACTTTGACGTGCGGCATGCCCGCGCGAAACTCGTCCATCCTGCTCAGTTGATCCACGCCGACGAATAGAGCCTTCGCTTCAGCATCGTCTACGATCTGCACAATCTCCGGCGCAGCCAGCCGCCATCCAACCGGCACAAACACGGCTCCAGCCTTTGCAATGCCGAACATCAGCTCGAAGAACTCGTCGTTACCCTTGCCTACGAAAGCCACGCGATCGCCCGGCTGAACGCCCGCCGCTATCAACGCATTTGCGACCCGGCTGGTGTTGTGATCCAGCTCCCGCCAACTGGTTGATCTAGCTTCAAACCAGACCGCAAGCCCATCCGGCTTTCGAGCAGCATGGTAGCGCACGATATCACCCAGAGCGGGCATTGCGTTGAAATCAACGCTGCTCGCCAGTACGGCGTTCTGCAACATCCGGTTTCTCCCCGCGTTTCCGCCGTGTGCCCAGCGGTTTGCCGCATTCGATGCGGTTTGCGACAACAAAGCTAGAGCAAGGCCGCCGGTCAGGCCCCTATCTGAAACGATAGGCAGGCCTTGCTGATCAAATGATTAGACTGCCCTGGCCGTTGCGACAGGAAAGGCAGGCTGATGCCAGATGACGCTCGCCAGAATTTCGACGCCCCTCCGCCCGATGCCACACAACGGACGATGCCGCGCGTTGACTATCTGAACCCGCCCGGCGCCTTGTCTTTGTACACCGCCGACTCGCTGGCCTGGCAGGTCTTCAAGAACCCGATTTCCCTATTCATCGGCGGCATTGCTGCGGTGTTGCTGGAACTAGCCGAGCCACGCGTACGCTCCGGCGTTTGGGGGCACTCGATCTTTCCAACCGACCCGCTGACTCGCATCCGCAGAACTGGCGCCGTTACGCATGCGACTGTCTATGCGCCGACCGAGACAGCGACACGCATCATCCGCATGGTGAACCGGATGCATGATCGCGTGGAGGGCCATACCCCAGACGGCGCCGCCTATCGTGCGAATGACCCCGTCTTGTTGAACTGGGTGCAAGCAACAGTCAGCTTCGGCTTCATGGAGGCGTACGCGACCTTTGTTCGGCCATTCACGAACAGGGAACGCGATCGGTTTTACAAGGACAGCGAACCAGTCGCGCGCCTGTTCGGAGCGACTGGAGCACCCTTTTCGCTGAACGAACAGAAGCAGCAATTTGAAGCCATGCGGCCCGGGCTTGAAGATCATCCTATTGTTCATGAGTTTCTGGACATCATGACGAAGACGCCGGCCCTGCCGATATTCATGCGCCCCCTGCAAACGATGATGCTCCGGGCGGGCGTCTCTCTTCTGCCAGACTGGGCGCAAGAGCGACTCAACCTTCGAACAAAGTGGCGCCTGAGGAATTGGGAGCGCGCATTGCTGAAGAGGCTTGGCGCAATGTTCGATCGCCTGCCGATACGCAACACGCCGCCTGTTCAAGCATGCCAACGCCTCGGCCTGTCTTCCACCTATCTCTACCGCAAGCGCTGAGATTTTTTTGACAAACTTCTCGGAGAACTGCCTACGGGCGCGCCATCGCGTGTCCGCTTCGCTATGCTGTCGCGCTTATCGCCAGACCGTCACGCTGCTCGCTGAAAAGCGCGGAAGGCCCCTGAATCATTCCCACTCGATTATCCACCAACCTGTCGCCACCTTTCGCTTTCGCTCGCTGAGCTAGCGTCATTTCGAAGTGCACCGTCAAGCACACCGTCAGAAAGATTTGATGGAATTTTCGCCTGCGGAATCGTCACGGCGCTTACACCATTAATCATCGATGAGGCTTAGAACAAGGCCAGCTGACGTTCGTCGGTCTTGCGCCGCCGTGTCGGCTTCTTGGAGTTTGCGAGCACCTTCTCCATCGCGGCTTGACGCTTCGCGTGGACGCGTTGTGACTCAAACTTGCCGCGCCCCTCGAACCTCATCAACGCGTCTTCGAGTTGCTGCACGTCAGCCTTTCGCCAGAAAATCATGTTGCGGATAATGACCGGTTCGGGGAAGTCAGGGATGCCACTTCGGCGCGCGCGCCACAGCGTTACAACGCTCACGCAGAGATCATCGGCGACCGCCTTCTGCGGGACCAGATCACTTGGAAATCTCATCGAGCGCACTCCGCGCTGAACCTACAACACATCACCCGCCGCTCCTCCGGCTACTCATTCACACACCATGCGTCATCGCCACGGCGCTCGTGCCAATGGCGTAAAAACCGTACATCCGACGTGCTCGCCCTACATTGGCGGCAGGTCCGGTCCGAGTTTGCGCGCGAGCGACCACGAGATGGTCTGCCCGCGTGAAACGCCAACGACTTCCCTCCCGGCAAACCGCTCAAGGGCCGGCCTCCATGGCACCATGAATGCCTGCCGGTCCTGCATGATGATCGCCACGCGCCCTTGGGCGAGGTCGACCCGCTGTGCGTAGACGCCTTGAACTGAGCCTTGTGGGTGCGTCAGGACAGGAACACCCAGATCCTGGCTCACGCGCCGCGCTGCCTCGCCAAGCTCGGTCTTAGCCATCGCTCTGACTGCCTGCTGGTCCAACACGTCGAGCTTACCGCCCAAGACGCCCTGTTCGATCAGGAACATCCGCCGCTGTTGAAGCGCAGTGGCCTCTGCCGCCGCCACTCTGCCTTTGCCTGCGAACGCCGGCTCGGCTCCTGAAAGGATGCGGTCGAGCCGCGTTGGACCGGACGCCAGGACCTGGTCGCGTACAGGAAGGTGACTTTCGACAGCGACGACGACTGGCGAACGCTGTGCGATCTTCCGTTCGAACGCTAGCGCACGATCAAGGTGATCGTCGGCTAACTGGAAGACGCCGCTGGCGTCCCGCTCAACCAGTCCTGCGCGGCGCATCGCCTCCAGGCGCCTGACGTTGGCGGCCATGATCTCCGGGCTGGCGCCGGGCCTGGTCGTCTTGTGATGTTCGATCGAGTATGCGCCGCCTGTCTGCGCAGCGATCGCGGCGACGACTTCGTCGGTCGGGCGCGTGCCGACACTCCGCGGTTCGAACGCAACGATGGCGCCTGGTTTGATCCCGTCGAGCTGGGCCAGATCGTTCGCCTGATCGAGCGTTGCGTAGCGCATCTCGCCCTGCTCGTTCTCCACGATCGCGAGAAACGTTTCACCGAGATCGTCGACAGGACCGAAGTGGATGAGTTCGCCAACCGTTCGGGTCGACGCCTCGACGGAACGGACGTCGCCGGCGCCACGTATTCGCCCGATCCGCCCAAGTGCATTTTCAACCTCTACGTGTGTCGCGAGCGCCTTCAGCTTGTCCCCAAGATCGCTTGCCAGCCGCCACCCGCCAAGATCCTTCGCAGCCAGATCCCAGCCTTCCAGACGCTCAAGGCGTGCCACTAGTTCGGGGCGCTGGGTGTAGATGACGCCGCTCCGATCCCGGGCTCGAAGAAGCTCCTTGTCCATGGGTGAGGGTCCGCGCGCTTCGATGTCGCGTGCCCGCTCCCGGACAAGGTCGACATTCTGCCTGGGTCCCAGCGCCCGGGTGACGATCTCCTGCGCGTGCTCGCGTATCCCGGAGGCGATCAGCCGGGAGGGGATGAACAGCTCTTTCCCATCTGCGCGCCGACCACGAAGGAGCACATGGCTGTGCGGGTTGTCGGTGTCATGATGATCGACCGCGAGCCATTCCAGCTTGGTCGCCAGCTTGGCTTCGAGACCGGCCATCAGCTCCCGGATGAAGGGCTGCAGGTTCCCGAGAGCAGCTCCATCCTCCGCGCTAATGATCAGCCGGAAGTGGCGCGGGTCAGTGGCCCACCCAGATGTCAGCGACTTCCCGTCGAGGTCGCTCTCGTGCTGGTTGTAGAATGAAAGACTGTTTCCGGCCGCTTCCTCCTGCCGCGACAGGTAGTCTACTGACCTGTTCAGGCCGGAGCCCTCGTCGCCTTCCGGTCTGCCGACGACTGCCCTGGCCTCGCGCGCCAGGTATGCCACATGCACGCGCAGCGGTGCGCCACGCCCACCCCCGTGGGAGACGAACCGCGCTTTCACAACAACGCGCCGCATGGCCGCCGACACGGGTCTGGCTCGGGTGGCGGACCCCTTGGCAAAGTGATCGCGCAGGCCTGTCCGCGCCGGACGCCCGGCTGCATTCCTTCCCGTGCGCGGCGCACTTGAGCCGACACGCCCTGCGATGCGTATTGCGGCGCGCAGCTTCAGGAGGCTCCCGCCCCGATCGCGCCCCGCCCGGCCGATCTTGGGTTCGAACACTGTCTCGTCGATCTCGTAATCCATGTGTCGAGGATGGCGTCCTCAACGTCGGATTCCAGCGCTTGCAACGCGTTGACGAAAATGCGGCACATCCACGGTGCGCGCCTTTCGATCCACGTCAGATTTTTCTATGTGCAGACAGTCGCTTCGCACTCGAAGCGACGTACTACCTTTATCTTGCAATCCACCCCACCCTCACCCCGAACCACTGCTTCCCCTATCGCTCCAGGCCCTCGATCAGCACCCCGAGACCTACGAGCACGCGCGAATCCGGACAGCGGAAGCGGCCACAACCGCTCCCGCCGATCTCGTTCAGGAGTCTGAAGCTGCGTCACCGATAACCGGAGCACGGTCCGGTTGAAGTTGCTGAAGCTCGGCTCGGATCTCGCTCGCTTCCTGCGGATCGATGGCCCCGCGTAGTTCGGCCCGCAGTTCCTCGATGTGCCGCTCAAGCGTGAAGGTCTTCGTGAACATCGTCATCTCCTGGGTTTGAAGGATGACGTCCGCGGTCGGGCGGGAGGGAGTGGGTCAAGGGATCGCGCATGGGCGCGACCGCGGAGCGGCGATGGGGGTCACGATTTTTTTGGCTCTATCGCCAAAAAAATGGTGGGGCCCCGTCGTCCCTTGAGGCGCTCCCTCCCGCCCGGCACACTGATGCGACCTGAGCAACCTCCTCCCCCAGTACGGGAACCGCTTCGCGCCCCGCTGCCGGTTGGCGTGGCTCTCCAACGCGCTGCCGATACCCCGCCAGCATGCCACGAGAACCTGCACTGGATGATGTTGGAACAGACCGGCGATGCCCGCTGGGCGCTCGTCGCCCAGCTACCAGAATGAAGGCTGCAGGGAGCCTGCGCGCCGGACTTCCGGCGCTGCATGGCGGAACGCGCCGACGAGCTGCTGGCGGCGCATAGCGCCCGCAGGGGCACGCCCGAAGGAGCCGCGTTCACGCGGCGGGGCCGAGCGTGACCGACAGCTGCTCACGCCTGTTTTGCCAGCCGCCGGATGGTGACCGCCGCACACCGGCTTCCCGCCTATCCGGCCGGGGCGACCGGGGGACGACCCATGACGTAATTTGCCGCCTTCGAAGCAAGCGACGCCGCAGAGAAGATCGCCCGATTATCCCCCTTCAAGATGGTGAGCCACGCTCCGAGATAGTCGGCATGGCGAACCGTCGGCGTGATCCCGAGTTCGGCGCAAAGAAAGGCCGAGCATAACTCGGCAACCAGTTCTTCGCGGGCGTAGGCGTCGCCGCCCCTCGATCCGGAAAAGTCGCGAGACAGGCGAGTGCTGTGACCTGTCCAATGACCATTATGCCGATATCGGCATAAAGGGCATTATGCCGTGCGCCGGATTATGCCGTGTGGCCGAGCCAGCGCGTCGTAGACGCTGGATCCAGCCAAGCGGTCGGTCGGCATAATCAGAGCATTTCGAGGAAGGCTAGTTCCGGCGCGTCATCGGCGGCTTCGGCTAGCCCTGCTGCGGCGCCGCCAGCGCCTCGATGATGGGGCAGTCGGGCGAGGCGTCGCGCGCGCAGCGCGCCGCCGTGTCCGACAGAATGCGCTGCAGCTTGCGCAAGTCGGCGATCTTGCGCCTGACCACGTCGAGGTGCTGCGTGGTGAGCGCGTAGACGTCGGCGCAACCGCCAGCGCCGTCGGCGATGGCCAACAGCGCTCGGATTTCCTCGATCGAGAAGCCGAGTTCGCGCCCGCGCAGGATGAAGCGCAGCCGCTTGGTCAGGTCCGCGTCGTAGAGCCGATGGCGCCCCAACGAGCGCGGCGGGTGCGGCAAGAGGCCGATGCCCTCGTAATAGCGGATGGTTTCGAGGTTGCAGCCGACGCGCTCGGCAAGCTCGCCGCGCCGCAACAAGGGCATGGGATTGCGCCGCTGCATGGGCCTGAAAAATCCTCTTGATCCTGTAGTCGCTACAGACTGTAGCGTGATCCTATGGTCCAGCAAAGCCAAGATCCCAGCCCCGATTCCTGGCCCCGTCAGTCCTGGCTCGCCGCCGGCGGCGTCGCCGGCGCCATTCTGGCGTCCTCCTGCTGCATCCTGCCGCTGGCGCTGGTGACGTTGGGGGTCTCCGGCGCCTGGATCGGCAATTTCACTGCGCTCGAGCCGTACAAGCCTGTCTTCATCGCCATCGCGGCGATCTTCATCGGGCTCGGCTTCTGGCAAGTCTATTTCCGGCCCAAGCCCAGATGCGAGGACGGCTCCTACTGCGCGCGCCCGCAATCCTCGCTGATCACCCAAATCGCGCTCTGGATCGCGACCGCGCTCGTCATTCTGGCCTCCACCATCGATTGGTGGGCGAGGCTTTTCTACTGAAGGAGGCACTAATGAAGAAGCTCGTGATCATCGGTGCGCTGGCCGCGCTCGCGGGGCTCGGCGCAATCGCCACGCTCTTTCCGCAGCAAACGGCCGTACAGGCGCAAGCCCAGAACCAGGCCCAAACGCGCACCGCTTCGTTCGCTGTCGACAAAATGACCTGCGCAACGTGCCCGATCACCGTGCGCACAGCGATGTTGCGCGTCGCCGGTGTGCGCTCGGTCGAGGTCGATTTCGATGCAAAGCGCGCCACGGTGAGCTACGATCCAGCCCGCGCCACACCCAAAGCGATCGCCGACGCTTCCACCAACGCCGGCTATCCCGCGCATCTCGTCGCGCCGGCCTCATGAGAGAATGGCCGGTCCTCTCGATCGGCATTGTCGCAGCCGCGCTGTGCTGCCTCTTGACGCCGATCATGCTGGCGCTCCTCGGCGTCGCCAGCCTTCGAGCAATCGCAGGAGACCTGTTTCTGCCCTTGCTCCTCGGCGTCGCCGCGCTGGCTGCGTTGGCGTTGGGGCTGAGGGCGTTCGCCCGCCACCGCTGGCGCGGCGGCGCTCATGACCATTCTCACAAGAAAGCCTGACATGTCCGATTGCTGCCCGGCGCCCTCCAAGAAAGATACCTACGACCTCACCGTCATCGGCGCCGGCTCGGCCGGGTTCTCGGCGGCCATCGCCGCCGCCGAGCAGGGCGCGCGCGTGGCGCTGATCGGACACGGGATCATCGGCGGGACGTGCGTCAATGTCGGCTGCGTGCCGTCCAAGACCATGATCCGCGCCGCCGAGGCGCTGCACGGGGCGCGCGCCGCCAGCCGCTTCGATGGCATTGTCGGTGAAGCCCGTGTGGTCGACTGGCGGCGCGTCATGGCGGCCAAGGACGAGTTGGTCGAAAACCTCAGGCAGAAGAAGTACGTCGAGCTGCTGCCGCAGTATGAAAGCATCACCTACGTCGAGGGCGCAGCGCGCGTCGCCAATGGCGGTGTCGCTGTCGGCACGAGCTTCATCCAGGCGCCGAAGATCGTCATCGCCACCGGCGCACGGCCCGGCGTTCCGCCGATCCCGGGGCTCGACAAGGTCGATTATCTCACCAGCACGTCGCTGCTCGAGCTGGACGCATTGCCCAAAAGCCTGATTGTCGTGGGCGGCGGGTTCATCGGCGCCGAGCTCGCGCAGATGATGGCGCGCATGGGCGTTGCCGTGACCATGGTGTGCCGCTCGCGCCTGCTGCCGCAGGCGGAGCCGGAGGTGTCCGACGCTCTGATGGACGTGTTCCGGGGCGAAGGCATGCGCCTCCAGGGCGGCGTCGCCTACGACGCCTGCCGGCAAGACGCTTCGGGCATCGCGCTGTGCGTCAAGCAGGACGGAGCGCTCATCGAGCTGCGTGCTGAAAAACTGCTCATCGCCACGGGCCGGACGCCTAATGTCGAAGGGCTCGACCTCGCCGAGGCGGGCGTCGCCCAGGATGAGCGCGGCGCCATCGTCGTCGACGCGCACATGCGGACCAGCAAGGCGGGTGTCTACGCTGCGGGCGACGTGACCGACCGCGACCAGTTCGTCTACATGGCCGCCTACGGCGCCAAGCTCGCCGCGCGCAATGCGCTCAATGGCGATGCACTCTCCTACGACAACGCAGCGATGCCGTGGGTGGTGTTCACCGATCCGCAGGTCGCCGGCGTCGGGCTGACCGAAACACAAGCCGCAGCCGCCGGGCATGAGGTGAAAACCTCTGTCGTTCCGCTGGACCAAGTTCCGCGCGCGCTGGCCGCACGCGACACGCGCGGCCTCATCAAGCTTGTTGCCGATGCGCGCAATGATCGATTGCTGGGGGGGCAGATCGTCGCGCCAGAAGGGGCCGACAGCATCCAGACCTTGGTGCTGGCGCTCAAGCACGGCATGACCGCGCGGGCGCTGGGCGAGACCATCTTCCCCTATCTCACCACCGTCGAGGGCCTGAAGCTGGCCGCCCAGGGCTTCGAACGCGACGTCGCCAAACTCTCCTGCTGCGCCGGGTGACGCCATGGCCCCGCAACGTGCACCCGGCGAAGACAGCGCGCGGCGGGACCTGTCGGCCCGCTCCGGCAGCTTCCTTACCGTCTGGGGAGCGCCGATGCTCGCCGGCCTCGCGGCTAGTATGTTGGCGCCATCGACGGCCTGGGCCGCCGGCGCATGGTCGCTGGCCCTGGCCTGGATGGGCGGGGCGTGCCTCCTCAACGCCCGCCGGTGCGGGCGCGTGCATTGCTATGTCTCCGGCCCGATCCTGCTTGTCGGCGCGGGACTCACTGCAGCGTCTGGCGCAGGCGTTCTCGACTTCGGTCCGTCCGGCGTGTCGCTCATCGTCGCCGCAACGCTGGCGTTGGCGGCGCTTACCTACTTGCTTGAGCTAGTCTGGGGTAGATATCGCCGCTGAGCAGCAGCGGCGAAGAAGCCTGGCCTCCCGCGATAGTTCGTCATCTTTAAGCGACGTGACCTTCGGCACATAGGCGGCTCCCCGATACGCGTCTCGCAGAGGCCGCAGAGGTCGAAAGGAGTCCTGCACAGGAATCACATCGGCGCGCCTCGCCGGTTCGGTCCCAATCGTAGGTCTTTGCTCCTTCCAGCAAACGGAAGGAGGCATCATGCCCTGGACAATCAAAAACCCCACAGCTGCCGACATTGCGCCGGACTGGTTGCGGCCCCACTGCGAGAAGTTTCTGCAAGATCTCGCTGAGCAATGCTACGCGCGTGGGACGATGCGAACCTACGCCAGTGCAGCCCGGCTGCTCTGTCAGGAAGTCACCCGTCGAGAACTGGGCGAGCGAGAGCTTGTCGGCAGGACACTATCGAAGACGCGCGCCGCCGCGCTCGCGGCGATGCACCCGAACAAGTACGATCAGAAGCGATACTGCCTTGAGCGGTTCATCGACGCTCTTGTCGCGGCCGGCGTGGCCGAACGGCCGACGCCGCCGAAGAAAGCGCTGACGGCGATCGAGCGCTTGGCGGCGGAGTACGAGGCCTATCTTCGCGAGCAGCGAGGAGTGAGCGAGGCGACGATCTACCACTGCTTGCGATTCCTCGATCGCTTCATGACATTCCGCTTCGGGGAAAAGCTCGGCAATCTCAATGACATCACGCCCGACGACATCGTGAGGTTCCTGCGCGAGGTCATGAGCCGAAAGAGCCCGTACCGCGACAGGACGCCGCCGACGCACCTGCGCAGCTTGTTCCGCTTCCTGTTCTGGAGCGGGAAGACGAAGCGTGACCTGGCGAGCAGCCTGCCGCGCGTTGCAACGGGACGCGCCTCGCACCTGTCACGCGCGTTGCCGCCGGAAGAGATCGAGCGGCTGGTGGATGCGGTCTGGGCGCCGGACGCGGTCGGCCGGCGCAACTACGCGATGCTGATGGTCCTCGCCCGCCTCGGCTTGCGCGCGCCCGAGGTGATCGCGATCCAGCTCGACGACATCGACTGGCGCGCCGGCACGATCTTGATCCGGGGCAAAGGCAAACGGCACGACCGCATGCCGCTGCCTGAGGACGCCGGGGAGGCCATCGTCGACTACATCCGCAACGGTCGCCGCGGCTCCTCGCGCACGCTGTTCGTCTCCAACAAGCCGCCCTACCGGCCGTTCGTCAACGCACAGATCCTGAACACAACCCTGAGGGCGGCGTTCAAGGAGACCGGGCTCCGGCCGCCGCAGATGTATATCGGCTCGCACCTGCTGCGGCACAGTCTCGCGACCGACATGCTGCGCAAGGGCGCCTCGCTCGATGAGATCGGCGACGTGCTGCGGCATCGCTCGCGCAGATCGACGGCCATCTACGCCAGGCACGACATCGACGGGCTGCGCTCGATCGCGCGCGCCTGGCCGGTCGAGGGAGGGCGCGCATGACCACCCTGTCGCAGCGTCTTGCCGACTATCTGGCTGTCCGTCGCAGCCTTGGCTTCAACCTGACCTTCGAGGAGCGCGTCCTGCGGGTCTTCACCGCCTTCGCCGATCGCGCGGGAGCAGATCACATCACGGTCGATCTGTTCCTGCGCTGGAAGGCCGCCTATGGCCATGCGAACAACGACACCTGGTCGCACCGGCTCGCCATGGTGCGGGCCTTCGCCAGCTGGCGCAAGGGATACGACGATCGCACCGAGATACCGCCAGCTGGGCTCATCCCAGCCAAGCAGCGGCGGCCCCGGCCTTACATCTACTCGGAGAAGGAGGTGGCGACACTGGTCTCCCGTGCCGCAGGTCTACGGTCGCGCTACGGCATCCGTGGCTGGACTTGCTCGACCTTGTTCGGGCTGATCGCCGTCACCGGGCTGCGTATCAACGAGGCCCTGAGGCTCGACGACGACGACATCGATCTCGACGTTGGCGTCATCACGGTAAAGCGCAGCAAGAACGGCAAGGCCCGCCTCGTGCCGATCGCATCGAGCACCGCCGAGCGGCTGGCGGCCTACCGCGCCGAGCGCGTGCGGCTTCTCGGGCCCACGGCAGACGCGTTCTTCCGCAATGACGAGGGCCGGCGAATGTCGGACTGCAGCGCGCGCTATAACTTCGCGGTCGTCTCCCAGGACATGGGACTCCGCGAGAGACAGCGCTTCTCCAAGCATGGGCGCGGTCCCCGCATCCACGACCTTCGCCACACCTTCGCGGTGCGCACCATCATGGGCTGGTACCGCAAGGGCCTCGACCCCGACCGGGAGATGCTGCGGCTCACCACCTACCTCGGCCATCTGAAGCCCGACCATACATACTGGTACATCGAGGCGGTTCCCGCGCTGATGCAGCTTGCCTCGAAGCGAGCGGAGCGCTCGCTCGCGGCAGGCGCGGCGGGGAAAGGCGGCGCGAGATGAAGACACATCCGCTTCCCGCCTACGTGCAGCGCTTCTTCACCGAGCGCCTGGCCATGCAGCTGAAGGCAAGCCCGAACACCGTGGCGAGTTACCGCGACACGTTCCGGTTACTGCTCAGATACGTATCCGGCCGGCTCCGACGGCCGCCAACCGAGCTGCAGGTGACCGACATCGACGCCGAGCTGGTCGGCCAGTTCCTCGCCGATATCGAGAGCACGCGCGGCAACAGCGCCCGCAGCCGCAACGCACGGCTGTCGGCGATCCGCTCGTTCTTCAAGTATGTCGCCGTGAACGAGCCGCAGCTGCTGCACCACTGCCAGCGCATCCTCGCCATGCCGCCGAAGCGGCATGAGAAACGGGCGATCGACTATCTATTGCGCGCCGAGATCGAAGCTCTGATCGCGGCGCCGGACCTCTCCAGCTGGCACGGCCGCCGTGACAGGGCGCTCCTGGCGCTCGCCCTCCAAACCGGATTGCGCGTCTCGGAGCTGATCGGCCTGTCTCGCGGCGACATCGTGCTGGGCGCGGGCGCGCATGTCCGGTGCATGGGAAAGGGACGCAAGGAGCGGGCGACGCCGATCCGCAAGGACAGCGTCAAGATGCTGCGCGACTGGCTCACCGAGCGTGGTGGGGCGGAAACCGATCCTGTCTTCGTCAGAAACCGCAACCAGCGGCTCAGCCGCGACGCCGTCGAGAAGATCGTGCGGAGGCATGTGCAGGCGGCGTCGGTAAGATGCCCGTCGCTCAAGAAGAAGCGGGTCACGCCGCACGTGCTGCGCCATAGCGCGGCAATGCAACTCCTTCAGAATGGCGTCGACCGCACCGTCATCGCGCTCTGGCTCGGCCATGAATCGGTCGAGACCACGCAGATGTACATCCACGCCGACATCCAGCTGAAGGAGAAGGCGATGGCCCGAACCCGGCCGATCAAAGCGCCGCCCGGCCGCTATCAGCCCGGCGATAAGCTGCTCGCCTTCCTGGAAGCGCTCTGATTATGCCGATATGCCGCGCTGGCCTGCGCACTCGTCATGGGACATCCCGCTCCGGCGCGGCATAATCCGGCGCTCGGCATAATGACCCAATTCATGGAGCTTCGTGCGATACCAGTTCACCGGCTCGAAGTAGGCCTCCTGCGGCGGCACCTGAATGTAGTCGGGGCCGGGCGCGTAGAACGCCATCTCCCCTCCAATGCGAATGTCAGCGCCGGTCGCCGCGATGATTGCTTCGACATGCGGAAGGACCTCGGAGCGACCCGTCAGAGCCGCCGCATCTGGATCGTGCGGCAGCCCATCGCACTGCTCGCGATGAAAGACCGTGAATCGTTTCAGGAACCCAACCCGACGGGCTTCCTCGCCCGAGCCCGCCGCCTTCTCCTGCTCCGCTTTCGGGACGAAGGTGTCGGCGTAGACAACCATCGTCCCTTTCTCGCCCTTGCGGACATTGCCGCCAAGCGCGAGCGCCTGCTTGAAGGTGAGCCAGCGCTGGGATGGCCTGCCCTGTTCAATGGCGGCAAACCACAACAGCAGGATGTTGACGCCTGAATAGGCCCGACCCGTCGCCGCGTTGAGCGGCAAGCCAAGCGGTGTCATGCCGGAGGACGCCCATGGCTGCACCCACGGGAAACAGCCCTGCTCAAGTTCACGGATGATGCGGTTCGTCACCGTGTCGTGCAGCGACACGGCCTCAATGGCGGCAGTCATGCCAGCCTCCTTCAGATATGAATGTTGGAAAGCGCCGGCGGCGAGGCCGCCGGCAGACGCCACGTCGAACCGTTCAGTGTTCGCTGGGCAGGTAGAGGGTCCGGTTCGCGAACCAGAGCGACACGGTATCGAGTGGAAAATCCGTCCACGGGATCGGGTGCAGGTAGAGACGCCCATCGCCTCCATCGGTGCAGATCAGGGTTGCCGAGCGATCCTCGGCGACTGTCAGGGTCCAGACCTGGAACTCAGCGCGACGGAGGGCCGGATCATGGGGCTGCGGACACAGGATCGCGTCGAGCAGCCAGTAGGCCGACCCGGCTTCCGCCAGATACTGGGCGCCTTCCGAATAGACGCATCCTCCGGACAGGGCATGGCGATAGAAGGTCTGGCTTCCAGTGAATTGAGCGAGGTCCTGCGCTAGCAGCGCAGTCGAGGTAGCGGATGACATGGTGTCTCCTGCGAAATTGAATGATTGAGCGGGCGAGGACCGGCCGCATCGGCGGCCGGTCCGGCGCATCACGCGGCCTTCTTGCGGGCCTTCTCGACCTTGGCCGGAGGCGCGGCTTGCTGGTCCTCAGCCTTCGGCTTGCCCCGCGCGAGGATTTCGACATCGCCGAAGCCGGTGACGACGAACTCGATGGAGTAGCGTTTCTGGCCGCGCTCATCTTCCCAGGAGCTGGGGCGGACCTGGCCAACCAGACGGAGGCGGGTGCCCATCTGCACGGCCTTCTCGATCAGGGCGACCTTTGCCGGCGCGAAAACGACGACGCGATGCCAGTAGGTCTTCTCGATCCAGTCGCCGCTTTCGGCCTTCCAGCGTTCGGAGGTGGCGAGCGAGATGATGGCGAGTTTCCTGGCGTCCTTGATCGGCTTGATCTCAAGCTTTCCGACATTGCCGATGAGTTCGAACTGGGCGCGGTCCATGGCGATCTCCTTCTGTTCCCTGCGGGATCAGCCCCGCCGGGGTCCGCACTCGGCGAACGCCCCTCGAAGGCGACCGGCAAGCAAGCAAAGCGGCGGATGCGCAAGGGGTTGGTGCGGCCTGCAGCGCGCAGCGCGAAGCCTCGGCCCCTTGCGCATGCGTGCGTCGGGCGCGTCATGGGGCGGATAAAGCCGAGAGCGGGTATGTGGCGGGATGGACCAGGTGAACGAGGTGCCGTTTTGCCCGCCCAGTTAGGAGACCGGCTTGTTGGCAACCTTCAGATTCTTGCGAAAGTCATGAACAAGCAGTCGTCCTGTTCCGAACTTGGGATGCCAAGCATTGTCGGTGACGTCCCAGAGATTGTGATTGGGCGAGTAGATTATGTTTACCGCGAACCGATCGAGCTCGTAGAACCACTGCGCGCCGATCACCTTCCCGGTCCTGTCGTCCTTGGCGTCGGCAAGGCCTGAGATGCCGACCTGCTCCTCGTCCAGTGTTCGTCCGACCCATCCAACCCGCAGAAAGATGTCCGGATGATAGTTGCCGTCGAGAAAGGCATTGGCGAGTGGCTTAAGATCGATCGGGATCTGGTTGTCCTCGATCAGGCATCCGAAAAGCTTCACGAAGAAAAGCTGGACGTGGCGCATACCCAGATTGGACGACAACGGAAAAATGCGGTCAGCGCGGATGTAGTCTCCAGGCCGGATCGGCGGCAGCTGATTTCTTGCGAACCACGAGAACATTTCCCAAGCTCTGTCGTACGACTGGCTACGCGCGTTATTGCAGGGGGCACAAAGACGGCTGGCCAGCTTGAGCGCGTCTGCGTTCAAGCCCTGGATGATCTGGTTCGATCTGCTGGCGTTGTGGAGATAGAGTGGACTGCCGCGCTTCGGCTTTCCGAATATGGCCAATAGGTCAGACTTCTTGATCATATGCTCGCCGGTTGTCGCGGGCTCACCGCAGATCCAGCACTTTGCTTGCGTCATTGATGGCGCCCCCACGCGACAGGGATTGTAACCCGAATGGGCCGAGACCCATAGGGGCTCGGGGCGCAGCCTAAGGCCCGGCCCGCGAAGCGGGGTCGCCCGACATTGCTACCGCTTCTCCTCCGACTGCTACGATCGCGTCACCTTGACGAGCATTGCCAACATCAGCGCAGGCGGCCGAAGCTGATGGCGTCCCAGTTTCCATCATAAGTCGTGCGAGTGCGTATGGAATATTCGTCTTCACCGCGCTTGATGACGATGCGGGCCGAAGGGCCGCCACCGAACTCCACGCCGGAAGCCACAGTCACGTCCAGCGTTCGCTTTGACAAATCGAAGGTCGGATTTGACAGGATCATGTGTTCGCATGAGCAGGCGAAGTTGCCGTAGACCTTCTCGTCATTGTCGAAGAAGCGGATCGTGACGATACCAGTGGAGATCGCCTTCTCACCCTTATCTTTCGACGTCATAAAATCCGGGAAATCGCAGGACATGAGCATTGTCCGCTGCGCAAAGTCGACCGATATTCGCGTGCCGTCGGGGTACGAGCAGGATTGACGTTCAAGCTCGACGAAGTGGCTTTTCGTTCCGGCGTAGATGTAGACCCAGCCGCGATACTGGCCCGGCTCCGGATCCTCATAGTCTGCAAACAAAAACGACGTGACGTCTGGATGCTTCTCAACTTCCAGCTTGTGAAGCGCGGCTGCACGCGCCAGCCGATCGGACTTCTTTTGCGCTTCCGGATCCAGCGGTGCTGCGGGCGTTGCTCCAGCGGTTGCAGGGCCGACGACCGCTGCGGGCGGAAGTGGCTTGTAGACTGCATTCACCCACGTGCCGAGAGCGGCGACTGCGGCGAGAATGAGCGTAAGAAGCCATCCGTGCCGCTTCAGCCAGGCATACCTGGGGCCGTCGGGCGGTGGCGGGGCGCCGCCACCAAAGTCCGCATCGGCAAAACGATGCAGGGGTTTGATCTTGACCATTTTCGTCCCAATCCTCCCGGCCACGGGTGATACCTGAGGAGCGGCTGTCCTAACTATTCAGCAGGCTCAGGGTCATTGGAGACATCGCCGTCCTGTTGCGCAATTTCTTTTCTGCGGAACGCCCGCTCCGGTCGGGGCAGGCCGTGTTCGTCAAACACAACCGAGAGTCGCTCATACTCCGGTACAAAAGAGTCGTCCGGAAACCACCGGACGATGGTGCTTGGCGCGATGCCGAGTGCACTCGCAACCATTCGCACGGTCGGCTTCCTCCCTCGCGCGTGCACTGAAGCTGCCAACCAAAGCGCGGACTGCCTCTTCTCGCGGGCATCGACGGTCTGTTTATAGTGAGGGTTCGTTCCGCCCATGCGGTCGCGCAGAAGGACGATCAGGTCGCGGTTCATCGCCATTTCGTCCGTCCAGCTCATCGCCTCCAGCATGAGGCAGATGAGCCAGTCCACCATCTTGTCTGGTATCACCAGACCACGCCGTACCAAATGGGTCTCGCCTCCATCTGCAAGTCGCTTCGCCGCGATCTGGTTCTCAATCAGCAAAAGCGACAGTTCACTCATCGCAGCAGGATCGGCATCCAGGCACGAAACAACAAGGAGAGGGTCAATGCCGTAGCTTTTGAACTCCTCCTCCATCACGAAGCAGGCATCGAGGCCGTTGAGCACCGCCACCTCGATCTCAGCATCGGGATTCTCGCGGCGGAGGCGGAGGTAGTGTTCAAGCGAGGGATCTGCTTTGAACGCCTTCGTCAGAGCATTGAACCCGCCTTCCGGATCGCTCGCATAATCCATGAAAAACTCCAGCTTCGGCCTGGCAATAGCAGTCAGAAGAAGTACCGGAACCACGCTCTGATCCGGTCGCTCGACAAGGCTGCGACACGGCCCTTTGTGAACGATGGCCGCCGTTCTAAGTTACATGGCGGAGCGACAACGAGACAACTGATGTGCGGACGTATCCTGCAGGTATCCAGCCCGGCCGACATGGCGGCGATGTTCGGTTGCGTCCCACCCCTGCCGAACGCCGAGCCCCGCTATAACGGCTCACCCTCGCAGCGCTTTATGGTCATCCGGTTCAACCCGGAAACACGCGAGCGCCGCTTGGACATGCTGGAATGGGGTTTGCTGCCGTCATGGGAGAAGGATCCGAAGTCGGCGTACAAGCGGATTAACGCGAAGGCCGAGACGGTCGACACGCTCCCGAGCTTCCGGGCCGCATTCAAGGAGCGCCGCTGTCTCGTGCCGGTCGACGCCTTCTACGAATGGAAGGGCGACAAGCCGGGCCACAAGCAGCCTCACGCGCTCGCGCGCCGGGACCACAAGCCCTTCGCCGTCGCCGGCCTGTGGGAAAACTGGAAGGACCCGGCCACGGAGGCGTGGCGCCGCACCTTCTGCGTCATCACCTGCCCTGCCAATTCACTGGTTGGCCTGATCCACGACCGTATGCCTGCCATCCTCCACGAAACGCAGTACGCGGCCTGGTTGGGAGAAACGCCCGCAACGCCCGCCGAGTTGAAGGCGATGCTGCAGCCCTACCCGCCTGGCCTGATGACCATGTGGCCGGTCGACAGGAAGATGAGCAATTCCCGCTACCAGGAATCGGACTCTGCCGATCCGATCGGCGACGAAGAATTTGTTGACGACTGATCCGCTCCACGATCGCGCGCCGGTCCGCAACTTGACGACGCTAAACGGGCTACGTCTTCTTGCGGGCCGGCCATCCGGCCGGACATCGACGAGGGGAAGCGCCGCACGTGGACGGCAGGAATGCTCTTGGGTATGTCGACCACCGTCAGTTCGGCGCTCTGGGCGTCAACTTGGCGTATGGCCGGCGCGCCGACGGATCGATTGTCCACGTATCCGAAGTTGAGCGAGGACTTGCTTGCGCGTGCGTGTGCCCGGCTTGCGGTATTGATATTGTCGCGCACAAGCGCAAGCGTCAGCACCACTTCAAACACTACAGTAACAGCGCGGGCTGCACTTATGGCCCAGAAACCAACGCGCACTATTTCGCCAAGCGCCTGCTTGAGCGCGAGAAGTGGATCACCGTGCCAGCGCGTGTCACTGTCGATGACGACGGCGTCCGCCACGAAGTTCAAGCTGCCAGACGCATGGACTTCGATGAAGTCCTGATCGAGCCCCGGGAAGGCCGGATCATCCCGGACCTGATCGTCACCAAGGATGGCCATAGACTCTTCATTGAGATTTTCGTCACCCACCGGTGTGATGACGAGAAGATCGCCTACATTCGCGGCCGCGATACCTCTGCCATTGAAATCGACCTGAGCGGCTTCCGGACGTCGCTGGATGACGATGCGATCGCCGAGGGACTGCTCAACACGGCGCCACGCGCGTGGCTGCACAATCGCCTCGCAGACAGTGATCGAACAAAGCTCCGGCTTGCCAAGGCGCGGCGCGAGCGTGCCGACGACGCCCGCGCGGACCAGGAGGCCCGGCGCATCCTGCAGGCAATTCGTCAGACAGAGGTCGACGCCCAGCAATTCCAAGCCGACATCGAGATGGTGGAAACGTTAGGCCGCCGCCGCCTCGTTGGCGTCGGCCCGCAGGGGGACGGCTTCCTCGTCTCAACCGCGGGATGGCAAGCCATGCTGCTCATGGATTTCGTTATCCTGCCCTCAAAGGAGGGCGCAGCCAGCTTCAACTTTAACCTCGCTAACGCACTCACCCACATGGCGGAGTGTCTGATCCCGGAACTTCGTGATCCGCCAGGCGACAAGGTGGAAACAAGACTCCTGAAGCTCGCGCCGTCGCTTAACCTCCCAAGGCACGCGGTGGCCGCCTATATTTCCCACCTTGTTGCGGTGGAGGTTCTTGAACCCAGCCACCCGCTCAACACCCACATCGTTCGGGTCGCATCGGGTGAGAAACTCGACCTGCGGCGGCGAATTTCCGACTACCAGGCCCGCAGCAAGCGCGAGGAGCAAGCCGCGCAACGCCTGCAAGCCGTAATGGAGCGAGTGATACCCGACGACCTGGCTGGATTTGATCTTGCTGCGTGGAAGGCCCGGCTGCCCGGCTTTGACATCTCGCTCGCCAGCATATGCGCCAGCGGTGACGAGTGGCGTCGCTTCAGCGCCTTGCTCCACGAGATCGAGGCGATGGTCAGAGGCGGTGCGCCTGTCCGCGATCTTCTGGGCCTTCCGCTTGAGCGTCTCCGAAAGGCCTCGACAGATGCAGCCACACGCAAGCGCGAGGAAGACATGCAACGCGTCGAAGAGGCGCGACAGTCGGCCCGCACGGAACGCGCCGAATACATGCGCAACCTCGCCCATCGGGAAATGCGTGAAGAAGCCGAAGCCTGGCTCAAACAACCGAACGTATTCGGGATGACGCCGCTGGAGGCCGCCGCCGAAGGCCTCTCAATCGACCGGCTCCGTGACGAGATCCATGAACGTGGCGATCAACGGCGCGAGCGCGTCAAGCAGTTGCGGATCGCGGACGAACACCGTGCCCGGCTTCGCGTGGCGGCGATGCCGCGCTTCGATCATGACGAGCGGCGCGCAAATCTGTTTCTGAACTCGTCGCAGCCGGCGCTCGGGGGGCAATCGGTGATGGCTTATTGCCGGGATCAGGCGACCTTCGAGCACTGCATGACACTGATGGCCAAACAGGCGCGCCCGCGCCGGTAAGCGGGACGCGCCAATGGACAGAGCCCGCCCGGCCGTGGCCGGGCGGGAAACCGCTCAGGCGGCTATTGTCTCGTCGGGCGTGCGCGCAACAACAAATGCGCCTGCCGCCGGTTCAATGATGAACATGTCGGGCACGTACAGTTCTTTCGCGTAAGCAGCTGCCGCGCGCTTCGCGAGTTCGTCCTTCTTCAGCTTGCTCAGCGCCTTGCATTGCACTTCACGCTGCTTCTCCTTGAGGTTTTCCATCGCAGGACTGTCGCGAAGCACCTGCAGCAGTTCGGACTTCGGCAGGCGCGACCAGAACTGGTCATCTGCCTGCCAGAACTCCTTCATATCAACCCGCAGCGCCTCGCAAAGCTGGTCGGACAGCGATTGGCGGGCGCGGTCGTGAGGCCCTCCCCGTTCGTGGGTCAGATCGACGGCCTGTGCGGTCAGGAACGCCAGCACGTTCAACAGCGTCTCGCGTGTCTGGTCGAGGCACCATGCGAGGGCATCGGCACCCTCGGCGGGCAACCTTGTCTCCGTCTGCGCCAACACGTCCTGCAGCTCGTTGAAGTCCTCGACGTGGCTTGCGTGAGCCGAGACGTCCACGCCCGGCATGGCTACGTGAAAGCGTTGGCGCTGGAGCATCGCGGCAACGGCAAGCGCCAATGATGTATTCACATCGGTCGCGAGCCTGAACCGGATCGCTCGCGTTCGCGCGAGGGAAAGGTCGCGGATCAGCGCTTTGGGCAAGCCTGACTCCACGACGGGCTCGTCGGGTTCATCGGTCTCCGCTTCATTGTCACCCGGAACGTGCTCCTGTTGGCGCGCCTTCCGAATATCGCGAACGGCCTTTTCGTCTTCGGCACGGACAACGCCGGTGATTGTCGACAGTTTTCCTTCGTAGGAGATCGACAGAACGACGCCCGCCAGAGCCATCAGGGCGGGGTCCCAAACGCGCGCCGCCTGCCGGAGTGTTTCGACTTGTCCGGCCAGATCGTCTCGCGTGTCCCACCGCGGATCTTCCTCGATGCTGTCAGCGTCGATGGCCTCATCAAGCGCATCGATTTCTCCCCGAAGCCGCATGAGTTCGGCTTCTTCTTCAGGCGTCGGGTCACGCCAGTCGGGTTGAATGCGCATGCCGGGGACCGCCCCACCCGTCATGTTCGCATCGATCCACCCCCAACCCGCTTCGGGGTAAGATGTCCGATGCGCTTCTAGCTTCTGCTCAGCCAACTGTGTCATCAGGGCTGGATTGCCGATGTAAACCGCGTCTTCGTCGAACAGGTCCCGGACGGTAGCGCCACCCGCAAGCTCATACGCCTCCAGTCCCACGAAGACTGCCAACCGGTCGCCCGCGCGCATCCGGTCGCCCATCAACCGGGCGCGCACCGTCGATGCGTGCGTCACGGGCTTGCCCAAGGACTTGAACACGGCCTCCTGCTGCGCATGCTCGTCCACGAGGCAGAAGGCGCGCGCGGCGTCGAGCGTGACATCACCGCGCTTCCACGCGGCCTTGATCTTGGGTGACAGCTTGGCGAGAGCCAGACGCTGTTGCACGTGCCGGAGTGTCACGCCAAACCGCCGCGCTACGTCCTCAGGGCCTGCGCCTTCCTCAACCAGCTCGCCATAAGCGTCCACCTCATCCATGGCGTCCATGTCCACGCGCTGGATGTTCTCCGCGAGCGACGTCTCGCGTGCCTGCTCATTCGGCACCACCTTGCACGGCACGGCGAAGTCACGAGCGATTGCGCCAGTCTTGAGCAGTGCTTTCATCGCCGCAAGCCGCCGGCCACCGGCAACGACTTCGTACTTGCCGTCATCGTTGGCGACGACGTTCAGGTTCTGGAGAAGACCGTGGGAAAGGATGGAGGCTGCCAAGGCATCGATATCGACTTTCCTGTCCTTCTTGCGGACGTTGAGCGACGATGTCGTCAGCTTGCTGAGGGGGATTTGCTGGAGTGATGTTGAGTCAGTCACTGGAAGCTCCTTGAGCTTCCCGGCTGCGGAATGCGATGCCGGGGCCGCTGTCGCGACCCGTCCCCTTCCGCCCGTCGACGGGCTCGGCGCTCAAGGGCGAAGAGCGCAGCGTCCCTTGAAGGCCGAACCGCGCCGGGCGAGGACGGCTCGCGCGACAACAGGCCTTCGGCCTTCGCAGCGTCCGCCTCAGGCTCAAGTCGGGAGCTACCGGGGTAGTCCTCTGAGAGTTGAGAAAGTCACGAATTCTGCGATGGTTCGAATATGTCGACCCGAGAAGATGATGAGGCGCATGTCGAAGCGTGGTTGAAGCGGCAGGAATACGCCCCTTCGCGTCCGACCTGGCTTCCGGCCGGGAAGAACCCGGACTACTGGGCTGAAAATGTGCGGCTCAATCCTGCGAACCTCTGGGTCGAGGTAAAGAGCATCGAACCCGACGACAGCACCGCTACGCTCGCCCGTCACACGGCGCTTATCGGCGGTGCGCGCGTTCCTGCTGGTCTGCGCGGTCATGCGATGGTGGAGCTTGAACCTGGGGCAGTCGAGCAAGCGGTTCGCTGGTGCCTGAAAGCATTTACGGACCGCTCGCCTGCCTACGCCGGCAAAAAGGTGACGCTTGTCTTCCTGCAACAGGAACGGGCGCCCCGGGGCGAGTTTCGGATCACGATCGATGCAGACCCAGAGATTGTCATCTGGGCACGGGCTGACGAACTGCCACTGGACCCGGGCACAGGCGTCGATACCGACGCCCTGCTCCAACCCGCGCGCGCCAGGCTGCCAGATGGAACGGAAGTGGCGGGTCCAGCCTACCGCTTCCTGGAAATGCGAGAGCCCAAGGAATGTGCGCTCGTCGCCCGGCTTGACCCCGTGGGACCAAAGCTGGACGCCGTCGCGTCGATGTGCGGCGGCGTTGGCCAGACCCGAGACCGCACGGCACGTGCGATCGAAACCGCCAATCGTCAGATCAAGGCCGCCTGCGCGATCCGCGACGCGGCCGGGCTGGTGGTGCTCACGCCGACCGGCCCCTTCGGCGACAACGACCAGATGATGCAGGCCGCGCTCTACGGACATTACACAGTCCCGATCACGCAACGCGGCGAAGATCTGGATCATGGAGACCTGTATCACGGCGCAGATGGCGTCTTCCGGCCGACCAAGAACACGCACGTGTCCGCAGCTGTCCATCTGAGGCGTGAGGGACCCGCCACGTTTTTCCCTAATCCCTACGCGCGCATCGTCATCCCGGAGAATGCCGACCTATTCGCAGGCGCGCGGCGGGCAGATGTGGAATTTACCTGATTGGATACCGAGACCTTCATCGCCAAGTATCACAACTCCCTCGTCTTCTTCCGGGAGTTTGCCTTCTCCAGCACCAAGTTCACTCCCCCGGGCGCACCGGAGGTCGAGTTCGCCGATGGCGTGGTCCAGCTCGGCAACACGCTCGTCATCTTTCAGATGAAGGAGCGGGCGAAGTCCGACGCCGGCAATGCCGACGACGAGCGTCGCTGGTTTGATGATAAGGTTGCCGCCAAG
>ERZ795061.1106-NODE-1106-length-26728-cov-5.400855_pt1 | contig 26728 bp, 17 predicted proteins | sample MGYA00375145_ERZ795061 | MGnify/ENA primary metagenome ERZ795061 (study PRJEB30190, sample SAMN05720144) | anaerobic digester metagenome | isolation source: active sludge of municipal wastewater-treating anaerobic digesters | place: USA | collected 2014-12-22 ... | reverse complement strand
ATAGTTGTTCCCGATCCGATCAATAACCTTTCCGTTGATTTTGGAAAAGAAACATTCGGACTGGTGAAACTGCATGGATTGAAAGGAAAAGGAACCGTCCGGCTTTATTACGGTGAAAGCAAAGAAGAAGCATTGAGTAAAGACGGAGCGGTAACAACCGACCATGTTACTATTGATCGTACTACCGCCATGGATTCTGTGATGCCTCTCACAAAGGCCTACCGCTATGTCAATATTGTAAAGGAAGGAGATGTACAGCTGGATGATGTTTCCATGTTATATGAATATGCCGATATCCCCGACAAAGGCAGCTTTGTTTGCAATGATACCCTGATCAATAAAATTTATGATGTAGCCCGCTACACCCTCCACCTCAGTACTCGTGAGTTTTTTGTAGATGGGATCAAACGCGATCGCTGGGTATGGAGCGGGGATGCTTACCAGAGCTACCTAATGAATTATTACCTGATGAATGATAATGGTACGGTAAAAAGAACCATGTATGCCTTAAGAGGAAAAGATCCGGTGACGGGTCATATCAATACCATCATGGATTATACTTTCTACTGGTTCCTGGGTATTTATGATTATTACCTCTACAGCGGTGATAAGACCTTCCTTGTACAGAACTACGATCGGATGAAATCCCTGATGGATTATGTACTGGGCAGAAGAAATAAAGACGGACTGATGGAGTGGATGCCGGGCGACTGGATCTTTATTGATTGGGCAGCCGGATTGAGTAAGAAAGGAGAAGTCAGTTTTGAACAACTCCTGCTGGCCAGAAGCCTGGAGACAATGGCGCTTTGTGCCGCACTGGTCAATGACAAAGCAGGGCAGGCAACCTATCAAAACATGGCCGCAAGTACTAAAAAGAAATTATTCGATATCTACTGGAATGAACAAAAAAAGGCCCTCGTGCATAGCAGGGTGGATGGAAAACAAACAGAGAATGTGACCCGCTACGCCAATATGTTTGCGATATTTTTTGATTATTTCTCCGCACAGCAAAAGCAGGACGTAAAAAAATCAGTACTCCTGAATGATAATATCCAGAAAATCACTACCCCTTACATGCGCTTTTATGAACTGGAAGCACTCTGCGCCATGGGAGAACAACCCTTTGTATTGAATGAAATGAAAGCCTACTGGGGTGGTATGCTGCAACTGGGTGCCACTTCTTTCTGGGAAGAATATAACCCAACCAAAAAAGGCGCAGAACATTACGCCATGTATGGCCGGGAATTTGGGAAAAGTCTTTGTCATGCCTGGGGGGCCAGTCCGATCTACCTCCTCGGAAAATATTACCTCGGTGTAAAACCACTCTCCGCCGGATACGCTACCTATGAAGTGGTTCCCAACCTCGGCGGTCTGCAATGGATGGAAGGCAAAGTACCTACACCAGAAGGAGAAATTTTATTGAACGTAAATACTAAGCAAATCAGGATTACCGGGGCAGCGGGCACCGGAACATTGAAATTTAAAAGCAAATCAAAGCCTGTTTGTAAAGAAGGAATGGTTAACGATAAGGGAAACGGAAATTTTGAACTGACCATTGAAAAGAACAAAACCTATACCGTCACTTATAAATTGTAAGCAGGTCAGTGAGTTGGTCGTGATTTGATAGGTGCGATTAAATATTGCGGAATGAAAAAAATATTGCCGGGGATATCCTTGCTACTTACACTGGCTGCTGCCGGCCAAAATGGTCTGGTGGAAAACAGCCAGAGCCCCTATGCAAAACTGCGAACCGTGGGGATGAGTGATGTACACTGGACCAAAGGTTTTTGGGCCGATCGATTTGCCATTTGCAGGGACAGCATGCTGCCGCAATTATGGAATATCTATACCAGCGATACAATCTGTTATTCTTTCAAAAATTTTAAAGTAGCTGCCGGCATTGATACCGGTCGTTTCCGCGGACCTTCCTTTCATGACGGCGATTTTTATAAAACACTGGAAGCTGTAGCCGCCATGTATGCCTCCACCAAAGATCCGAAACTTGAAACCTGGATGGATGAGGCCATTGCCGTGATTGGTAAGGCACAAAAGGCAGACGGATATATCTATACGAAGAATATTATTGAGCAAAAGAAAACCGGCCGGGAAAAAATGTTTGATGACCAACTGAGTTTTGAAGCCTACAATTTTGGACACCTGATGACAGCTGCCTCCATTCATTACCGGGCAACCGGTAAAACCAGTCTGCTCAGCATTGCCACAAAGGCAGCAGATTTCCTGATCGGGTTTTATCGTACTGCCACACCCGAACAGGCAAGAAATGCCATTTGTCCATCGCATTATATGGGCCTCACTGAACTATACCGAAGCACAAAAGATAAAAAATACCTTGACCTTGTAAAGTACCTCATCGATATCCGCGGGAAAGTTGAAGGAACAGATGATAATAGTGACCGCCAGCCATTCCGGGAAATGGATAAAGTGGTGGGACATGCGGTGAGGGCCAATTATCTTTTTGCAGGAGCAGCAGATTTGTATGCAGAAACAGGGGATACCACTTTACTATCCACACTCGACCGGCTATGGCTGAATGTAATCAACAATAAAATGTATGTCACGGGTGGCTGTGGGGCGCTTTATGATGGCGTGTCTGTAGATGGGACATCCTATAAACCCGATACCGTTCAGAAAGTGCATCAGGCCTATGGCCGTGATTACCAGCTTCCCAATTTCAGTGCGCACAATGAAACCTGTGCCAATATCGGCAATGTGCTCTGGAACTGGCGGATGTACCTGCTCACCGGAGATACCCGTTATGCCGATATTGTGGAACTGGCATTGTACAATAGCGTACTCAGCGGTGTAAGCATGAATGGCAAGGGATATTTTTATACCAACCCATTGGCGGCCTCGGCCGAGTATCCTTATCACTTGCGCTGGGAAGGAGGAAGATCGGCCTATATCAGCAAATCCAATTGCTGCCCGCCCAATACAGTCCGTACCATCGCCGAAGTAAATAACTATATGTACAGTATCGGTGAGAAAGGCATCTATATTAATATGTATGGCGGCAGTGTCTTGAATGCAAAATTATCGGATGGTACTTCGGTTCAATTGGAGCAGATCACCAATTATCCCTGGGATGGAAAAATTACAGTTGTGATGAAAGCGGCGACCGCAATGCCTGTGAACATTTATATGCGGGTACCGGGATGGGCCAAAGCCTTTTCTTTAAAGATCAATAAACAATATCCCAAAGTAAGAGACAAGGATGGAGGATTTGTAATTGCAGGAAAGAAATGGAACGCGGGAGATAGTATCGTGCTTGATTTTGAAATGCCGGCTACCCTGATCGAAAGTCATCCGCTGGTGGAAGAAACCAGGAACAGGGTCACTGTTAAAAGAGGACCCGTAGTGTATTGTCTGGAAAGCGCTGATCTTCCCGGAAAAAATATTTTTGATGTGGTGATCCCGGCAAATACACAATGGAAACTGGTGCCTGCGACGATTGCCGGTGGAAAAATGATGGCATTGACAGGACAGGCAAAAATTTTACAGGGGTCCGACTGGAACAATCATTTATACCGGGAATTTAATACAAGTACTAAACCGGTGCAGGTAAAACTCATTCCTTACTATGCCTGGGCGAACCGGGGCAAAACAGATATGACAGTCTGGTTAAATGTGCAACGATAAAATGGAAAGAATAACCGCCACTTATTATATAGAAACACCTTTTGATCCGGAAAAGGCAGCGCAAGTATTGGCCGGGGAACAATCCTCCGGAACATTTGTAGCGGTACCCGGGGAAACGGCTGCGTTGAAAGAACGTTTTGCGGCCAGGGTAGAATCAGTACAAAAAATCGAAACAGTACAGCAGCCTGCTATTCCCGGTGCCATCAGTAAGGATGGACAATATCACCGGGCCATCGTGAAAGTTTCCTGGAGTATAGAGAATTTTGGATACAACCTGCCTGTACTGGTCTCCACCTTACAGGGGAATCTCTACGAAATCACCCAGTTCACCGGACTCAAACTGATGGATATTGATTTACCAGCTTCCTATGCCGATCATTTCAGAGGTCCCGCTTTTGGTATAGATGGTTGCCGAAAACTGACAAATGTTCTTGATCGTCCGCTGATCGGTACCATCATCAAACCATCGGTGGGTTTATCTCCGGAAGAAACGGCCTCCATGGTAAACACCCTGGCAGAAGCTGGGATTGATTTTGTGAAAGATGATGAACTGATGTCATCTACTGCCAATTCAAATTTTAGTGATCGTTTAGATGCAGTGATGGATGTGATCAATCGTCATGCTGATAAAACCGGAAAGCGGGTGATGTATGCGTTCAATATCAGCGGGGAGATGGATGAAATGCTTCGCCGTTATGAAATGGTTGTTCAAAAGGGCGGTACCTGTGCTATGATCAGTATCAATTCGGTTGGATTGAGTGCTGCCAAAAAAATTGCCGACCAGGGTCAGTTGGCGATTCATGCACACCGGAATGGATGGGGCATGCTGAACCGTCATCCTTTATTAGGAATCGATTTCAAAGCCTATCAGAAAATATGGCGGCTTGCCGGAGCGGATCAGCTTCACGTAAATGGGATTCAGAATAAATTCTGGGAGAGTGATGATAGTGTGGTGGCTTCTATCGAAGCATGTCTGACAGCATTGTTGCAACAAGCTAAACCATTACCGGTTGTTTCCTCCGGGCAATGGGGCGGACAGGCATTCGAAACATGGCGAAGTACAAAAACAGTGGACCTTTTGTATATGGCAGGTGGGGGAATCATGGCACATCCTTTAGGTGCAGCGGCCGGAGTGAAGGCATTGCAACAGGCATGGAAAGCAGCCGTGGAAGGATTGACACTGGAGCAGGCTGCAAAAGCATATCATGAATTTGCAATGTCAGTTGAAAAATTCGGAAAGGGAAACGCATAGTTTTAAATTGAAAGATCAGCACAACATATTACTTGCTTTTTATGGTGATGATTTCACCGGCTCAACCGATGCGCTGGAGTTTATCAGTCGCGCTGGTGCGGAAGCAGTGTTATTTACAGAGCCACCGGATTCGGAACAATTGAACCGTTTCCCAGATTTACAGGCATATGGCATTGCCGGTGCTACCCGTGCCATGGCTCCTGACCAAATGGAAGAGGATCTCCTGCCGGCTTTTAAAAAAATGAAAGCATCCGGTGCCGCATTTATACATTATAAAGTTTGCTCCACTTTTGATTCTTCCCCCACAACCGGAAGTATCGGGAAAGCCATTGATTGCGGATCAACCGTTTTTGGAAATGCATTAATACCAATATTAGGTGGTACTCCCTCATTAGGGCGTTATTGTTTGTTTGCCCATCTTTTTGCAAGAATGGGAACCGTCAACAACGGTCCGGTGTACCGGATTGACCGGCATCCTTCCATGAGCAAACATCCGGTAACACCAGCAGCGGAAAGTGACCTGCGTTTGCATATCGGCGGACAAACGAAAAAAAACATCGGCTCCATTGATATCAATCAGATGCAGCAGTCTGTTCAGGAATGGACCAGTCATTTAGAAAAGGATACAAGGGTGGTCATACTCGATGCATTGGATTCAACCCATCTGCAACATACCGGCGAATGGTTACAGGAACTGAAATCCGATCAGCCTGTTTTTTGTGTGGGTGGTTCTGCTGTGGAAGATGCATTAGGTACTTACTGGAACAGGAGCGGTATTCTTCAACCGGTTATTAGTTGGCCCGATCCGGAGCCAGCTGAAAATTTACTGGTCATTGCCGGATCCTGTTCACCGGTAACAGCAAAGCAGATGGCTGTTGCGGCTGCCAATGGATTTTCCCTTTTTGAAATTGATCCTGCCAACCCACATGAAGGGAAAAGCCGGCTCATCACAGATCTGGTACAAGCCCTGCAGCAAAATGAAAAAGTCATTTTACATAGCGGTAAAAAATTGGACAATACGATCGCTGCTGCAACATTGGGGTCTGCTTTAGGTACAATTGCGAAAGAAGTTATCTGCCTGACAAAAGTACACCGGCTCATTGTAGCAGGTGGTGATACCAGCAGTTATGCTGCACGTGCATTAGAGATAGAGGCCGTAAAAATGGTCGGGACCTGGTCAGCAGGAGCACCTTTGTGCCGGGCCTATTCATCAAACAAATCTATTGATGGCTTGCAGGTGAATTTTAAAGGAGGTCAGGTTGGGAATGAAAATTATTTTTTGGAAGCGGTCAGGGGTAAGTCCACCTGATGTAAAATAAATAAAGATGACAGATAAAAAATCAGCCACACTGGCATTGGTACACACTTCTGCCACCCTGGTGCCCATGTTTGCGGAACTCGCAGCAAAGTATTTGCCCGGAGTCAACATATTTAATATTGTAGATGACAGCCTGATAAAAAACACCATTGCCTGCGGTGAACTCACAGCATCTACCAGTAAAAGAGTGGTGGGTTATGCAGCATCTGCAGAAGAAGCCGGCGCCAATTACATATTATTTACCTGTTCTTCCATCGGACCTGCCGTTGAAACAGCTGCAGGTTTGGTCAATGTTCCCGTACTAAGGGTAGATCAGCCCATGGCCGATCAGGCAGTTAAAACAGGAAAAAGAATCGGCGTAATTGCTACATTATCTACTACCCTCGAACCAACTACCGATCTCGTTAGAAGAAGAGCGCTTCATGCCGGAAAAGAAATTGAACTCAAAGCCGTTGTTTGTGAAGGGGCATTTAGCGCCTTGATGAGCGGTGATGCGGCAACACATGACGAAAAAGTAAAAGCAGCTTTGGTAAAACTCTCCGGGGAAGTTGATGTCATCCTGCTGGCCCAGGCTTCGATGGCAAGAGTGGTGAATACATTGGATGAATCAGAAAAGAAAGTGCCCATACTGGCAAGTCCGCCAATTGCCATGGAATACCTGGCAGGGATTTTCAATAGCAACAAGGCATGAAGCAAGGGAATAAAATATTATTACTGGTTGCAGGGATCTCAGCAATGATCGTGTTGATTGCAGTTGTATTGAACAAATCTTCTCTTTACCAGCCTTTCTCCATTCTTACTGCCGTCTCATTAGCCATCGGACTCGGAGCAGTGGAATCATTAAAAGGATACCGCTACACCGCCTGGATCATTGCCGCCGTGGTGGCCGGAATGATGTATCCGCAGGCATTTACCAAATGGGGAGATGTGAACCTGCGTGATAAAACCCTGATCCTGGTGATTATTCAACTAGTGATGTTTGGCATGGGAACCCATATGAGTCTGAAAGATTTCAGTGGTATGGCATCCACCGGCAAAGGGGTGCTGATTGGCTTATTCTGTCATTTCAGTATCATGCCTTTAATGGGGCTGCTGCTGACTAAAGTCTTTCATTTTGAACCGGAGATTGCGGCGGGAATTATTCTGATTGGCAGTTGCAGCAGCGGTTTGGCTTCGAACGTAATGGTGTACCTGGCCAGGGCCAATCTTGTATTATCTGTAATTGTAACTGCCATGGCAACGATGATTGCTCCCTTGCTTACGCCATTGCTGATGAAACTACTAGCCGGTACACTCATCGAAGTTAAATTCATGGACATGATGATTGATATCGTGAAGATTGTCCTGGTCCCGATTGGTGCTGCTTTATTACATGACTACCTGAAAACAGCAAACCCGAATAAAAGAAAAATCGTATTCACAGCCGGACTCATCAGTATCGCCTGGATCGCTATGCTGGTCCTTGTTTTTACTGTAAATACTAGTTTGCCATCTGGACAGTCACTGACCCTGAGTGGTTTTTTTGCAGGGGCCGTGATCGCAGGTATCTTGTATCATTTAATATGGCAACAGTTTCCGAAGATCGATAAAATCATGCCGCTGATTTCGATGTTTGGCATCATTTACTTTACAACAGTAACCACGGCTGCCGGAAGAGAAAATCTGTTGAAAGTCGGCTTCCTATTATTTATCGCCTCCGTTATCCATAATGCCGCCGGCTATTTCTTCGGATACTGGCTGAGCCGCTTTTTCGGAATGGATAAAAATTCGTCACGGACCATTGCCTTTGAAGTGGGATTACAAAACGGAGGCATGGCCTCAGGTATTGCCGGTAGTATGGGGAAATTAGGTACTGTGGGATTAGCAGCTGCCGTCTTCAGCCCCTGGATGAATATCAGCGGCAGCATCCTCGCCAATTACTGGCGACGTAAATCAGAGAAAGAGGAAAAAAATGTTTCCAATAAAACCACATAATCAGCAATGAGAAAAATCATTCTTCTTATTTTTTCAATGGTAAGCCTGCAATTGGCTGCACAGATCAATTATGCCAAACAAATGGCTGCTACCATCATGGAACAATACCGGGATTCCATGGTTGTTAAAAAATATGCCAGTCATCTGGAACAGGATAAACTCCCCGCCGGTAACCGCCCTGCCAACTGGAACTATGAAATCGGGGTGGTGCTGATGGGCTTCGAAAGACTATCAGCCTATACCGGTGATACGAGTTACCTGCAGTATGCCAAACATATCGTTGATCATTTTATCACGGAGGATGGAAATATCCGCACCTATGTCATGGAAGAGTATAATAGTGATAATATTCCTCCGGGGAGACAATTACTGCACCTGCACCAGCGCTATGGACAGAAAAAATATGCCGATGCTGCACAAATACTCCGCAATCAGATCAGCTGGCAACCAAGAAATAAAGTAGGCGGTTTCTGGCACAAACTGAAATATCCCACACAGATGTGGCTGGATGGATTATATATGGTAAGTCCTTTTTATGCAGAATACGCAAAGGCTTATAATCAACCGGAAGTATACAATGATATCATCAATCAGTTTGTCTGGATGGAAAAATATGCCCGCGATGCCAAAACAGGTTTGATCTATCATGGCTGGGATGAAAGCCGCCTGCAACGCTGGGCCAATCCGGTCACCGGTGTATCACCAGAATTCTGGAGCCGCAGCATGGGCTGGTACATGATGGCATTGGTGGATGTACTGGATATTATTCCTGCTAATCATTCCCGCAGAAAGGAATTGCTTGGCATATTGCAGAGACTCAGTACTGCGATTGTAAAATTCCAGGATAAGGATGCCGGTGTCTGGTGGCAGGTTACCAACAAGGGCGGTCAGGAAAAGAACTATCTCGAATCATCCGGCACCGCCATGTTTGTTTTTTCCATAGCCAAAGGAATCCGGATGAAATATCTGCCGGCCACTTTTTTACCGGCACTCCAAAAAGCATACAAAGGAATGATCAATACTTTTGTAAAAGAAGATGCAGCGGGTAAATACCATTATATACAGGCCGTGGCCGGGGCCGGACTTGGAGGTATTCCTTACCGCGATGGTACCTATGAATATTATGTGAACGAACCCAGGAGAGATGATGACCTCAAAGCGATCGGTCCCTTTATTCAGGCCTGTATCGAAATGGAAAGACTAACAAAAAATAAATAATGCGGATCAGCCGATTTGAAATATTTAAAACAAAAGCAAAACTGGAAAAACCCATTGCTGATGCTACGCATACCCTCACTGAAATTTCATTTATTGTTCTGAGGCTGCATACTGATAACGGGACAATGGGGGAATCCTATTTGCTTTCTTTCCAATACAGTCCGCATGCGATCCTGGGAGCATTAAAAGATCAGGGTGAGCTGCTCATAGGCGAAGAGATCCATCAAACGGTGCATGCTTTCAGCAAGTTGAATCATGCCAATGAATATTTCGGACAGGAAGGCATCAATCGCTGGGCACAGGCTGCCTTTAATATTGCCGCCTGGGATGCCTGGGCCAAATCACTGGATCAACCAGTTTGGAAATTACTCGGCGGATCCCGCAAACCAGTACCTGCCTATGGCAGCGGTGGCTGGATCAGTTATACGAAGGAAGAATTACTGGATGAAGTGCAGGGTTATCAGTCTAGGGGTTTCAGGGCGGTGAAAATAAAAGTAGGAAAACCGGAATGGCAGGAAGACCTGGAAAGATTACAATGGGTGCGGGAAGCTGTAGGACCGCAGATAAATATCATGATGGATGCCAATCAGGGCATGACTGTTCCCGCTGCCCTGGCACTGGCCCGGGCCGCAAGAAAAATCGGGATACAATGGTTTGAAGAACCGATTGATCATGCCGATTTTGAAGGATACAATGTATTACGCAACCAGGCCGGTATTTCACTGGCCATGGGTGAAAGAGAGTACAGCACTTTGCCATTACGTGAATTAATCAAAAGAAATGCCATTGATATCTGGCAACCCGATCTTCTGCGGATTGGCGGCGTAGAAGCCTGGCGCAACAGTGCAGCTTTGGCAGGCGCCTACCATATCCCTGTCTTGCCCCATTTTTATAAAGACTATGATGTAAGCCTGCTGGCCACGATTCCCAACGGGGCCGGAGTCGAGTCATTCGATTGGATTGACCCCCTGATCGATCACCCGATCCGTTTTGAAAATGGTTTTGCCCTACCGCATGATAAACCCGGATGGGGTTTTACCTTTAAAGATGAATTCCTGGAAAAGGTTTCCTGATAAGAAATGAATCGGCTCAACTATATATTAATTACAGCATTCGCTTTTTGTTTATTACAAACAGAACTGGAAGCACAACTGGTCGACAAAACACCGGCACCTGTTCCCGTAGCACCGGCTGTGTACCAGCGCGAACCCTATGAAGATCCACTGGTCAGCGGCATCAACCGCGATGCAGCAAGGGCTACGGCCTACTCTTTTGCGAGCCTCAGCGATGCGCTGCAAAATGAAAGGGAAAAAAGCGGAAGATATCTTTCCCTCAATGGCGACTGGGATTTTGCATTTGCTTTGAAACCAGGAGATGAACCTTCTAACTTTTACCAATCAAAAGTCAGTGGCTGGAAAAAAATTCCCGTCCCCTCCAACTGGGAAATGCAGGGATATGATAAACCGATCTACAAAAGTGCCGTCTATCCTTTTCGTCCGGTGAATCCACCCTATGTGCCGAAGGATTATAATGGCGTGGGTTGTTATCAGCGTTCATTTTCCGTTCCCGCCAACTGGAATGGCATGAATATCACCCTTCATTTCGGGGGCGTGAGTTCAGCTTATAAATTATGGATCAACGGAAAATTTGCAGGCTATGCCGAAGACAGTTTTCTGCCATCTGAATTTAATATCACACCTTATCTGCAGGCCGGCGAGAATATCATCTCCGTTTGGGTAATCCGCTGGAGCGATGGCAGTTTCCTGGAAGACCAGGACCAATGGCGACTCAGTGGTATTCACCGCGAAGTGTATTTGCAGGCAGAACCCAAACTAAGGATCGCTGATTTTTTTTACCAGACCAAACTGGATAAAGATTACCAGAACGCTTTGTTGAGTATTCGTCCGAGGATCGAGAACGGGAGCGGAAAAGAAATGTCAGGCTATATTTTGAAAGCCGAACTATTTGACGCCAATGACAGCGCTATACTCAAAGAGCCATTGGTGAAGAAAGCTGATGAAATCATCAATGAAATTCATCCGCGGCTCGACCGGGTAAAATTTGGCGTACTCGAGACCACGATTCTTCAACCCCAAAAATGGAGTCCGGAACAACCGTATTTGTATAAACTGGTCTTAAGTCTCAGCGACAGTACCGGCAAAGTACTCGAATACAAAACCTGTAACCTGGGTTTCCGCTCCATTGAATTCAGAAAGAGTGATAGTAAGCTACTGATCAATGGCAAACTCACTTATTTATATGGCGTGAACCGTCCCGATCACCATCCCACCAAAGGAAAAGCATTGAACCGGGAAGATATCTTCAATGATATCCGCACGATGAAACAGTTCAATTTTAACTGTGTGCGTTTATCCCATTATCCCAGCGATCCCTATTTACTGGATTGCTGCGACCGTTTCGGCATACTCGTCATTGATGAAGCGAACCTCGAAACACATGGACTCGGTGGTAAACTCAGTCATGACCCAGCCTGGGCGGGTGCCTACATTGAAAGAGTAAGCCGGATGGCCCTGCGTGATAAAAACCATCCCTCCATTATTATGTGGAGCCTGGGCAATGAAGCAGGCAGTGGTCCCAATCATGCAGCGATGGCAGGGTGGATCAAGGACTTTGACATGACCCGCCCCCTGCATTACGAACCCGCCATGGGCAGTCCGAAAGAGGAGGGTTATATCGCACCCGGTGATCCCCGCTATCTCAAGAGCAATGATCATTCACATCGCATTCAGAATCCGCTTGATCAGTATTATGTTGATGTGGTGAGCAGAATGTATCCTTCTGATTACACTGCAGCCCTGCTGGCCAATCAGCAGAATGGCGATCAGCGTCCTATTTTCTTCTGCGAATACGCCCATGCCATGGGCAATAGTGCTGGTAACCTGAAAGAATTCTGGGATCAATGGAGGAGCACACCCAGAATCATCGGTGGTTGTATCTGGGAATTCAAAGACCAGGGTTTGGAGAAAACAGATTCAGCCGGACTGAAATATTATGCCTACGGGGGAGACTATGGCGAAAAATATTTCGACAATTTCACCATCAAAGGGGTGGTGGCATCCGATGGAAGACCCAAGGCGGCCATGTATGAATGTAAAAGAATCTTTCAACCCATCGAATGCAGCTGGGCTGATTCGGTAAAAGATTTGATCCGTATCAGTAACCGGAGTGAAGTATTGAACGCTAATCATTACACTGCCTATATCAATATTCATGAAGACGGTAATATCATTCTTCGTAAAATGATCGGTGGTATCAGTGTAGCAGCTGCTTCAACTGTTGATTTTCCGATCAGCCAATGGATGCCGGCAATGAAAGCAGCATCCGAATACCATGCAGATATCCAGTTTGTGTTGCAAAAGCCAACCGACTGGGCACCGGCAGGATTTGTTATATCCAGTAACCAGTTAACCATCAAAGAAGCGGTTCGGGGAAAGAAAACCAAATCATCAGCTTCCTCCATGAAACTGCAAAGCAGTACGAATGACTTTACCATTACTGCAGGTCAAACGAAAGTTGTAGTCGGCAATACAGGTAAGGGTGGTTTATTGTCATTGCAGTATAAGGGGAAGGAATTGTTACAACAACCTTTGTTGCCTGATTTTACAAGACCACTGACAGATAATGACCGGCGCGGATGGAAACCCCAGCGTAAACTGAAGCAATGGTATGAAGCAGCGCCGCAACTCGTAAAAACAGTGGCCACTGAATCAAAAGAAGAAATTAAAATTTTTGCAGAATACACTTTGATACAGGACAGTGCCAGACTGATTATTTGGTACACCATCACTACTGATGGAGTTGTCAAGCTGGATTATTTCCTGCGGGCCAATCCTGCCCTGCCCAATATACCCAAGATTGGTATGCAGCTGGCCACCCGGAAAGAATACAGGCAAATAGAATACTTCGGCCGCGGACCAATGGAAAATTACACCGACCGCCGATACGGTTTTGATGCAGGTTTATACCGGCAGGAGATTAATGATTTCATCGAGCCCTATGCCGTACCACAGGAAAATGGTAACCGCACCGATGTCCGCTGGATGTTCCTGCAGGAACCAACATCAAAAGAAGGCTTACTGATTGTGGCTGATAGTCTGCTGAGCATGAGTGCCTGGCCTTATAACGAAGAAAACCTCTCAAAAGCTAAACATACCAACGACTTGAAGGATGCAGGATTTATTACCGTCAATATTGATTTAATGCAAATGGGTGTGGGCGGTAACGATAGCTGGAGCGATGTGGCCGCGCCTTTAGAACAGTATCAGATAAAAGCAGGGTATTATCATTATTCTTTTTATCTGCTGCCGGTGAATGGTAAGGTTAAAAGCCCGGGGGTAAGGGCAAGGGAGCTGAGGGATTGATGGAAATTCGGGTTTATTAACTGCAGAGAAATTTTACCGCAAAGACGCTAAGAACGCAAAGGAACGCAAGGATTGAACAGTGAAAACTTATTATCTTTTTTTTCAACACAGAGACACAGAGATAAGGAGGCACAGAGAAAATTTCTTAGCGCCTTCGCGGTTAAGCATTCATTTACTTACGCTGTTTGTAAAATGATTTATTTAAAATGACCAACATAGCCATTCATATCTGTCAGTTTCTCCTCATTGGCTCATTTTTCTTATACCCCTCCTCCCATGCCCAGCCATCCGTTCCCCCCTCCAGGATGCAGGAAATTTACCATGAAGTAAAGACGCCCTACAAATACGGAATGGTACTCACGCCTCCCGACAGTACCAAAAAATATGATTGCCCTTCGGTATTCCGCCAGGGAAACAAATGGTACATGACTTATATTGTTTTCGACGGCCGTGGTTATGAAACCTGGATTGCCAAAAGCAAGGACCTTCTTCACTGGAAAACCATCGGCCGTATCTTATCATTCGGCGATACCAGTAAAGGAAAAAATGCCAGTGACTGGGATGCCAGTCAGCGCGCCGGCTATATCGCCTTACAGGATCATGATTGGGGTGGTACTTATGCATTGAGACAGTACCGCAAAAACCGCTGGATGAGTTATATCGGCGGAAAGGAAACCGGTTATGAAAGCGGTGATCTCAGTATTGGCATTGCCTATTCCTATGGCAACCTGGGCCGTGCCAAGGAATGGTACCGTAAACCTCAACCAGTGCTGACCGCAAAAGACTCAGCTGTACGCTGGTGGGAAAACAAAAAATTATACAAAAGCACCGTGATATGGGATAATGACCGCACCTTGGGTCATCCCTTTGTGATGTATTATAATGCCAACGGCGATACCAGCAACAATACTCCCAAATGGCGTTGGTTCGAAAGAATCGGTATGGCCGTCAGTGATGACATGCTTGAATGGAAAAGATACAAAACCGATCCGGTGGTTCATCACAAGATCGGTATCACCGGAGACCCGATGATCCAGAAGATCGGAAATACCTGGGTGATGTTTTACTTTGGTGCTTTCTGGGAAAACCGGAAGAGTGAAGCCTTCAACCGTTTTGCCTGCAGTTATGATCTCCTGAACTGGACCGATTGGGAAGGTGAAGACCTGATCCGATCCTCTGAACCCTATGATGCCAAATATGCCCACAAACCCTTTGTGATAAAATGGAAGGGAGTGGTCTATCATTTTTACTGTGCCGTTGATAAAAAAGATACCAGGGGTATTGCGGTTGCTACTTCAAAGGATATGAAATAGAAAATTGAATACCAGGACCAGAAATTCAAATTGAAGAAATCTATATACATATTGCTGTTGTTGCTTTCTCTGCTGCGTACAACAGCAGAAGCACAGTCTGTTCTCTACAAGGATCCGATCGAAAAAGCATTCTACCAGCCTAATTCCGCTGCCAAACCCTGGGTGTTCTGGTACTGGTTACATGGGGCCATCTCCAAAGAAGGAATCACCGCTGATCTGGAAGCCATGAAAGAAGTGGGTATCGGTGGCGCCTACCTGATGCCCATTAAAGACACGAATTCAAAAATTCCTTTTCAGCCGCAGGTACGACAGCTGACTCCCGTTTTCTGGGAGATGGTAAAGTTTGCCTTGCAGGAAGCCAAACGTTTGAAACTTGAAATAGGTGTTCATTTCAGTGATGGATTTGCACTCGCCGGTGGTCCCTGGATCAAACCGGAAATGAGCATGCAAAAACTCAGCTGGTCAAAAGTGATTGTTACCAGGGCAGACAAAGCCCCACTGATTTTGCCACAGCCGCCCACAAAAGAAAATTATTATAAGGATATCGCCGTCTATGCCTATCCCGCGAATTATACTAATGAAATCATTGCCCGCGGTTTTCGTCCGGAAGTGACGACCAGCACCGGTGCCCCTGCTTCTTTTCTCTGCCAGCGTGATAGTAAAGAAACCTTCCGGGCCGACAGCAATTCCTGGATACAATATAGTTATCCCGCACCCGTGACTGTCAGGCAGATTGAAATCAAAAAACAGAACAATGCCTACCAGTCACAACGCTTCATCATTCAGCAAAGTGATGATGGCATTCAATTTACTGCAGTAGATACATTAGAACCACCGCGACATGGCTGGCAGGATTGGGATGAACCCTATACCCATGCCATAAAAAAATTCACAGCCAAACATATCCGATTTGTCTGGCAGAAAGAAGGCACCGAACCCGGCAGCGAAGACCTCGATGCAGCCAAATGGAAGACAGCCCTGCGGGTACAGGGTATTTATATAAGCGATGAACCGGTGATCAGTCATTACCAGGGCAAGAACGGAAGTATCTGGCGACTGGCACCGGCTACCACAAGCAATGAAGTGAGTAAGGAAGATGCTGTGCCATTAAAAAGTATCATCAATCTGACCAGTAAACTGGATAAGGCAGGAAGACTGCATTGGACCGCACCCGATGATCGCGATTGGGTGATTGTACGGGTCGGACATACTTCCACAGGCTATAACAATGCCACGGGCGGTGGAGGAAAGGGTTTGGAGTGTGATAAATTCAGTCCTGCTGCAGCTACTTTGCAATTCAATAACTGGTTTGGAAAATTCTATACGGAAACGGATCCTGTATTAGCCCGACAGGTCATTAAAGTTTTTCATCTCGACAGCTGGGAATGTGGTAGCCAGAACTGGAGCAGTAATTTTGCAGCGGAGTTTAAAAAGAGAAGAGGATATGATCTGCTGCCTTATTTATTGGTGATGACCGGTGTTCCTGTGCAGGATATTCAGCAATCGGAAAAAGTTTTGTACGATGTACGGCAAACCATCGCCGAACTCGTGAATGATCAGTTCTATGCCACCCTCGCTAAACTGGCTAAAACAAAGGGTTGTCGTTTCAGTGCAGAAAGTATTGCGCCCACTTTTATGAGTGATGGACTGATGCAATATCAATATGCCGATATGCCCATGGGGGAATTCTGGCTGAATAGTCCTACCCACGATAAACCCAACGATATGTTCGATGCCATCAGTGGCGCGCATATCTATGGAAAGAATATTGTACAGGCAGAAGCATTCACCACTTTGCGCAGCGACTGGGGAGAGCATCCAGGTAATCTCAAATCATTGGGCGACCGTGCTTTTGCATCCGGTATCAATAAACTGGCCCTGCATGTTTTTATGCATAATCCCTGGCTGAATAAAAAACCCGGGATCACACTGGATGGCATCGGATTATTTTATCAGCGCGATCAAACCTGGTTCAAACAAAGCAGTGTTTGGATCGACTACCTGCGTCGTAGCCAGTCTTTATTGCAAATGGGTCAGCCGGTGGTGGATATTGCCGTTTTCACCGGATTGGCCTTGCCCAGGCGGTCGCTCCTCCCGGAAAAATTATTGAATACATTACCCGGATTGATGGGAGACAAAAGGGTGAAGGCGGAAATGGAAAGACTGCAAAACACGGGGCAACCTCAACGGGAGTTACCGGCTGCTGTGGTACATAGTGCCAACATGGCCGATCCGGAAAATGATATTGATGTATTGAGGGGCTACAAATATGATTGTTTCAATCCCGATGTATTGCTGAAGATGAAAGTACAGAACGGAAGGGCGATTAGTCCCGGAGGAGCTTCCTATAAAGTACTGGTCTTTCCGGAAACCAATTTCGGTGCTGCGGGTGAAAGGAAGGAACTGGCCATCCTGCTAAAGTTGGAGGAACTGGCAAAGGCTGGTGTAAAGATCATCATGCCGGATCCGGTCAATACGGTAGCTGCCCTTCCTTATTTCAAAGCCCCTTTTGTACAATCAGATCTGGCTGAACTGGGACTTGCCCGGGATTTTGAAATAGTAAGTGGTCCGGCCAGTATTGCCTGGACCCATCGGCGAAATGGAACAACCGATTTATATTTTCTAAGCAATCAGTCTGATACTGCTGCACAGTTTGTTTTTTCTTTCAGAGCCACTAAAAAGCCTGAGTTGTTCAATCCTGTAACAGGGACAGTGAGTAACCCGGGCTGGGGATTAGAAAACGGAAGGATGGTTGTTTACACCAAACTGGAAGCGCATGAATCTGTTTTTGTTGTTTTCAGAAAAGCACCGGTAAAGGATTTGCAAATCCGGATGGGAAGACCTGTCAGTATCTCCACTTTATCAGATCCATGGGTGGTACGTTTTAAAACGGGGAACAATTCGCTGATACAAAAAGATTTCAGTCAGTTGATTTCCTGGTCCACTCATCCTGATAGCCTGATTCGTTTTTTTTCTGGTACTGCTATCTATCAGACTAAGTATCATTTTTCCGGAACTTCCAAACCTTCTTTTGCGGAAATGCGGATAACTGCCATTCATGATATTGCCACTGTGCGCATCAATGGCGTGAATTGCGGAACTTTATGGACGCCGCCTTACCAGCTGGATATCACCAAAGCATTGAAACCGGGTGAAAACAATATTGAAATCGAAGTCAGCAATACCTGGCGCAACCGCCTGATCGGGGATGAGCTGAATCCCGCCAGCCGAAGTACCTGGTACAATTCGCCCTATTCATTAAAAAACAAACCCCTGCTTCCTGCCGGTATTACCGGAGAAGTAAAAATTTTAATACGATGAGGAAACAAGTATTGCTTTTGATGTTGTTGATGGCTTGCTACAATAGCATCCTGGCCCAGGTACCGTCATCTTATAATATTGTATGGACTACTCAAAGCAAAAATCCCTCTGAGTCCATGCCCTGCGGCGGACACAGCATGGGGTTGAATGTATGGGTGGAGAATGGGGAGCTGCTGATCTATGCCAATCAGAGCGGTGCCCTCAATGAAGATAATAACCTGATGAAGGCGGGCAGGATCCGGGTGAAATGCAATCCCAATCCTTTTGATGGAAAGGTATTCAGACAGGAACTGCATTTACAGGAAGGATATATTACAGTAGCAGGGGAGAACAATGGAATCAAGGCCACCGCCCGTATCTGGGTGAATGCTTTTGATCCTATTGCGCATATTGATATATCCGCTTCCAAAAAAATTACTGTGGAAGCCAGCTATGAAAACTGGCGCTACAAAGAGCGTCCATTGGTAAAAAGAGAAAATTTTTCCAACTCCTGGAAATGGGCACCACCTGCTAATAAAACGTATAGCCGCGACAGTATTGAATTCTGGACTGGGGCTGTCCGCTTTCATCACAACAACGGACCCCGTACCATCTTTGATAGCACGGTGGCCTATCAGGGAATGAATGAAGTTAAAAAACAACTCTACGATCCATTGAAAAACCGGGTCTTTGGCGGTGTGTTCGGGGGATATGGATTTGAACCGGCAGGCACTGTTTCCGGAGTTTATGAAGGAACGGATTTTATGGCCTGGAAACTCAGGAGCGAAAAAGCCGCTTCAACTCACAAGTTAAAACTGGTTTTATGCAATAGCCAGGATCAGTATACGGAAACTATTCTGTCAACTTCTCTATGGTACCTGAAGGCAGCAATGATTTATAGTCTGGAGGAAGAGAAGACCGCCTTTCCAAAAACGGTTCAGTGGTGGAAGGATTTCTGGAACCGCAGCTTTATCTATATCGATAAAAATAAAGTCAACAGCAGCAGCTGGTCCATTGCCCGCAACTACCAGCTTTTCCGTTACCAGCTGGGCTGCAATGCCAAAGGGGAATGGCCCACCAAGTTCAATGGCGGGTTATTTACCGTGGATCCGTATTATACTGATTCGGTGAACAAGGGATTGAGTCCCGATTATCGCAACTGGGGTGGGGGAGTGCATACGGCACAGAACCAGCGGCTGGTCTATTTCCCGATGATCAGGAGCGGTGACTTTGATTTATTACAGTCACAGTTTGAGTTTTACCTGCGGATACAAAAAAATGCAGAGTTAAGAAGTAAAGTGTACTGGAACCATGAGGGAGCCTGCTTCACCGAGCAGATGGAAAACTACGGACTGCCCAATTATGCAGAGTATGGTTCCAAAAGACCGGCTGATTTCGACAAAGGAGTAGAATACAATGCCTGGCTGGAATATGAGTGGGATACCGTGTTTGAATTTTGTCTGATGATGTTGCAGGAAAGCCGTTACACCGGAAAAGATATCAGCAGCAAGGTTCCCTTTATCATGAGCTGTCTCCGCTTTTTTGATGAACACTATAAATACCTGGCCAGGAAAAGGGGCATCAAAGAGCTGGATGGAAATGGTCACCTGGTTTTGTATCCGGGTTCAGCAGGGGAAACTTATAAAATGGCGAACAATGCCAGTTCTACTATTGCCGCTTTGCAAACCGTCAGCAAAGAATTACTGGAGCAGTTGCAGCAACGTCCGAATGATCCGGTAAAGGACAGCAGTCTACTGCAATCCATCCAGTACCTGAATGCATTCATTAAAAGAATTCCCCCACTGAACTATTCCAGCATCAACGGACATACCGCCATCGCTCCTGCCAAAACCTGGGAAAGGATCAATAACGAAGAGCCCATGGCCCTGTATCCTGTTTTTCCCTGGGGCATGTATGGCGTGGGTAAACCCGGATTGGATACGGCCCTCAATACCTGGAACTATGATCCCGATGCATTGCGATTCCGCAGTCACAAAGGATGGAAGCAGGACAATATCTGGGCTGCCCGTCTGGGACTCCGGGAGGAAGCCTGGCGCCTCAATGAATTGAAACTGGCTGATGCACCCCGTCGTTTCCCCAGTTTCTGGGGACCTGGCTTCGACTGGGTACCCGACCATAACTGGGGCGGCAGTGGCATGATCGGCCTTCAGGAAATGTTATTGCAAACTGATGGCAAAAGGATCTTACTCTTCCCCGCCTGGCCGAAGGATAAAGATGTTCATTTTAAATTACATGCTCCCTACAATACAACGGTGGAAGCCGAATGGAAGAATGGGAAACTGGAAATGCTGAAAGTGATACCGGAGGAGAGGAGGGGGGATGTGGAGATGATGTTGAAGTGATTTACGATAGTTGGTGGTCGTTTGACTAGTGTTTCAATGATGGACTGCTTACCATGATGCAAGGAGTAAATTTTGTTTTGTTATGCGAAGTTCAAAAATCCAAATCAAGATTTATATTGTACTTAAAAGTATTAGCTTGATATTTTATTGCGTTTGTATTGTTTTTATGGTGTATGGACCGCTGCAAAGATTTGACCCTGACGAAACTACTAAAGAACTCTATTTACTGCGGGCAAGAAATTTTGCTATAGTTCTATTTTTATTCTCCATTATAGAAGCTCTTTTATACAGGCTGATCTTTAAAAGATGGTATCGTGCAGGTTCATTCCTAAAAAGTATTGCAACATTGACTCTTTTGGGAGTGCTAATCTTTCTACTATTTGCGTTTGGAATATAGGTTTTCTTCTCCAACGGGTCTCATCTAGCATGCAAAACAAATAGATGAAAACACGAGAGGGACACGTTGGGAAGAAATATAATTGTGATAGAGGAGCGTTTGCGAAAAAGGAAGGAGGGTTTTATAATCTTCGGTTTGTTTGGACTATGACCTTTTAGTCATTTGTTTGAATTTATCAATGTCCAGGTAGATGATACCCCAGTTGTGACCATCTAAATCTTCAATATTTCTCACTTGCATAAAGCCTTCATCAATCATCGGTGTTGATTCGGTTCCTCCTGCTTTTATGCCCTTTTCAATCATTTCATTAACCTTGGCAAGGCTTTCTACCGGAAGTGTAAAAGTCGCAATTGCATTTTTTTTAGCATCAGGAAGGTCTTTTTTATTCCCGGATTTGAACATTTCGTATGTCTGCAGCATCAAATAAATTTGATCACCCCATGTCATACATTTTTGATTATCAAATGTGAATAAAGGATTGACCGCAAACCCTAATTGGCTATAGAAATTCATGGATGCGCTCACATCTTTTACAGGCAGATTGATAAATATTTGTTTCATAATTGCTTCAAAATAAATTTATAACCTGATCATATCGAAGTGGGATTTCAGACATTTTTTGGGCACTTTGCGTCAGGATGTTGTATGGACAACAGATTAATGAAATAGCCTTTTTACATTCTTCTCAGCCGGGTCCCTCCGCAGTTATTTTATTAAAGCGTCAAGCTTACTGCATGCAGTAAGCTTGATTTTTGATGTATTATAGTTGTGATGGAGGAGACTCGGCGGGGAAGGGCACTAATGCAGTTTGCTCAGTAAAGCAATTACGCTAACTGTCTTGTCACCAAACATATCCTTAGCCCAGTTTGCAGGCTGATTAAACTTCTCCAGTATTAAAAATAATGCAAAGCCTTCATCCTGCGACCACCATTTGCCGCCACGCCTTACTCCTTCAATTGCCTTCTCTTTTTTGATATTCCCTCCTTTTGGATCTTTCAGCCATAAATACATAGAATATTGTCCAAGCCCTTCCATGGTAAGAAAGAAATTGTCAATTTCAGTCAGATTTTCATATGCCCCTTTGAAATATTGATCCTGCCGCTGTTTCATGAAGGACAAACCTTCTTGCACCGTCCTTTTAGTAAAGGATTTGCTTTTTATTGAGCTATACCAGATGTCTATCTCTTTGTTGTAGTATTTTAAATAGGAAGTGTCTTTCGAAAAAATATGCTGAACGATATCATCACTGAATTCAATTCCATAGTTCGTTTCTTTTTCAAATGCTGTCATTTTTTTTCCAAAATTTTGCATTTGCTGGGAATGAGAAAACTCGTGTATAAAAACGCCTGTAATCAGATTTTCCAAACCCAGTTCTTTGCTGGAAACGCCTGCCTGCTTCCAGAAGCCCGGTAATGGCATCACGAAAAAAGATTTATTCTCAGCCGGAATTTCCGCAGCAAAGGACATTAAATTAATGGGAACAACCGATTTGTCAGGCAGCGTCAAAGAATCATGATGTAATTCCCTTTTCCACTGAAATTTCAAATTCATTAGATGATTTCCTTTAACTGGACTACCGTTTTTAATGGTAACAGCAGAGGTGGAATAAACATATTGATCGTCAAAAAAGACAAATTCAACGGCTTTGACTTTTTGAATTTTATAGTACTGGGTACTCACTAATTCCCAGGCCAAAAACCATTTTTTTGTGGCATTGTTAAAGTCGGCATCTCTTTTTTGGACATCGGTTTTCCCTTGTCCGAAAGCCAGTAGACTCGTAAGAAAAAAAATTATAATTGAAAAAGCTTTGATCACGGAAGGCTGTATATTAATAGCTGCTAAAGACTGGGTTTGGGTACTAAGCTACAAGTTTCAGCATAACAAGAATGTATTTTAAGATTTTATTTGCTTCTCCAACGGGTCTCCTCCAACACGCAAAGCAAATAGCCGAAAACACGAGAGGGACCCGTTGGGATAAGGTGTACCACAGCTAAGCCGCCGAGTCCCTCCTCAGTTATTTAATTAAAACGCGTTGCCTACTTTATATGGCATGGACAATTTTCGGCGTACTATGTTTGTGAGAGAGGAGACCCGGCGGAAAAGGTAATTATGAACAACGTAAATCAATCCAGAGTTGTTTTTCATCTTTTCCCAGGAATCTCGTACATGTCAACGGACACCCTGTTTTGTCCCCATGGACTTCAACAGCGTAAGCAACAACCATTGGTTGCCACTTACAGTATGCTCTCAACCACTCACGTTCCTTGTTTACCTTCATGTTACGGTGACCGGGACGATGAACTTTCCATTCCAAAATGGCAAGTGGGTGTTGGCGGGGTTTCCAGTTCATATCCCAGCATGTTTTTCCGATATCAGGCCATATCACTATGTCCCTACACACCGTTAGCCTTTGGTAATTTTTAGGTTGCGGGACACCGACTTCAATCCCAATTTGCGCAGCATGTTTCAGTGGGCCTTTAATATTGCATTTGTCGATTAAGTAGCGATGTGCATAATAATTAACCCAGTCACGCTCCTTGGCACGCCAAAGTTGAACATGTTTGTCAGAAGCTAGTTGTGTGAGTGAGGTTTGGATAAGCCTGTCAATATTTAAAATAATATTTTTTGTCATAGCAGGAATCTGAGTGTCAATCAATACATAGTTACTTTTAAAATCTTAGAGCGTTACCGGCAAAAAGCAAGCGATAGAATTTCCTTAAGATACAGAATTATAAAAAAAATACCTGCACTGCTATGGTTTTTGCCAATCCCTTTTGTGTGCGGTTAATCTTTGTAACGTTTTGTTTTATCCACGGCAATCTTATATTTTTTAAAGTAAGATTCGGGAAGCATGTCCTTTTCAGCAAGATCAATATATTTTATAAAACTTACATAGTCCTTTAGTTTCCAGGCTTTGCCCGCCTGCTCAATATTGAATAAATGATTGATTTGTCTGGTAAATTCAGCTGATTGACGTTTTGTATAGTCTGAAAGATTCATAAATATATTCTCATCACCCGTAATGATGGATTTTCCAGATGATTTAAAAAAGGAAATCAAATTCTCAATGGTTAGCGTCGATTGACGAAGAAATCTGTCATCTTGAAAAACATCATTTACTACTTTTGGTATCAATTCCACTAAAGTTCCTTCTTTGAGTCCTGCATGAGTATAATATAAATATTCAAGATGTGCGTATGCAACAGTAATAATTGTTGATTTTGATGAATAGCTTATAAAATGTTGTTCTCTGTATGTGACTGAAAAGCCATTTTCAGATAAAAATTCAGTGAGTGGATAAATCGATTGTTCAAAGTTCATATTGAGTCTGATATTATGGAAGATAATTGCTTCTCCAAAAGGCCTCCTCAATTACGCAAAGAGAACCTAAAAAAACAAAGAGAAAGACCTGCTGGGGTAATATGTACTGCACCTAAGCCGCTGAGACACTCCTCAGTTATATAATTAAAACGTCTTGCTTTCATTATATGACCTGGACAATTTTCTGCGTACTATGTTTGTGAGGGAGGAGACTCGACGGGGAAGGGGACTAAAACCCTTTGATCACTGGCGCTGCTTGCCCTTCCCCCGGCAAGGGATCAATTATTTTTATCTGCATCTTTCCCGTTTTGTTGTAGCGATCCAGCCAGCGTTTTAAGGCAGCTTCGGCCTCCTCCTTTGATCCATAACTGTTTAAATCGTTGGTGCTCCCGGTTTCATTGATACAGGCTTCTTTTACCCGGATGGCAAATGGCCTGAGGATTTTGCTGAATTCTTCAGGACTGCAGGTGATTTGCTGAATCGCAGTATGTGTGATCATATTGTTTTGGGTGGAACCGATATCTCTGAAAGGCCGGGAGAAAATAAAATAGAAATAGGTTTTAGCAGCAGCGTTTTTTGTAGTGGGAGTAGCGGAACGGTCCTCCTTTAAATTTAATGTGGAAATGGCATGCTGGAGACTGAGTTCAGATGTCAGGTATTTAGTACGGAGGGAATCAAACTGATTCTTGTCATTCAGCGCTTTTTGTAATGTTTCTTCAAAAAATGCATAATTCGTTAATGTCACCGGCGACTGTAACAGCAATTTGATCCAGGCCCACATTTTCTCCTCCCCGATCTCTTTTTCGATGGCGGAAAAAATAAGAGGAGCATAATAATAAACATACAATTCCCGGTCTTTATAGTCGGCCTTTGAGCGGATACCGGCAACAGGTACCGGATTCAGGTTTTGTAAGGCACGGACCTTGGATTTCATTTTTTCCTCGTAAAGATTTTTGCTGATCAGCTGCCTGGTCATTTGAAGTGCCAGAAATTCAGCAAAACCCTCAGAAATCATATCCCCGATTTCAGCATTAAAACTGCGGACTCTTCCAAAATAGTAATGAGCAATTTCATGCGTCATATAGAACAGGAATTCCGGCCCTTCGGTTTTACTTAAAAAGGATTTCATACCGGCATCCCATCCCACCTTCACGATACTGGGATAAGAGACAAATAACCAGGAATTGTTTTTGGACACCGGGGTGGTTTGTATATAAACCATCTTGCCTTTATAAGGGATTCCTGATTTCTTTTCCAGGTAATCCTGAAAGGAATGGAGGGTTTTCTCCAATTCAGTCAGTTCCTTTTCATTGGCATCCGGATTCAGGAAATAATGTCCATTGATAGAGGTTGCCTTGTAATCACCAGCAAACAGGGTCAGGTCCTGTGCTGTTTTAGTGCTTAGTTTGGCCCGGGTTCCGGATACCGGCTCGCTGCCGTTAAGATAAATCACCTGACAATCTGCACAGCTGATATCCAGGTCATAGGTAACGTTTTCATAACGGGTATCTGTTTTGATATCATACAGAATCGGACACCAGGCACTTTGAATGCCATCTGCACGCAGTGTTTTACCGTTGAAAGCAATATTGCCCCTCCAGTCCACCGCACTTGAACTGTCGGTGATCACCGGATACATACCCGTATATTTAAACCGGATAGATCGGGGGAGATACTTTCCGGATGCAGACCAGGAAGATATATAATAGGCCAGTGATTCTCCGGAGGAAAGACTGTCATAAGGAGACCTTTCGTAATTCAGGGGCTGCATCCCCGGCTCTGCATTTTTAATAAACTGAATATTCATCCCTGCATTCAGCCGGAGATAATAGTCCTGTAGCCTGGGCATATTGGAAATAACAAGGTCACAGTCAATGGTGCCCTTTTGAATGGAAATAGTAATTTTTCCCTGTACATGTGGTATGGTATCCTGTGAATAGGAGACAATTGATAAAACACATAGGCTAAGAGGGTAAATAAATGCGCGTAATAGCATGGTTGGCAATTAATCCGGTTATTGAATATACTCGAATGACGGTATCCCTGAAATGATTGCTGTTGGTTATTGTAAAGGCTGGTGCTGTTGATACAGCTAATAATGCCGGGTCAGCAAATGAAACGGCTTTGGCGGGTTGTTTATTATCTGAATGGGGGTAAACAGGCAATAAATGTCATTGGCTTATCCAGCGGGTTTACTCCAGCACGCAAAGCGAATAAAGGATAATACAAAGAA
>ERZ795061.1102-NODE-1102-length-26778-cov-6.978296_pt1 | contig 26778 bp, 30 predicted proteins | sample MGYA00375145_ERZ795061 | MGnify/ENA primary metagenome ERZ795061 (study PRJEB30190, sample SAMN05720144) | anaerobic digester metagenome | isolation source: active sludge of municipal wastewater-treating anaerobic digesters | place: USA | collected 2014-12-22 ... | reverse complement strand
ACTCTGGCGTTTCCCGGGGTGCGGGCCTATCTGTGCGCCATGGGCATGCACTCACACGCGAAATCCTCGTCCGACGTCGATGGTCTTGAGACGGGGGATGCGGGGCTAGGCCAGTCGCTGGGCCGGATCGGCGCGATCATGGCGCGGCCGGAGCTGAAGCGGTGGCGGCTGGTGATGCTGCTGGCGCTGGTGCTGACGCTGGCGGCCAAGGTGTTCGCGGTTTACGCGCCGGTGTTCTTCGGGGACGCCATCAACCAGATGACCGGGCCGGACGCGGCGATGGCGGCGGTCATCGTGCTGCTGGCGTGGTGGACGGGCGCGCGCGTGCTGTCAGCGAACCTTCCCTATCTGCGCGATGCGCTGTTTGCGCCGGTGAGCCAGGAGGCGCAGCGGCTGGTGGCCGTCGAGGCGTATGGGCATGCGCAGGGTTTGTCGCTGTCCTTCCACCAGACACGGCGGACAGGCGCGCTGAACCGCGTGATCGATCGCGGCGTGGCGGCGCTGGATTACCTGATCCGGTTTCTCGCGTTCAACATCGGGCCGACGATCATCGAGCTGGCGCTGGCGGCGTTCGTCCTGACGACGCGATACAGCTGGATCGCCGCGGTGATCGCGGTGGTGACGGTGGCGATGTATGCGGTGTTCACCGCGTTGCTGACCAACTGGCGGACGGAGCAGCGGCGGAAGCTGAACGCGGCGGATACGGAGTTGCGCGCGCTGGCGGTGGACAGCCTGACGAATTTCGAGACGGTGAAGGCGTTCGCGGCGGAGGCGCGGGAGACCGAGCGCTATGACGCGGCCATGCGCGTCTACAATAGGAATATGGTGGAGGTGTCGCGCTCGCTCGCGCTGTTGAACGCCGGGCAGGACATCATCATGGCGCTGGGCCTGACCGGCGTTGCGGCGATCACGGCTGTGGCGACGTTCAACGGTCAGGTGCAGGCGGGCGACATGGCGGCCGTGGTGCTGATCATGAGCAATCTTTATCGGCCGCTGTCCGTGCTTGGCTGGGCGTTTCGCGAGATCAAGCAGGGGGCGGTGGATCTCGAGAAGCTGTACGGCCTCATGAACATGAAGCCGGATGTGCAGGACGCGCCGGACGCGAAGCCGCTGCAAGTGAAGGGCGGCGAAGTGCGGTTCGACAATGTGAGCTTCACGCACGATGCGCGCTCGGCGGGGATTGATGGCGTGAGCTTTGTTGTGCCGGCGGGAACGAAACTGGCGGTCGTGGGGCCGTCGGGTTCGGGCAAATCTACGCTGCTGAAGCTGCTGTTCCGCTTCTACGACACCAAGGGTGGCAGTGTTCTGGTGGATGGGCAGGATGTGCGGGGGCTCAAGCAGGACAGCCTGCGCGATGCGATCGGGCTGGTGCCGCAGGATGTGGTGCTGTTCAACGCGTCGATGAAGGAGAACCTCCTCTATGGTCGGCCGAGCGCGAGCGATGCGGAGTTGCGCGAGGCGGCGGCGCGGGCGCAGCTGCTGGAGTTCATAGACAAGCTGCCCAAGGGCTGGGAGACGCGCGTTGGCGAGCGCGGCGTGAAGCTTTCTGGCGGCGAGCGGCAGCGCGTGGGCATAGCGCGCGCGATCCTGAAGAACCCGGCGATCCTGGTGCTGGACGAGGCGACGAGTGCGCTCGATTCAGCGACCGAGCAGGATGTGCAGGGTGCGCTGGACGAGGCGGCCAAAGGCAGGACGACGCTGATGGTCGCGCACAGGCTTTCGACGGTAGCGGGCGCCGACGAGATCATCGTGCTGAACGAGGGCAAGATCGTGGAGCGTGGCACGCACCGCGAATTGCTGGACCGCGCCGGGCTCTATGCGGACCTGTGGAGCCGGCAGTCGCGCGCGCATGACGAGGCGGATGCGGCGGTGAAGGAACGGGTGGCCTAGATTTCTGCCAACGTCAGGCCGGGCCGACGTACTCGTGCAGCCTGTCGAGGATTGGCCCCTGTTCTTCAGCGCGATCCTGCATGCGGATGTGCCACTCGCGCTCTCCATCAAGCGAGACGAAGATCGATCTGCCGTCATCGTAGGGCAGGAAGGCGGTGCCCAGATAGGTCCACTCTTGGCCGACGGGATGTTCCTGGCCGTCGAAGTCCTTGAACGCCTTGATCACGCGATAGCGCTTGCCGGGTTCAAGATGGCGCCATGAATGGCCGACGCCGTGATTGCTGTAGGCGCCCTTGGGCGCGCCATTCTCGGTCATGCCGGCCTCGCTCCTTGCAGGCGTTCTACCGTCCCACCCACTTCGTGCCGGTCGGAGCCATGCCTGCTTCCTGGTAGACGACGTCGCCGCGGCCGATGGCGTAGTGGGGGTCGTTGGCCTTGGCGAGGAAGGTGGCGCCGGTTGGGTACGCCTTCGTTGCTGCCGGATCAGCCGTTGTTCCGAAGCCGTAGTGGAGTGTGCCCGAGAGGACGGTGATCATGCGGTCGTCGGGGTGGCTGTGGGGCGGCATGAGGCCGCCATCCTTCAGGTGGACGCGGATGGTGTAGAGGCCCGGCTGGGCGGGGGCGCCAATGAGGAAGGCGGCGTCCATGTTCGTGGCGTTTCCGACGGGCGCATAGTCGGTGCTGGCGAGCCAGTGGTCGTGCGTGGCCGGGGTGGTCGCGCAGCCGGCGGCGAGTGTGATCATGGCGGCGATCAGAATTGGACGCATGGAGTTCCCCTGTTTGTGGCAAGGCTAGCGCGTGATTGGCCAGATGTCAGTTCTTCTGCGCGAACAGAACAGCCTGCCTTACGGTCAGGGGCATGAAGACGCAGGATTGTGGCTTGTCTCGCTGCGATGCGGGCCGCACATCTTGGGGCGAGATACATCAAGGAACCGCCGCATGAGCGCCGACGCCTACACCCCGCCGAAGGTCTGGTCCTGGAACAAGGAGGCGGTGAGCCGCTTCTCGAACATCAACCGGCCAATAGCCGGGCCGACGCACGAGAAGACGCTGCAGGTCGGCAAGCATCCGATCCAGCTTTATTCGCTCGGCACGCCCAACGGCGTGAAGGTCACGGTGATGCTGGAGGAGTTGCTGGCGCTGGGCCACAAGGGCGCCGAGTACGACGCCTGGCTCATCAACATCAACAAGGGCGATCAGTTCTCTAGCGGGTATGTGGAGATCAATCCGAATTCCAAGATCCCCGTAATGGTGGACCATGGCGAGCCGAAGCCGGTGCGCGTGTTCGAATCCGGATCGATCCTGCTTTACCTCGCCGAGAAGTTCGATGCGTTCGTGCCGAAGGATCGCGCGGGACGGACCGAGACTCTGAACTGGCTGTTCTGGCAGATGGGCGCCGCGCCGTTTCTCGGCGGCGGCTTCGGGCACTTCTATGCGTACGCGCCGGAGAAGTGGGAATATCCGATCGACCGCTATGCGATGGAGGTGAAGCGGCAGCTGGATGTGCTCGATCGCCGCCTGTCTGAGACCGAGTATCTGGCAGGCGACCAGTATACGATTGCCGACATGGCGAACTGGCCCTGGTATGGTGCGATGGTGAAGGGCGTGTTGTACGAAGCGGGCGAGTTCCTTGCCGTGCATGAGTACAAGAACGTGATCCGCTGGACCGACAAGATCGCGGAGCGGCCTGCGGTGAAGCGCGGGCGGATCGTCAATCGCACGTGGGGCGCGCCGGCCAGCCAGCTGCACGAACGGCACGACGCCAGCGATTTTGACCTGAAGACGCAGGACAAGGCGGCGAAGGCGGACTGAACCAACTGCTCTTCGATTTGACCCGGCCCCCAGAAAAATGCCAGCAAACGGCGTGAGCGAGACTCGCGGCCGTTGGGAGGGGGCATTCGATGATGAAGAAGGGCGCCCCGGTTGCGGCCGATCCGGATGCTTATGTTCGCGCATTGCGCGGATGGCGGAAGGATGTCGTTGTGGCGCTGCGCGAGGCGGTGATGGGCGCGGCGGACTTCGAAGAAGTCATCAAGTGGGGGCATATCGTCTATCTCAGCAACGGGCCCGTGCTGCTGATCCGCGCGGAAGAGGAGCGCGTGCTGTTTGGTTTCTGGCGCGGCAAGCGGCTGCGGGAGATCGAGCCGCGCCTGAAGGCGAGCGGGAAGTACGAGCTGGCGAACCAGGTGTTCGCGAAGGGCGACGCCGTCGATAGCGCCGTCGCGGCGAAGCTTGCGAAGGCGGCGGCTGCGCTGAACAGGACGTTGGGCAATCCGCAGGCTGACGCGAAACGCTGAGGACGATCAAGCATGCGCGCATTCCTTTTCACGATCGGCTTCTGGTGGGTGTCGATCCTCTACGTCTTCATGGCGGCGATCCTCGCGCTTGTACCGGGGCGCAAGGGCGTGCGCTGGGCGGTGAAGCGCTATTCCAAGCGCATGGTGCAGCTGATGAAGCTGATCGGGATCCAGCCCGAGGTGAGGGGCAAGGAGCGCCTGCCGCCGCCGCCCTTCATCGTCGCGCCCAAGCACTCGAGCTATGGCGACGGCTTTCTGATGTACATCCAGTTCGACGATGTGGCGTTCGTGACGGGCGACCATCTCGAGCGGTTTCCGCTGGTGCCCAAAGTGCTCGAGAAGCTGGGCGCGATCGTGATCGACAATTGCGGCGGGCCGGAAGCGCGCAAGGACCTGGCGGCGAGCTTTGCGAAGGCGGCGGAAGACAAGCGGATCGTGCTGATCTATCCGGAAGGGCATCTCACCAAGGTGGGTGAGCACAAGCGCATTCGCGCGGGCGTCTGGCACATGCAGGAGGCCTCGAAATGGCCGGTGGTGCCGGTGGCGACCAACCTTGGCCTGCGCTGGCAGGAGCAGGACTACGCCAAGTATCCGGGGCCCGCGGTGATCGAGTTCCTTGATCCCATTCCTCCGGGACTAGGGAAGGATGAGATGGTGAAGCTGCTCGGTGAGGCCATCCACACCCACACGGACAGGCTGATCGAGGAAGGCCGCGCGTGGGACAGGGCGAACGGCGTGGAGCGGCCGAAGTCGCCCGCAGCGGTTGGCAAGGGCGAGGCAGCCACCTAGCTTGTTCTCAAAGCAGAGGATGAGTCATGGCTCGCAAGGCGCAGCGCGACATCGAGAAGAGCTACACGCGGGCGCAGTTCGTCGCGAAGTTGCGGCGGTTTGCGGATAGTGTTGAAAGCGGCGAAGCGTTCACGATCCAGATCGGCGGCGAGCGTCTGCGCGTTCCGGCGCGGGCGGTGTTCAACATCGAGCACGAGCGCGGCGGCGACGGTGAGGAAATCGAGTTCCAGATGAAATGGAAGCCGGACGCCTGATTGGGTCTAGTCCGGGTGAATCGCCAGGGAGTCCATGAAGGACTGGATGGTGGCGCGCTGCCCATCCGTTCTGCCTTTGCTGCACATGATGCTGTAGGCCCAAGCGGTGTCGCCGACATCCACCGCGAAGGCGCGCACAAGCCGGGTATTGTCGTAGGTGTTGCGCATGCCGAGGTCGGTCGAGGTGTAGGTGTAGTCGAGCACGGGCGCGCCGTTGACCTGCTGGTTCACGGGATCGAAGTCGTAACTGTGGGCGCCGCCCGATTCTTCCTGCCGCTGTTTGGCCCAGCGCATGAAGGCGGCGACATAGTTCCGGGCAGTGCCGACTTCAGAGCGGCTGACGTCGCAGAGCGCACCATTCGTCGTTCCCGCCGTCAGCAGCAGGTAACCGGAGGCGGTCGACTCGCGGTTCGGCGCCACGTGTTCCCAGGCCTCGGGAATAGACAAGGAGATCAACCGGTCGGGGCTGGTCCAGCGCGTTGTCGCAGCGGGGGCGCTCGCGCACGCGGATAATGCGAGGCTGAGGCCGAAGAGCAATGGAACTCGCACGACGTTTCCCCCTCGCATCCGTCAAGGCGAGAGCATACATATAGCCTTCCTCAACAGCCAGTCCCGAGGCGCGATCATGACCACGGCCCACGATTTCAGCTTCACCGGCATCGACGGCAAGCCGCTGCCGCTGAGCCAGTTCAAGGGTAAGGCCGTGCTGGTTGTGAATGTGGCCTCCAAGTGTGGGCTGACGCCGCAGTATGAGGGGCTGGTGCAGCTCTATCATGACAAGCAGGCGGATGGGCTAGTTGTGCTCGGCGTACCCTCGAACCAGTTCATGGGGCAGGAGCCCGGCACGAATGAGGAAATCCAGACTTTCTGCTCGATGACGTATGGCGTCGACTTTCCGTTGACTGAGAAAGTCGATGTGAAGGGCGAGAGCGCGCATCCGTTCTACAAGTGGATGCTCGGAGAGTTGGGACAGCCGGCGGAGCCGGTGTGGAATTTTCACAAGCTGCTGATCGGCAAGGATGGCAGGGCGCTGAAGGCGTTCGATCCGCGAACGGAGCCGCTGGCGCCGGAGATTACCACCGCAATCGACGCAGCGGCCACGGCATGACCTCCGCTTACGATTTCGAGTTCGTCGGCATCAATGGATCGCCCTTGCCGCTGAAGCAGTTCGAGGGGCGGGCGTTGATGGTGGTGAACGTCGCATCGCGATGCGGGTTCACGCCGCAGTATTCGGGATTGCAGCGGCTGTATCAGGACTATCAGGCGCGCGGGCTCACCGTGATTGGCGTGCCGTGCAACCAGTTCCTCTGGCAGGAGCCGGCGAAGGAAACGGAGATCGCGGCGTTCTGCGAGGTGACCTATCACATCACCTTCCCGATGACGGAGAAGACCGCCGTGAAGGGCGGCAAGGCCCATCCGTTCTACAAGTGGATGCGCGACAGCCTGGGCAAGGCGGCGCATCCGGCGTGGAATTTCCACAAGCTGCTGGCCGACAGGAATGGCGCGCCCGTTGCGGCGTTCAAGTCGAAGGTCGAGCCGGAGAGTATGGAACTCAGATCCGTGATCGAGCGCGTGTTGTAGGCGGCAAATTCTGCCGACGCGTATGGGCCACACTACGAAATCGTAACCACGATGAACGGCCTCGTTGCGTAAACTCAACGTTCCCGCGGTGAGGCCGTTCGCGCATCAACTTTGCGGCTCATCGCCCAGTACAGACTCCAGTTTTTGCGCGGTGACGGGCCGGCTCGCATGGGCGTGCGTGATTAACGGATTGGGGCGCCAAAAAGGCAGGCGCCGCTGTGACGTTTCTGCGACAGACGAATCCCTCCGCACACTGATAGAGCCCGTGCCGCGGGCAATAAGTCCGCTCCTATCGACAGGGTATAAAATGAAAAAATATGTCGTGACCGCCTCTCTCCTGGCGGGACTCTCCATGGTCTCCGGCGCTGCCTTCGCGCAGACGTCGGGCAGCGTTGGCGCCAACCTCACCAAGATCGACACCGATTTCGGCGATGCGGACGCTTACGGCGTTGACGGCGAAGTCATCATCCCGATGGGCGGCGAATGGTCGGCCATCATCGAAGGCGCGTACATCGACGCCGACGGCGGTGGTGATGCCGTGTCGGCGACCGGCCACATGATCAACCGCAGCGGCAACACGGCCTGGGGCGGATTCGTCGGCGTGTCTGACGATGACAGCTCGACGGCGTTCCTGATCGGCGGCGAATACGCGATGTTCTTCGACACGACGACGCTCGCGCTCAACGTGAACTACGGCACGGATGACGACAGCGATGTGGACGCCTATGGCGTCAACGGCGCGTATCGCATCTTCGCCTCGGACAACCTCCGTTTCGACATCGGCGCCAGCCTCGGCCGCGCTGAATCGGGCGGCGTTGATGCCGACGCCTGGAGCCTCGGCGCCGGCGTTGAATACCGCTTCGACAACTCGCCCTTCTCGATCGGCGCAGCGTACTCGCGTCTCGACAGCGACTTCGCCGAAGCCGACGTGTTCGGTCTGACCTTCCGCTACAACTTCGGCGACACGTCGCTGAAGCAGGCGGACCGCGCCGGCGCGACCTTCACGGGTCTCGGCTCTGCGCTGCAGGGCTTCTAAGCGAATCCTGTTGGACTGATGTAATGAAGCCGCCCGGCGACGGACGGCGACAAGACGGCGGGGCGGTCCTTCGGGGCCGCCCCGTTTTCGTTTCGCCATGAGTGCGATAGGCTGTTCCACGCGTACAGGGGGATACCGGCATGCGTGCTGCGGTGATGGGGATGCTGGCGCTGACTGCTCTTTCGGCATGTAGCACAACCAGACCTCTAACGACGCCGGCCGATGCGCCAGCGACAATCGCGCGGTCCTTCGAATACAGTATGACTTCGCGACACACCGGTCGTGAGTATGTGGTGCAGGTCTCCGCGCCGATCGATCCGCTGCCTCCCGGTCAGAAGATTCCGGCCATCTACGTGCTTGATGGGAATTGGTACTTCGGCATGGCGACCGACACCGTGCGGCTACACAAGATCGGCAATGCGATGGGCCCGGCGTATGTCGTGGCGATCGGCTACGTCGATCCCACCTTCAAGAGTATTGTCGCCAACCGTGAGTCCGATCTGCTGTTTGACCAAGTGGAGGGCCCGCTTGGTGCGATGGGTGGCGGCGGGGCGGCGTTCTTCGCGTTCCTGACTGACGAGCTTCGACCCTTCGTCGAGGCGCGCTTCCAGATCGACCCAGGCCAACGGGTTCTGGCGGGCCAGTCGTTGGGCGGTGTGTTCACGACAAATGTGCTGGTGAGGCATCCTGATAGCTTCTCGGCCTATCTGATCGGGAGTCCGTCGCTTTGGGCGGACGAGACCGTTCTGGCGGCCGCGCGCGGCTTCACTACAGGTGGAGGGCGTCGGGTGTTCATAGGCGTGGGCGGTGGGGAGTCGCCTCCCATGCGCGACGGTACATCGGCACTGGCCGCGGCCTTGTCAGCTCCCGCCACGGGCCTCAGCGTCGAGCGCCTGGAGTTGGCGGCCCATGGTCACACGTCGATGGCGGGGGCATGGTTTGCGACCGGACTGCACTACCTGCTTCCGAAAGCTGAGTGATCTGAAGCGCCGGATTCACGGTTGCGCGCCATCATTCCGTTCGCCCTAAACGTCCGGGCTTTCCCTGGGCTCGTCTTTCGAGTGGATCCAGCGGATCAGCGGCTTCAGGGGCAGGACCCAGGCGATGCCGGCGATGGGGAAATACAGGACCTTCCACGCCCAATGCTCGCCTGCGATGCGATCCCCGATCACGGCGGCCACGGCGATATAGGCGACCAGCCAGGCTAGCAGCAGCAGCGATCCAACCAGCTTGCGCATAGGGTTACTCCTGGACGCGCCCTCGGGCGGGGCTGCGGGTGCGGCTTTCCTTCCGCTGGTCTTCCGTTCTCACAGGCACGATAAGAGCGCAATGAGCGAGGCTGTCGCGATATCTGCACCGGTGAGCCCCATGGCCCCCGCAAAGGGCGTCGGGCTGGTGCGCGCGTGGTTGCTGCTGATCGCCGGGATGGTCTATCTGATGATCCTGGTCGGCGGGGCGACGCGTCTGACGGACTCTGGGCTGTCGATCACCGAATGGCAGCCGCTGCTGGGCGCGATCCCGCCGATGTCGGATGCGGACTGGCAAGTCGCCTTCGAGAAATACCAGACGATGACGGCGCAGTTCCACGTCCTGAACCCCGACATGGGCATTGAGGGGTTCAAGGGAATCTATTGGTGGGAGTGGGGCCATCGCCAGCTGGGCCGTGTGATCGGCGTGGTGTTCTTCATTCCGTTCGTCTTCTTCTGGCTTACGGGGCGGACGACGAAGAAGCTGATGCCGCACCTCTTGATCCTGTTCGCTCTGGGCGGACTGCAGGGGTTGATTGGCTGGTGGATGGTGGCGTCTGGCGTCAATTCGGAGCTGACGTCTGTCGCGCCGTATCGCCTGATGACTCACTTCGGGCTGGCGCTGCTGATCATCGCGTACTGCTTCTGGCTGTGGCTGGAGCTGGGCGGGAAGCGGCGCGCCATGGCAACGCAGGCGAAGCCGTGGGCGAATGCGATCATCTGGGTGACGGGAGTGCAGATGCTGCTCGGCGCGCTGGTGGCCGGTCTTGATGCGGGCCGTGGGTTTACAGACTGGCCGCTGATGTCGGGTGAAGTGATTCCTTCCACGATGTGGATGCTCGATCCGTTCTGGCGCAACTTCTTCGAGAACCCGGCGACGACGCAGTTCCTGCACAGGCTGACGGCGTATGGACTGCTGGGCGTGGCGCTGTGGTGTGCCTGGCGGTTCAGGGCGCAGCACTGGAGCCTGTTCGGGCTGTTCGCGGGGCTGGTGGGCGCGCAGGCTGTGCTGGGTATTGCGACGCTGATGCGGGCGGCGCCGCTGGATATGTCACTGACGCACCAGGGGCTTGGTGTGATCCTAGTGCTGGCGGCGACGCGGCTGGTGTGGACATCGCGCGCGGCAGTGGACGGCTGAGGCCAATCGCACATACGGTCCCCGGAAAAGAACTTGGGAGACCACCATGACAGCCAGCCGCGAAATCCATCTTGTGAGGCGCCCCAAAGGGATGCCCGTGCCGGCCGACTTCGCGGTTGTGGATGTGAACGTGCCGCCGACGGGCGAGGGGCAGGTGAAGGTGCAGACCCTCATCATGTCGGTCGATCCCTACATGCGGCCGCGGCTGAATGTGGACCAGGCGCTGGACGCCCCTCTGCTGGGCGGCGGCATCGGGCGGGTGGTTGAGTCGCGCAATCCGAAATTCGCGGAAGGCCAGCTTGTGCGGCAGGGCGTGGGCTTTCGCGAGGTGCATGTCACCGACGGGAAGGCGTTGAGCCGGCTTGATCGCGATCCGGCGCTGCCGCTGTCGGTATACATGCATGCGCTCGGCGGGACAGGGATCACGGCCTATGGCGGGTTGCTCGAAGTCGGCGCGCTGAAGGATGGCGAGCAGGTGGTGGTGTCGACTGCAGGCGGGGCCGTTGGCTCGGTCGTCGCGCAGATCGCGAAGATCAAGGGTTGCCATGTTGTTGGCCTGACGGGAACGGACGAGAAGGCGGCGTGGCTGCGCGATGTGGCGGGGCTGGATGCGGTGATCAACTACAAGACGCAGCCGCTGGTCGAGGCGCTGAAGGCGGCGACGCCGAAGGGCATCGATGTCTACTTCGAGAATGTCGGCGGGGCGCAACTGGACGCAGCGCTGTCGCGCATGAATGTACGCGGCCGCATCCCGGTGTGCGGGATGATATCCACCTACAATGGCGGCGGCGAGGGCGTGAAGAACCTGTTCAGCCTGATCTATGGCCGCATCCGCATGGAGGGGTTCGTCGCAACCGACTTTGCGCATCTCAATGCGGCGTTCGTGTCGGACATGACCGGGTGGCTGAAGGCTGGCCAGATCAAGTACGAGGAGACCGTGCTGGATGGTTTCGAGCGCGCGCCGGAGGGCCTGATCGGGCTGTTCGAGGGCAAGAACACCGGCAAGATGCTGATCCAGGTTGCGGACTGATCGCTGGCGTGTGCGCTCAACGCGACGTCAATCGTCCGCGTTCCCATGATGTTGATGCGCTTCGCTGCAGTGGCGAGTAGCCTCACGCACCGTGTTGACTAGAGTTGTCCGGAAGCGGGAGGCGCCGGATGACTCGTGCAGCTGAATTCGATCGCAGGAAGATGCTGATGCTTGGAGCGGCGGGCGCCGCCGCCAGCCTCGCGCCAGCAGCCATGGCGCAGGAGAATGGGACCGTGAGACCAAGCCGCGTTCGGCACTACGTCATCGCCGCCAAGGACATGGATGCGGTGTGCGGGCAGCTTTACAAGCTGCTGGATGTCGAGCCCGTCGACAAGCCGCCGGGCAACGAACCGACGCTGGCGTTTGGCTTCCGAACCAAGATGATCCGCGTGGGCACGACGCTGATCGAGGTCGTCTCGCCCATTCGCGAGAAGCATCAGCTGCAGGATTTCTTCGTCGAGCGTGGCGGAGATGGCGGCTTCATGGTCGTGATGCAGACTTACGACGACGATGCGCTTCTGGCGCGCGCGGCGGCGGCGGGACACAAGCTGGCGTTCGAGATTCCGAACTTCATGGGCCAGCACCTGATGCAGTTCGATTACAAGACGTTCGGGACGCGCTTCGAGTTCTACAAGTACACACCGGAAGACAACTGGTGGGGCAATCCGTTGAACGGCGACTACAACGATCCGAAGGCGGCCGAAGACATTCTCGGCGCGGAAGTCGCCGTGGAGAACCCGGCCAGCATCACCGAGACGGCAGCGAGCACATTCCTTGGAAAGCGTGACGGCGCCAGCGTCACCTTCATCGACCGCCGGATCGATTTCGTGGAGCCGGTGGGCAAGGCGCGCGGGCTGACCGCGATCTACCTGAAAGCGCGCGACCGTAGCCGTGTAGGTACGAGCGAGACGGTGGCTAACGTGGCTTTCCGTTTCGCATGATTTCCATGTGGTTTCGGGCGCGCCGTCCTCTCGCTTCGCTAAGCGCGGATGACGTGGTGCTGTTCGTGGGTCTTGATAGCTAAGCGTCTGGACACGGCCGTAGCTGGATCGATACCCTGTGCGCATGACAGATGCTGCTGAACCGCGTGCGATCCCGACGCTTTCGGAATGGGCCGGTGGACCGGCGACTTTCGAGAAGCTGACTGCGGAATTCTATAGCCGCGTGCCGCGCGATCCGGTGCTTGCGCCCGTGTTTGCCGGCATGGACCCCCACCATGCGGTTCATGTGGCGCACTTCGTGGCTGAGGTGTTCGGGGGACCGCAGGCCTACAGCCAGGACGGTGGATCGCACGCGGAGATGATCGGGCGGCATCTGGGGCGGCGGCTGACGCATGAGCAGCGCAAGCGCTGGATCGCGCTGATGCTGGAAACCGCCGACGATGTGGGCTTGCCGGATGATCCGGAATTCAGGGCGGCGTTTGTCGGTTACCTCGAATGGGGAACGCGGCTTGCGGTCCTCAATTCGCAGGATGGGGTCGAGGCGCCCAGCGACGATCCGCCGATGCCGGTGTGGGGATGGGGTCCGCCCGGAGGGCCGTGGCAGGGTTGACCGCGATCACCGCGTTTGGCGGACTGTCTGATAGCGGACGACGAGCGTGTCGTTGGCGGGGACGGTGAGCTGGAAGATCGGCCGACCGTCCTTCTGGCCGTAGGGAGCGTCGGCCCGCAGCATTTGAGCGTCGCCCTGCATGTAGAGGCGTACGTCGACATCGACCGGATAGGGCCGCGCGTTGCTGATCTCGATCCGGTTGATTTCCTGGAGTACGCGCGAGCCAGCGTTGACACCCGGCACGGCGCGCAGGACCGGCGCCAAAGGCAGGCTGCGCTCCGGCGAGAGTGACCGGGTTTCGACGATCTGCCTCGCCTGGATGTCGGGGCCGCCATTGAATTCGAACTCGGTCTCCTCGTCGAGGGCAAGATCGCGCAGCGTGGTCTGGCCTGCGAGGAGGCGGCGCTGCTCCGCGCCTTCGCCCACCAGCTCGAACATCTGCACGCGGCCCTGCGGCAGCGGCAGGCCGAGATTGTTTTCCTTGTCGTTGGTCGTGCGCAGGATGAGCGGCGCGGCTGTGAAATTCGTGTTGTAGTTGCTGGTGAAGTTGACCTCGAAGAGGCGGGTGACCGGGACATCCGCGCGGTCAAACATGCGGACCTGCTTGGCCTGGCGGCTGAGGACCGAGACGCGATCCGGCACGCGATAGAGCTTGAGGTCGCCGAGTTCTTCCTGGATGACTTCAGAGGCCATGGCCGCCGGCGCGGGCGGCGGCGGCGCCATTGCCATGGCTTCCATCCGCATGCCTGTCACGACAACTCTGTCGAAATCGTCTCCGCCCTTGGCGAAGAAATAGCCCGGTTCGTAGTCGCTGGTCGAACCGCGCGGCCAGCATTGCGCGAAAATGGGGCCGCCGATGTCGATGGGCTCGACCTGACCGCTTTCGCGGTTGAGCTTGCCGGCCACGATCTGGACGCGGGCATTCTCGAAGCTGACGCCATTGCCGTTGGCGAGCGTGATCCAGGCGCCGAGATTCAGGTTGCCGGTGTTTGGTATCCTGTCGGCGACATAATCGGCGGACCAGTCAAAGCCTCGCGCGAGATAGGACAGCTGGATAACGGCCTCGACTGGCTCGGTCACGCGGGTGCGGATCGAGAGCGTTGGCGTAGAGGAGAGGCCCGACGCGGACTCCTCGAAGGACACGGTCTCCGAAAGACCCGAGCAGCGCAGCGCTTCGATGCCTTCGGACGTTTCGAGCACCACGCCGTTTTCGCCCGCGCGGATGGTGGCGGTCGTGCGCGTGGTGACGCCGGTTTTCGGGTCGGTGCGCATCAGGTCGACGCGGCCTTCCTGCCCGGCAGCTGCTTCGACCAGCGCCGAAGGACTGAGCAGCTTCGCGTCGCGGTTCTTCTCGATGACGCCTGAGGCGAGGCCCGTGACGATGGCGGACACCGGCTCGATGCCGTCGGCGACGCCCTCGAAGCGCAGCGTCTGTTCGCCGGGCTGAAGCACGACACGCCGGGTTTCGGTGATCAGCGCGAAGCCGCCGAGATAGTCGAGATCGAAGCCGCCCTCATTGCGGTTGGGGTCGCGGTAGACGGTGACCGACACATCGAAGGCGGGGCCGGCTGTGACGCTCTGCGCCTCCGCGGTGAGCGGGGCGCCGAGCATGGCCAAGCCTGCAAGGGTGTAGCGGTTGGGACGGAACGACCGCATGGCCTTGCGCCTCAATAGGCGGAATCGAAGACAGCGGTCACTTCCGTCGAACCGTTGGCCGGGACCGTGACGACCCACTCTGCCATATCGGCATTGGGGCGTGTGCTGGCCAGGCTTTCGGATTCGATGCGCGTGTCGCCCCAGAGGCCGTCCTGCTGCAGCGTGACCTTCACTTCGCGCGGCGTGGCGTTGGTGACGGTATACTTCATAGAGGTGCGCCAGCGGCGAACGCCGGCGCGCTCACGCTTCTCGACCACGGGTTTCACCTTCACATCGAACGCATCGCCCGTGGCGAGCGAGAGCGTGGAGCCCATCGGCGTGTGGTCTATGCGGCTTTCGCCGATGAATTGCGGATCGCCCTGCTTGTCACGGATGTAGAAGCGCAGGATGCCGGCAGGCAGCTGGTCGCCCAGGCCTTCTGCGGAGCCGGTGTTGAAGCGGTAGACGGTCTTGGCGCTCTGCGGATCTTCGAGCGTGCCGAGCCAGTAGTTGCGGAACTCGTAGCCGTGCTCGGCGGGAACGCCGTGAACATCGAGGAACGAGACCTGCTTGGTCTGCATGTTCGCGATCGTGGTGCGCTCTGGCAGCGGATAGAGATAGAAGTCACCGAGGCGTTCGCGGTCGCCTGTTTCGGTGCCGGCTTGCGGCATCTGGGGGCGCGGCGGCTGCGGGCGATATTGCTGCTGGCGATACTGGTCCGCCTGCAGCGGCGAGCCGGCGACAAGCGTGGTGTCGGCATTGTCGTAGGTGGTGCCACTGGAATTGGTGAGCGTTACCCAGCCCTGCACGTCCAGCTTGGACGTGGTGTCGTCGAACAGCGCGACATAATCCGCGCTCCAGCCGAGGCCGCCGGTGAGATAGTTGAGCGTCACGGGGCGATTGCCGCGGCGGTCGCCGTTGACGGTGACGGACAGCGTGGGCTTCGACCGCAGGTTTTCCGGCACCTTGTCGAAGATCACGCGGACGGGGAGGCCGTCGTCGCGCAGCACTTCGATGCGGTTGCCGATCTTGAGGACGACGCCGTTGTTGGTGGCCAGCACTTCGGCGCGCTCGCGAACTTCGGCGCCGGTGGCGGGATTGACGCGGATGATGGTGATCGTCGTGCCGACCGCCTTCTCCATCAGCTTGGCCGGGGTCAGCAGGTCGAAGTCGAAATTCTGTTCGACGATCGTGAGGCCGGTGGCGGAGAGGGAGACCGTCTCTGGCCGGATCTCGCCGGAGACGCCCGGGAATTCGAGGCGCTGGCGCCCGGAGGCGATCTCGATGTCACGCTTGTCCTGCACGAGGGCGAGATTGTCGTTGTAGATGGTGATGGCGAGTTGCTGGCCCTGCTGTGCGAAGGTGGCCGGCGCGAGCAGCGCGAGGCTGAGCGCTGCGCCCGACACTGCGGCGACGATGGACGATCTCATGGCGTTCCTCCCCACGTTTCGTGAGGAGACTAGACCGGCTGAGACGGCGCGGAAATGGGGCGGCCGCGCGAAAGATGCAGTTCGCGCGGCCATATTTTGCTAGATACCGTCTAGACGGCTTTCAGGCGCGCATGCCGCTTCTTGCCGACGGAAAGACGGGCGGCTCCTTCCTCGTCGAGCGCGGATTCGCCAATCACGTGTGTCGGGTCCGTGACGGTTTCACCGTTCAGCTTCACTGCATTGCCCGCAATCTGGCGGCGCGCATCGCCTTTCGAATCGACCAGCCCGGCGGCGAGCAGCGCGTCAACGACGGCATAGCCGGCAGCGAGTTTGGCGCGTTCGATCTCGACGGTCGGCATGCCATCGCCCGTGCCGCCGCCCTTGAAGACAGCTTCGGCGGCGGCGGCCGCCTTCTTCGCTTCTTCCTCGCCATGCAGCATTGCAGTTGCAACATCGGCGAGGCGCTTCTTGGCGTCGTTGATCGCGGCGCCTTCAGCTCTCGCGTATTCGCTGATCTCGGATTCCGGAAGATCGGTGAACAGGCGCATGAAGCGCGTGACGTCTGCGTCTTCCGTGTTGCGCCAGAATTGCCAGTAGTCGTACGGCGAGCGCATGTCGGCGTTGAGCCACACGGCGCCGTCGGCCGTCTTGCCCATCTTGCCGCCGGAAGCGGTGGTGATCAGCGGCGTGGTGACGCCGAACACTGTCGTGTCAATGATACGGCGTGTGAGGTCGATGCCGTTGACGATGTTGCCCCACTGGTCCGAGCCGCCCATCTGGATGCGGCAGTCGAAGCGGCGCGCGAGCTCCAGGAAGTCGTAGGACTGCAGCAGCATGTAGTTGAATTCGAGGAAGGTGTACGGCTCCTCATTGTCGAGGCGGCGGCGCACGGTTTCCTGCGCGATCATCTTGTTGATGGTGAAGTGCTTGCCGTAGTCGCGAAGGAATTCGATCCACTTGATCTGGTCGAGCCATTCGGCGTTGTCGACCATGATGGCGTCGGTGGGGCCGTTGCCGAATTTCAGGAACGGTTCGAAGTTCTTCCGGATGCTCGCCATGTTGATGGCGATTTCCTCGGTGGTGAGGATGGGGCGCGACTTCTCCTTGTCGGTTGGGTCGCCGATCTTGGTTGTGCCGCCGCCCATGAGAACGATGGGCTTGCCGCCGGCCTGCTGCAGGCGGCGCAGGTTCATGATCTGCACGAGCGAGCCCACGTGCAGCGACTTCGCGGTGGCGTCGAAACCGATATAGCCGCACGGTGGCACTGGGCCGGCGGCGTAAGCGTCGAGGCCTTTCTCATCCGTGATCTGGTAGACGTGGCCACGCGAAATCATTTCCCGGAGGAAGGCTGACTTCTGGGCGTTTGCGTCGAGGGTCACTGGAGAGGCTCCTTAAGGGTCTGCCGACCGGAGGCCATCTCATATGCCGCCGGTTGGGCGGCATGCATGTTCGCACCGCCCGCTTATTTCAGCGTGCGGTAATAATACGCGGAGAGGGTGGCGCGGTGCGACATGGGCGCTTGATACGGGCGCGGAGGGGGCGAGGTCAAGATGATCCGGGATTCCGGCGGTCCCCGGACTAGCGCTTCTTCTGCGACAGGGCCGCGCAGGACGAGAAGCCCACCGGACCCTGAATGTCGTGCAGACGGCAATGTCCGAGCGCGACGCCATCGGCGCTCTGGTGGTCGGCGACTTCGTAGCCGATCCATTCACCGACGGGCTGGCGGTGGAGATAGAGCGTCACGTCGGAGTTGATGAAGTCGAGGCCAGTCTCGGCGCCATTGGCGATGGGGCTGGTGTAGTCGACGCCGGTCGCGACGCGGCTGAAGGGGGTGTAGGGCTCGCCGCCAACCAGCGGGCGCACTTCGCGCAGCCAGGTGCGGCGCGGGCCGGGCGCGCGGAGGTCGTTGGCGACGACGAGGCCGGGTGGGAGGATGGGGCGCATCTCCCATCTGTCGGTGAACGGCTTTGAAGGCGGCGGCACCTGCTCTGGAGGCGGAGCATCCCACGCGGCTTGCGACCACACGGGCGCTTCGGGTTGCTGTCCACGGCGAAGCAGCTGGCAGGAGGCGCGGGCGGACGACACGCCGCCCGAGAACAGCTCGGCTTCGACTACCTTGATCCGGCCGCCCTGCCGCACGACCCGCGTTGTGACGGTGAGCGGCGAGAGATCGGGCAGGCGATAGAGGTCGGCGGTGAGGCGCGCCGGCTGCAGGTCCGGCTCGCCGTACTGCTGCTCGATCACATGCGCGAACAGGCCGATCATCACACGCGCATGAAGATTGCCGCCCTCCCGCCACCAGCCATTGGCCTTCATGGTCGGCGTATAGGCGTCACCGTCGCGGTGGAGGAAAGGTTCGGGTGTCTCGGTCATGGCGGCGAGAGATGCCTGACGCATCGGACGCCCGCAAGCGCCTTAGGGCTGTGATTCATAACCGCCGGGGAGCGGGCCGTAGCTGTAGTCGACATCGAAAGCTTCGAGCTGGTCGCCCAGCTGGTCGAGGATCGGGACGATCTGGATCGGCGGCTCAAACTGCTGGATGATCGCAATGCGCCGCTTGCGGCCGGCGGACTCGGGCAGGGCGGCTTCGAACTGGCCGGTCTGGATGAAGCCGAGATATGCGCCGATCTTCGCCTGCAGCGCATTGATGTGCGCGACCGGATCGGACCAGTCGAGATCGTCTGAGATGACCAGCAGCGCATCGCCCGAGTCAGGATCGATGCCGAGCGCATCAACTGTATCCGCGTCACTGATCATGGCGCACTCGCTTTGCGTATGGTCCTGGTTCAGCCCTGCTTGGGCGGCGGCGGAAGCTTGGCGGCGTCCTTGATGGCTTTTGCCTTGGCTGCTTCTTCCTGGGCCTTCTCCCACGCCTTCATGCGGCGCTTGAGATAGACGGAGGCGGTCTTCTCCATCTCATCCAGTTTGCCCTGGAAGAAGTGGTTGGCGCCGGCGACGTTGGCGCGTTCGATCACTTCGCCCTTCTGGACGCGGACCTTGGTCAGCGAGCGGTCGATGTCCGCAGGCGGCGCCACCACATCCTTGTCGCCCGCGATGATGATGCCCGAGGCCGGGCAGGGGGCGAGGAAGGACAGGTCGTAGTGGTTGGCCGGCGGGGCCACTGCGACGAAGCCGTCGATCTCCGGACGGCGCATCAGCAGCTGCAGGCAGATGTAGGCGCCGAAGGACGAGCCGGCGACCCAGCACTGGCTCGGCGCTTCGTTCAGGGCTTCGAGGTGGTCGAGCACGTAGGCGGCGTCCGAGAGTTCCGCGACACCTGCGTCAAATGTGCCCTGCGAGCGGCCGACGCCCCGGAAGTTGAAGCGCATCGTCGAGAAGCCGTGAGCCGAGAACATCTCGAACAGGGTGATCGTCACCGGGTCCTGCATCGTGCCGCCCGCCTTCGGGTGGGGATGTAGGATCAGCGCGATCGGCGGATTGTCGCCGGGAGCCTGATTGTAGCGCGCCTCGATCCGGCCTGCGGGTCCGGAGATGATCAGTTCGCCCATGATGTGCTCGCGCTGGCTGCCGTAACGGGCGCTACACGCGTGCGTGTGCGCCGGAGGGGCCGACAAACACTATTTCGGTCTCGAATTTCAAGCTTTTCGTGTGATCCGCCGGCGGTCTTTTCCCGTAATCCGGCTGTCGGCGCGGGGGAAACAGCTCCACCTCGGGGCGCACGAGGAAAAACAATGCGGGTAGGCACCAAAGGCAGATACGCGGTCGTGGCCCTGGTAGACGTGGCCCTGAACAGCGGAAAAGGCCCTGTTGCACTGGGAGAAGTGGCCCAGCGGCAGCAGATTTCGTTGTCCTACCTGGAACAGCTGTTCGCCATGTTGCGGCGCGCGGGCCTGGTCGTCGCCTCGCGCGGACCCGGCGGCGGATACCGCCTGCAGCGCCCGGCAGCCGAGATTTCTCTCGCTGATGTGTTCGGAGCTGTTGAAGAACCCTCGGGCCATTCTGAAGGCGGGCGCGACTGGTTCGCAGGGCCTGCCGCCCATGTGTGGGCCGGGCTGGATGAGCACATTGCCGGGTTCCTGCGCACTTTGACGCTGGCCGACGCGGCCCGGGGAGAGGCTCCGGTGCTGCGCAATGGTTCGGCCGGACAGCCGGCCCGGATGGCGCCCGGCCTGTCGGCGGACGTCAAACTGGCGTAAGAGTCGGGGCATGAGCCCCACGGCCAGAATTTATGCGGATTACAACGCAACCGCCCCCCTTCGCCCCGAGGCGAAGGCCGCGATGTTGCGAGCGCTGGATCTGACCGGGAACCCGTCTTCGGTGCATGGCGAGGGTCGCAAGGCCCGGACGCTGGTTGAAGGCGCGCGCGAAGCGATTGCGGCGGCCATCGGCGCGTGTCGGGATGATATCGCTTTCACCAGTGGTGGGACCGAGGCGGTGCAGGCGCCGTTGCGCGGAGTGTTGCGGACGGTCGAGAACGCCCAGCTCGTGATTTCGTCGATCGAACATGACTCAGTGAGCGCGATGGCGGAGCTGCCGAAGGCTTGGCCGGTGAACCCGAATGGCGTTGTGGATCTTGTCTGGCTGGAAGCCACTGTGAAAACGCTGGCGGCGGACGGCAAGCGACCGCTGGTTTCCCTCATGCTCGTCAACAACGAGACCGGCGTGATCCAGCCGGTCGCGGAAGCCGCTGAGATCGTTCACGCGGCAGGAGGCCTGATCCACTGCGATGCGATCCAGGCGCTCGGAAAGATCGAGACTTCGATCATCGAGCTCGATGTCGACTACCTCTCGCTGTCGGCGCACAAGATTGGCGGGCCGCAGGGCGTGGGCGCGTTCTATGTGAAGCCGGGCGCGCCGTTCAGTGCGATACAGACAGGCGGCGGGCAGGAGTTCGGCCGCAGGGCTGGAACGGAGAATGTCGCGGGGATCGCGGGTTTTGGCGCGGCGGTTGAGGCAGCGCTTGCGGGCATGGGCGCGTATCAGACGCTGGGCGAGCATCGCGACCCGATGGAAGTACGGCTGAAGCAGGCTGTGCCGGGCCTCGTGGTGCATGGGGCCTCGGCGCCCCGCGTTGCCGGTGTTTCCTGCTTTGGCGTTGAAGGTTTGCCGTCGGAGACCCAAGTAATGGGCATGGATCTCGCCGGATTTGCTGTTTCGGCCGGATCGGCCTGTTCTTCGGGCAAGGTGAAGCCCAGCCGCGTGTTGACCGCGATGGGGCTGAGCGATACCGCCGCACGCTCTGCCATAAGGGCCAGCTTTGGCTGGGGCACGCGGGCGGAAGACTTTGACGCGCTGGCGGCGGCGTGGCTGAAAATGGCTGCGCGCGCTCGACCGCAACTGGTAAAGCTGGACACGAATGTCTGAGGGCAAGGAGATTTCGGTAAAGGACAGCATCGACCGGGGAACGGTCGACGCGGCGCGTGGGCTTGAGGCGGACAAGTACGCCGAGGGCTTCGTCACCGACATCGAGATGGAACTCGCGCCCAAGGGGCTGAACGAGGACACCGTCCGTTACATCTCCGCGAAGAAGGAAGAGCCGGAGTGGATGCTGCAGTGGCGGCTCGAGGCTTTCCAGCGCTGGAAGGAGATGATCGAGCCGACCTGGGCGATGATCAATTATCCGAAGATCGACTACCAGGACGCTCACTATTACGCCGAGCCCAAGGGCGGCGCGAAGTACAAGTCGATTGCGGACGTGCCGCAGGAAATTCTGGACACCTACGCCAAGCTCGGCATTCCGCTGAAAGAGCAGGAAGTGCTGCTCGGCGTCGAGGGCGCGATGGAGACAGCTGCGGCCGCGCGAGAGACGCCACGCGTGGCGGTGGACGCCGTGTTCGACAGCGTGAGCGTGGCGACGACGTTCCGCGCCGAGCTGCTGAGGGCCGGCGTGATTTTCATGTCGATCTCGGAAGCGATCCGCGAGTATCCCGACCTCGTGAAACAGTATCTCGGCAGCGTGGTGCCGGTGACGGACAACTTCTTCGCGACGCTAAATTCTGCGGTGTTTTCGGACGGGACGTTTGTCTACGTGCCCAAGGGCGTGCGCTGCCCGATGGAGCTGTCGACATATTTCCGCATGAACGCGAAAGGCACGGGACAGTTCGAGCGGACGCTGATCATCGTCGATGAGGGCGGCTACGTATCCTATCTCGAAGGCTGCACCGCGCCGATGCGCGACGAAAACCAGCTGCATGCGGCGGTGGTCGAACTGGTCGCGTTGGCGGACGCCGAGATTAAGTATTCGACCGTTCAGAACTGGTGGCCGGGCGATGCGGACGGCAAGGGCGGGGTCTACAACTTCGTCACCAAGCGCGGCGATTGCCGTGGCGCCCGATCGCGCATTTCATGGACGCAGGTTGAGACGGGTTCGGCGATCACCTGGAAGTATCCCAGCTGCATCCTGCGCGGCGATGATTCGTCAGGCGAGTTCTATTCCATCGCCGTGACCAACGGGCGCCAACAGGCGGACACCGGCACGAAGATGATCCATCTCGGCAAGAACACGAAGTCACGGATCATCTCGAAGGGCATTTCTGCGGGCAAGTCGAACAACACGTATCGCGGGCTTGTCTCGATCCATCCGAAGGCGTCGAAGGCTCGCAACTTCACGCAGTGCGACTCGCTTCTGATCGGCCAGACCTGCGGAGCGCATACCGTGCCCTATGTCGAGAACCGCCGCGCCGATGCGCAGCTGGAGCACGAAGCGACGACGACCAAGCTGTCCGAAGATCAACTTTTCTACGCCCGCCAGCGGGGCATCGGCGAGGAAGAAGCTGTGGCGCTTCTGGTCAACGGCTTCGTGCGCGATGTTCTACAGAAGCTTCCGATGGAGTTCGCGGTCGAAGCGCAGAAGCTGCTTGAGGTGAGCCTCGAGGGGAGTGTTGGGTAACGACGATGCGCTGTGCGGGGGCAATTCTGGCGCTGGGGGTGGCCGGATGTGCATACGGCGGAACTCAAGTTACCCACGAGATGCTTTCATCCATCCCGCTGACGCAATTGGTGTCCGCCGGGGATGGCGTGACGCGGGTTGCGCCCGAGGCCATCTGGCACATCTGGAATGACCTCAACGACCCGACGAGCAAACTCTCGGTCGAGTCGAAGATCCGCCGCGCGGCGCTGAATTCCTCCGGCTATACATGCAAGGACTACAATGCGCGTGGCGATCACCTGACCAAGGGTCTGTTCTACGAACTTGGATCAATGGCCACGGGCGCGCAGACGACGCCGAATGGCGGATGCGTCTCCGGCGACCGCTCGCCGGCAGAGGTTTATGAAGAGATCAGGATGCTCGGCGGAGCAGGCGTCGACAGGGTGGCGACTGCGGCGACCAGCATCGGATTTGTGTGTCCGCAGCCCGCTGGCGGCGCGCTCACATGCGCGGCCAACTTTGTTGAGCGCGAGACGGTCAGACAGCCGCCTGAATTTGTTAAGGATGGCGAGCAGGCTGTTACGCGCACCGACTACAGGTTCGACCTCGTTCTGACCTATGCGCCCGGGCAGCCGGCGGCGATTTCGATGACGCGGGCCATTGTGCCATAGAGGAGTCGATCGATGACCCCCATCCACATCCTAGACTTCGCGCCGCAATCCGGCGCGGGAATCGAAGTGGTTACTCCGCGCCAGCAACTTGTCCCGACGATCCGGCAGACATTTGATCGCATCTACAAGCCCGGCGCGCTGGCGCCGGGGCATGGCCACAACTTCATCCTCTATCACGGCGGCGATGCGTCCGAGATGACCGTGACGATCGGTGTGCTGGATCGGTTGCCCGGCGGAGCCGATGCCGATGTGAAGCCGGTTCATGCGCCGGGTGGGCGCGTGATCACGGCGACCCATTGGGGCGACTACGGGCAGATGAAGACCACCTATGACGCACTGCACGCGGAGGTGAAGGCAAAAGGGCTCAAGCTCACGCCGCTTTCGCTGGAGATATATGGCGACTGGAGCGACGACCCCGCGAAGGTGCGCACTGACCTCTATCTGTATCTGGCGGTTGGTATCTGAACTGGGGCGGACTGCTCGATTACATGCCTGTAAGCTGGCGGAGCGCCTTCAGTTGATCTATTCCCGCCCCATTGAAGGGGTGTCGATATGATCCTGCGTACCGTCTGCCTGGCCGCCATGCTGGCTGCTGCTGCCTGCTCGCCTGCACCGGAGAGCGATCCTGCTGCGCCTGCCACCGGCGAAGCGCCTGCGGCCAAGCGGATGCCGCTGCCGGATTGCGGCGGGATCGAAGCGCAGGATGCGGGTGCGGATGGCTGGAAGCATCCGGATTGCCGCCTGATGCTGCCCGACACGTCGGGCCTTGCCATCGAGGCGCGCTATATCCCGGCCGAAGACGACTCCACCGAAGTGAAGGTGCAGGTGGTGCAGACAGGCGACGCCACGATCCAGGAGATCGTCGAGCGCATGGGCAACACGTTCAACGGCCCGAACCTCGAAGACTTCGACAAGGACGGCAAGACCGATATCCTGCTGCCGCTCGAAACCGGCAATGTGAACACGACGTGGGCAGTCTGGCGACAGGTGGCGGATGGTCAGTTCGTTCGCGTGGGCGAGCCCAGCGGCGTTTCCATCCTGAAGACGGAAAGCGGCTTTATCGCCGTGCAGGGCCGTTCCAGCGCAAGCGAGTACTATGTCGACTTCTACAAGCTCGACGCCGATGTGTTGAAGCCCATGCTGACCGCCCGTGTGGCCGCCAAGCTGGACGACCAGGGCACGAAAGTGATTGCGGCGGATTGCTTGATCGAGGAGGGCGCTGACTTTGCCGCGCTGGGGCTTTCGGCCGATGCGGCCAAGGCCCAGTTCTGCGCCGAGCCGACGGTCGACGGGCTGGTTAAGGATATGGTGGGCCCCCAGTAAGCCCTGCCTACTGGACTTTTGACGCGTAGCGCACGAAACACCTCGCCAATCAGGCCTTTGCAGCCCTCGCGCAGACGGGGGACAGGGCCTATCTAGAGGGGCCGGAGCCTTAGGGGTTCCGCGTTTGCAGGCGCTTCATGCTGGAACTCAATAACCTTCACGCCCGTGTGGTACCCGAGGACGGGGCTGCGCGCGAAATCCTGAAGGGGCTTTCGCTTGCCGTGCCGGCCGGCGAGGTCCACGCGATCATGGGGCCGAACGGGTCGGGCAAGTCGACGCTGTCCTATGTCCTCACGGGCAAGCATGGATATGAGGTCACTGGCGGTTCGGCGACTTTCGAGGGGCAGGACCTGCTGACGCTTGAGCCGGAAGCGCGGGCGGCGCTCGGCCTGTTCCTGTCCTTCCAGTATCCCATCGAGATCGCTGGCGTGCCGGTGATGACCTTCGTGCGCACGGCCATGAACGCCCAGCGCAAGACGCGCGGCGAGCCTGAAGTGTCGGCGCCGGATTTCCTCAAGCTCTCGAAGATCGCGGCGGCCAAGCTGCGCATCGATCCGGAGATGCTGAAGCGGCCGCTGAATGTCGGCTTCTCGGGCGGCGAGAAGAAGCGGCTGGAAATCTACCAGATGCTGATGATCGAACCGCGCTTCATGATTCTGGACGAAACGGACTCCGGCCTCGATATCGACGCGCTGAAGGTTGTGGCTGAGGGCGTGAATGCGCTGCGAGGGCCGACGCGCGGCATGCTGGTGATCACGCACTACCAGCGCCTGCTCGACTACATCAAACCGGATCGCGTGCACGTCCTCTCGGCTGGTCGCATCGTGAAGTCGGGTGGGCCCGAGTTGGCGCTGGAGCTCGAGAAGTCCGGCTACGACCAATTCCTGAAAGCAGGCTGATGCAACTGGCCGACCTTCCTTCGCGCCGATCAGAGGCCTGGAAGTGGTCCGACCTTCGCGCGGCGATGGCGGGGCAGGAAGGCGTTGTTACCGGCACGGCGCCGATCGACGCCGAGGGGCCGATCTCTGCACTGGCGCAGGCGATGGACGATGCCTATGGCCCCAGCGCGCTGGACATTGTCGCCCCAGGCGAGACGTTCGAGACGCGGATCACTGAAGGCGATGCGGCGCAGTATGGCAGCGTGATCGTGCGTGCTGGCGCGACGGCGACGCTGGTCGAGCGCGCTGGCGTTTCCGGATCGCGGCTTCGCCCGTTCCTGCCATCCTTCTCGCGAATCGAGGTGGAGCCAGGCGCGACGTTGCATCGGATCGTGGTGCAGACGAATGATGTTGGCACAGGGCAGGCGGACGCCGCCATCGTGCTGAACGAGGCCGTGGTGAAGCTCGGCCAGGGCGCGACCTTCCGGCAGTTTGTGCTGGGTGAAGGTGCGAAGCTGGCCCGGATCGAGATATCGGTAGATGCTGTTGAAGGCGCGCAGGTGGAACTGAACGGCGTGTACCTTGCGTCGGCCAAGCGGCACATCGACATGACATCGCGCGTGGCGCATCGCGGGCCGGGCATCCAATCGCGCCAGCTGGTTCGCGGCGTCGCGCGCAAGGGCGGGCGCGGCGTGTTCCAGGGCAAGTTCCTGGTCGAGCGCGCCGGCCAGAAGACCGATGCCGAGATGGCTCACAACGCTCTTCTGCTGGAAGAGGGCGCGGAAGTCTTTTCCAAGCCCGAGCTGGAAATCTATGCCGACGACGTCGCCTGCGCCCACGGCAATACGGCCGGGCAGTTGGACGAGGACGCCGTGTTCTACCTACGCCAGCGCGGCATTCCAGATGTCGAGGCGCGCGCGCTGATCACCCGGGCCTTCGTGATGGAAGCCGTCCCGGAATGGGTTGGCGTGGACCTGTACGCAGAGATCGAGCAGCGCATCGATACCTGGCTGGGGACGCGCGCATGACATTCGATGTCCACGCCATCCGCACCGAATTCCCGATCCTGGCGCGCAAGGTGCACGGCAAGCCCCTGATCTATTTCGACAACGCCGCTTCGGCGCAGAAACCGAACGCCGTGATCGACGCTATGGCCAACGCCATGCGGCACTCTTACGCCAACGTGCATCGCGGACTGC
>ERZ795061.1097-NODE-1097-length-26819-cov-7.065050_pt1 | contig 26819 bp, 26 predicted proteins | sample MGYA00375145_ERZ795061 | MGnify/ENA primary metagenome ERZ795061 (study PRJEB30190, sample SAMN05720144) | anaerobic digester metagenome | isolation source: active sludge of municipal wastewater-treating anaerobic digesters | place: USA | collected 2014-12-22 ... | reverse complement strand
AGCGCCACATGGTCCGCCGACATTAACGACCGTGTTCCTGTCCAGACATTCCCCTCCGGCTGGGTGAACACGAAGATCCACCCGTATGCGTGGCATCCGAGCGTGGTTTATTATTGGCCGCTTGGTGTTTACCTGATGGCCAACTGGGGCATGGGATGCGCGCCCGACGGCATGTGGTTCGGCAAGCCCAGTTACCTGGGTTTCTGGACTTCACCCACTCCGTGGGGTCCGTGGGAACAGGTGCATGAAGAAACCGCCTGGACGCCTGCCTGCGATGAAAAGGCGCGCGCCTATCAGCCGCAGATATCCCCGAAATGGATCGCGCCCGACGGCACTTCTTTCTGGCTCGTCTGGACAGACTTTCAGTCAGGCGGCATGTACTATTGCTTCAACACGCAGAAGGTGGAGGTCACCATCCGGTAAGCGCGGAAGGTCCCGGTTTCGCTGAGCTGGGGGCAGTGGTGCAGACATGATATGCGGCGCCACGAAAACTACTACCTGACAAGTTAGGATCTTTGGCATTTGCGCTTAGTAATAGGTGTGGTTTATGACACACCTGTTTGAGGAGTCAATTTCACGTAAGGCATTCGAGAATAATATCTTGCAAATTGATCAAGGTGTATGGAAAACTGGTGAATAAGTGGTGAATAACTTTGCTGCCGCGGTGAATAAGTGGGGTCAAATGCGGGGTAGTTCACCTCTGTTCACCACTACTCTCCACGCCGGGGAATAACTGGTGGAAAACGCTGATCGTGTTCCGTATTATCATGTGGTGCAGTGATTTACCGCGTGGCCCCGGAAGTGTCTACCGGCATGCGCCCTGGATCGGTCAGCGCAGGTTCGTACTTCCACCCGGACCTTGTCCGCCTGACGCGGCGGAGGGCGCCCATGTGGAAAAGTGTGTAAAGGATCTGCTGGGCGCGGGAGAGGGAAGTTCCCGCTGCATCCGCGAGATCACGGGTGCAGAAAGGGAATTCGACAGTGGAGGGTAGCAACTGAAGGCCGTCCGCGGGAGTATCCAGCCGCACGCGTCCGCGTGTGGCGGTAAGGCGGCGGTTCACCGTTGTCCATTCTGAATGCCTGCGGCGTCGCCGTCTTCTTCTTGTTGCCGCGTGTGGATCCCCCTTCACGCGGATATCCTCAGTGTCAACCAGCACTATCTCCAGCGCCATGTTGGGGTGCGCCAGCAGGTGCGCGAGATACACCGTCTCACTGAAGGCATCCAGCGCGTGACCCTGTTTCGGGGACGGACGGCGGTCACATTCGCGAAGGTCCACCCCGTCGCAATGGACAATGGTGGTATTGACCGAGATGGGGTAGATAATGACGATCGGGGTTGTTTCAAGAAGGGAGGCGATCTTGTTCTTGATATTGCTCAGCCTTCGCGTCTGAATTTCGTAGATGACTCCGTGCCGCACCACGTCGGCAACAAAGGAGCCATTGATTCGTACCTCGCGCTGACCATCTTCGCCGGCGTAAAGCTCCTGCAACTGTCGGTGAAGGTCAAAAGACATGCCGGGAACCGCAGCCTAGTGCAACAGCACAACGGCGGCAAGAGCGCACACGAACCCGACCAGCTTCCTCAACGTCATCGGCTCACCGAGCAGCAGAAACCCGAGCGCTACCGGAATCACCACGTTCAGGCTGCCGATCGGCGCGATCGCACTGATATCTTCGCGCTGCGCGAGCCGCAGATAGGCGTAGTTGCCACCAATATAGAGAGCCCCGACGGCAAGCGCGCCGAGGTACCCGACGCCAGTACCGATCCTGCCGCCGCCGGAGAGAGCAATCCAGAGGCCAATGACGGAGTACCCTATCACGATTCCCAGCACGCCGCTGGCGCTTGAAATGCGGGAGCCTACCACCTTCATGAGAAAGTTGGCCGTCCCCCACATCGCAACGACCATGAGCAGCCAGCCAGCTCGTCCCACGGCGCTATCCTTTTCCGTGGAGCAGGATACTGTGCAGATGCCCGTTGAAGTGCGCCACGCGGTACATCAAACGGGCAACCGTCTCGTCGCCGGTATACGCGGCGCCCCACCACGTCCGGAACTCTTTCGTGCGCATGGCAGGGCTCATCTCCATCAGCTGTGCGCTGAGAAGCGCGATCACCTCATCTGTCCGTTCAAGGAGAGTATCCTGATCGCAGGGCATACTGTCCGGGAAATGCCCGGGCGCGTACTTGTTCAGCGCCGCCTGGAGAAGGTCCAGCGCGGCGGGGTCCATGGTGATCGCCTCTTCCAGTGTTTTAGCGCCGCTCAGGACGACGGACCAGAGATACGCTGCCCCAAGCGCGCGCCACGCGGTCTCCGCGAACGAATACGTCTTCGGGGTGATCCGCCAGCCGAGTTGCTCCGGCGCCGCGCGAGAAATGGTATCGCGGAATTCCTGAGCGATGTAGTCCCAGATCTCGCTCATGATTTTTTGTGGCATGAGTTGGTTCTCCTGTGCGGTTGGCATGCGCCGGGGAAGAAAGCGCTGAGAAAGATACTTACGAAACGGTTCCGGTTCCCACAGGATGGAGCGGTTCCTGTCCGATGAGAACGCGCGCAACATCCTCGGCGACGAGAGCCATGCGCACCATGCTGTCCCTGGAATGCGAAGCCATGTGCGGGCTTACGATCACTTCCGGCATCGCCAGCAGGGGATGATCGGCGGGAAACGGCTCGTCCGCAAACACATCCAGCGCCGCCCCGGCGATCCGCCCTGAGGTAATACTGCGGGCAAGCGCGTCAATCTCCACCACTTCTCCCCGGGATGCGTTGACGAGATACGCGCCCTGCTTCATGAGCGCCAGCGTGGCCTCGTTCATCATCCCGCGGGTTGCCTCCGTGAGAGGCGTGTGCAGCGTCAGGAAATCCGCCTGGCGCAGGACCTCCTCAAAGGGCGCGAATTCCACCCCGAGTGCTGCCTCGGTCTCGTGCTTGCGGATGATGTCGAAGTAGAGCACGCGCATCCGGAACCCCAGCGCGGCGATCCGGGCAACACGCGTGCCGACCCGCCCCAGCCCGATGATGCCGAGAGTGTGGCGGAATAACTCGTCCCCGATGAGTTCCTCCCGCTGCGCCCAGCGTCCCTCACGAACCGCCCGGTCGCCCCTCGGGATGAAACGGCAGGCGGAAAGCATGAGCCCGATCGTGTATTCGGCGACGCCCTGCGAGTTGGCCAGCGGCGTGTTCAGCACGGTGATTCCCCGGGCTTCCGCGGCCGCGAGGTCAATGTGGTCCACCCCTACCCCGTGCCGGCCAATCACCTTCAACCGGGGGGAGGCATCCATCACTTCCGCGTCAATGCGGTACTGAGTGGTGCGGACAATAAGCCCGTCCGCCTCCGGAATCAGCCTGAGCAGAGTCTCGCGGGTCGCGTCGGGCGCATGGACGATTTCCAGCCCGGCGTTCCTGAGCGCCGTAAGCCCGGCTTCGTGAATGGGTTGCAGGATGAGCACGCGTCTGGGAGATGACACCGGGCTATTCCTCGTTTTCCAGTACTCGTTGCACGTTGTTCCTTACCTGCGGAACATCGATCCGGGCGGTTCCCCACACGATGCTCCAGTTGATGCTGAAATACGCATGAACTGCGATGTTGCGGAAGCCTGTCATTTCAGCCCACGGAACACCGGGATGCCGCGCACGAAGCTCGGGCGAGACTCTGGCAGCCGCTTCACCAATGACAATGAGTTTCTGAAGAACCGCGCTTTGGAGCATTTTGTTCGCCAGAAACGCGTCACGGGACACCCCTTCGAGGAACGCGCCGATGTCGTCGGCAGCGGAGCAGATGTCAGTGAGGAATAAGCGGTCACGCCGCATACAACACCCTGGTGGTCGCGAGAATCTCCTCGCGCACGAGCGGCTTCAGATCTGTTTTGGGAACAAGGTCCACCGGGCGACCGATTGCCGCGGAGAGCTGGGCGGCCATGCGCGAAAGTGTGAAGAAGGTTACCGTCGCATCCGGCCTGAACGTCACGAGCAGGTCCACGTCGCTTTCCGGCGAAAAATCATCACGTGCTGCAGACCCGAACAGGCAGAGCTCGGTTACGCCATAGCGTGCGCAAATGTCTCGAATACTGGCGAGCGGCAGTTCAAGAGCCATGGTAGCACCTCCCTTCTGCACCCACTCAGACGTACCCGGATCTGGCGCCTGAGTTCAAGGAAAGGTACAAAGAATTGGGCGCGTTTGTTGAGGTGCAAACTTGCTTCGAGGCGACAGACGAGCGTGCGCGTGAACAGGCGTGCCCGCCCTATTTTCCCATGCTGAGCGCGAACAGGCCGCCGTTGCGGATGCGGAACCGAAGATACACCGGCTGCCCGTCCAGAAAGCTGAGGTCCGGGTCCCCTTTCCACGTCACTGTCTGCACCGGTGAATTCGAGCGGATGAGGTCGCAGTCCTCCACCCCGTGCCCCGGCACGACCTGTCCCATGCGGCCGGCGGGGTCGGCGTCGTTCGGCCGCTTCACCACCTCGACGCGCATGTCGCCGTACGTGCGGAAGTCGCCGTTGTTCATCCGGCAGTTTATTGTGAGCGTCTTCCCGCGCCAGATGAACTCCTTCGTCAGCAGCCACCCGAAATCCTCCGGACCGCCCAGAGACGGCTCCGGTGCCTCAAGCGACAGGAATCGGTCCACCATCATCTTCACGATGCCGATTCCGCTCTCCTGCTCGAACACCTTCTGCGGCATCGGAAAACCGGACATCGGGAACCAGAGCTCCCACCCGACACGGATCGGATCCGAGCCTATTGACACGCACCCGCCGTCAAAATCACCCTCACGGCCACGCGGCAGCCATACCTGCCTCGGCAGTGGTTTCTCCCAAGTGAGACCGTCGCGGCTCGTGGCCAGCATCAGCTCGTTCGCGCCGCCCGTGGTGGCGTCCAGCGTGGTGACGAACGCGATGTAGTGCCCCGCGTACGGGAACACGTGCACCGAATCTATGTGCGGCGTCGGGTCGAGTTCATCGGGGTACAGCACCGTGCGCGGCACGGACCAGTTCAGCAGATCATCGCTGAACGACACCGCGGTGCGCCGGCGGTGGTGCTCCACGCCGGGGCCTTCGGGGCGGCCCGAGGAGAACATCGGCGGCCGCATGTAGAGCACCCATTTGCCCGCCCGCTCATTCCAACGCACGTGGTTCATCGTGTCGCTGTGGTAGGCAAACAGCGGCTCCGGACGCGCCGGGGTCCAGTGGATACCGTCCGGCGAATACGCCAGCCGCAGCCCCGCGGAGTTGTAGATCATCTTCCATGCGTGGGCCGGGTCGGCGTCGTTCGGATCAAAAAACACCCACGGCGCCTGAATTCGTGCGCCCCGCTCATCGTCCACATGGAGAACGTTCGTTGCCGGGTGTGGATCGAAGGGCAGGTCCGCCCGCTCGGGCTTTTCCCAGCGGATGCCGTCCATGCTCTCGGCGTAGCACGCGTAATACGAAGGCCCTTTTCGCGACCAGTAGTTCGTTCCGCTGAAGCACTGGTAGTACATGCGCCAGCCGCCGGTTTCCGGGTTCCGGACGACCTGCGGGCGGTACGGCCGCTCCTCCCACGGCCGGTCAGCGACGATGATCGGGTTGCCCGGGTGCCGGAAGGGAGGGTTCACGCGGCGCGAGAGCTGGCGCCGGTCCTCAACGAGGTAGTCGTCCAGAAACAGGTGCGGGCCCGGCCCGATTTCAAGCGGTTGGCCCTGGAGGTACTCAAGCATCGGGTTGTCTCCGTTTTGTTTTTGGAGTGCGGCGCTGTAACAAACCGGCGCGGCGTTTCGACAGGCTCAACGACCGCGCCGTGCATCCACCCCGGTCCACTTTGTCCACCGGGGCGCCGTGTGGGCTTTGTGGACACTATGGACGCAGGAGGAGCGGCAGGAAGCCCCTCGATTCGTCGCACCCGGCTCGACAGAGCGCGCCGGTCCCTGAGCCTGCTCCCGGAGAGCGGGAGCCTGTCGAAGGGCCGGCCCGCTGTCCGCCGGGCGGCAAGCCCTACTCAGAATACCAGCGTGCCGAATTGCCGGCGACGCGGCGGCTTGGGGACAAGCCGCCCTACCCTAACGTCCCCTCGCTGTTGCCCGCAGCATATCCCCCGCCAGCGCGGCGGCCGCCTGGGGCACCGAATCCTGCAGGAGCCGCCCCAGCTCGCACCCGCCGCACGTTTGCGACGCCATCGCCGGGATGTGCGACGTTTCCACGTCCACCACGTTCAGGGTCACGCTCCAGGTATCGCCCACCTTGCCCACCCGGCCGGTGATGATGAACGGCGCGGCAAGGATCTCGCCCACCTCAATGGCGCAGCTGGTGGAGACGCAGGGGGACAGGAAAAACGACTGCTCCTGCATGATCGCTTCCATCCGGGCCCGCTCCATCACGCGGAATACGCCGGTCTGGTGAAGCGAGAGCCGCAGGTGGTCGGTCAGCGTCAGCGCGGCGTTGGAGTCCAGCCCCGGGCACTCCAGCGGCAGCACGGCCGCGTAGAAACTCGTATCGGGACGGGAAACCTCCCCGGAGGAACCGGCTCGCTGACGCTCGGGCGGCAATTGTACAAGCCCGGCTGACCGCTCCGCCGCCGCCTGCACGCGCAATGTCTGCACCGTGGCCGTGCGGGCGCCAAGGGAGATGCCGAGCGGCTGGTTCTCCCATTTGTACCGGGCGCGGCGGTCGGAAAGCGAAATCGTCACCGGCAGCGCGTTCGGGCCGCGGTACGCCGGGGCCACCGTCACCACCACCGGCACCTCGCGGTATTCGCCCGCCGGAATGTCCCCCACGGTGAAGCGCCCGTCCTGCGGCGAAAGGATATACACGTACTGCGCCGTCGTGCTGACCGTGCCGGTGACGGCCTCTGCCGCGCCGGTGCCGGTGTTCTGCACAAAAAGCGTCAGCTCCGCCGTCTCACCGGCTTGAAACGTGTTGTCGCCGTTCCCGAAGCTCTGCCCCGTCTGGTCGTCATCCAGCGCCACACGGGCGATAGCGAGCGCCGGCGGCCGCTCCGCCCGGGTCTCGAACTCCACCAGCACCGTATCGCTGTTGAACCCCCGCGCCTCCTCCACCACCGCGCGGAGCCGGACCGTCCCGTCCCGCACCGTGCCGTCCGCTTTGACGGGAAACCGCAGCGTCGTCTCGGCATTCGGCTGAAGGGTCTGCACGACCTCAGACGGACCCACCGTAACGCGTCGCGCGCTTCCCGTGGCCACCCCGCGCAGCCGCGCCGCCGGGCCCCGTCCCGTGTTCCGCACGCGCAGCACCAGCGCCGCTTCCTCAAACGCGTCCAGCGCCCGGTTGCCGGAAGGCTCTTCGAAGGCGGCGGCGACGGAGAGGGAGGGCGGGAGAGTGAGACGGGGCAGTGCCGATGGCCCCTCCGCCCCCGGGTCATACACCTCCAGCGTGTTCAGGTTGCGGGCGTTTCCGTATCCCCCGACGACATAGAGCCTGCCGTCAATCACGCCCGCCGCCAGCCCGTCCCGCGCGGTGGGCATGGGCGCTTCGGTCTCCCACCTGTTGGTGGCCGGGTCATACACCTCCAGCGTGTTCAGGTCGCTCAACCCGCTCCCTCCCCCGACGACATAGAGCCTGCCGTCAATCACGCCCGCCGCCGGAGCCGTCCGCGCGGTAAGCATGGGCGCTTTGGTCTCCCACCTGTTGGCGGCCGGGTCGTACACTTCCAGCGTGTTCAGGGCGCTCACCCCGTTCCATCCCCCGACGACATACAGCCTGCCGTCAATCACGCCCGCCGCCGGCCCCCACCGCGCGGTCGGCATGTGCGGGGCGGTCGTCCACGTCTCGGCGCTGGCTATCCGAGAGCCGCCCGTGGTGGCCAGAAGCAGCGCGTACAACCATCGCATGGCGGTGTCTCCCGCACTGGTTGGTTGGGTGGTATCAATATGAGCGAAAAGATAGGGGCGGGAGATAGCGTAAGGGAAGGGGCGTCACTTTGGAGTGCGGCGGCTGTCCGCCTCTTCGTGCGGGTCGTCGAGTGGCGCGCCCGAGGCAGGGCCGCGGGCGCGTTGTATCGAGACGCCCGTGTATTGGAATGCGGCGGTGCGCCGACCGGCGTGCCGCCGGTACGCGCTTTCAAAGCGCAAGCTCGCTTGCGCACTCCAAAGACCGCCCTGCAGGGCAGTGTACCACCCGGGACAGGGCGGTTTGGGGAAAAACCGCCGCCGGGTTGCCCCCGTCTGCTGTCCGCCGGCTCCTCGATACAGCGTGTCGGCACGCCACTCGGAGACCGGCTCTTCCGCGTCCACCCGGGTGCGGGGAGGCCGCGTGGTGTTTCAAGCCGCGTGTTTTGGAGTGCGGCAGCTCGCCGCCGCTTTCAAAGCGCAAGCCCGCTTGCGCACTCCAAAGACCGTCCTGCAGGGCGGTGTACACCCGGGGCAGGGTTCGCCCCGTCTGCTGTGTCCGCCGGGCTCCTCGATACAGCGTGCCGGCACGCCACTTGGAGACCGGCTCTTCCGCGTCCACCCGGGTGCGGGGAGGCCGCGTGGTGTTTCAAGCCGCGTGTTTTGGAGTGCGGCGGTGCGCCGACCGGCGTGCCGCCGGTACGCGCTTTCAAAGCACAAGCTCGCTTGCGCCCTCCAAAGACCGCCCTGCAGGGCAGTGTACCACCCGGGGCAGGGTTCGCCCGTCTGCTGTCCGCCGGGCTCCTCGATACACCGTTCCGGCCCTTCGACAGGCTCCCGCTCTCCGGGAGCAGGCTCAGGGACCGGCACGCCACTCGGCGACCATTCGCCTCAAATCCACTTGTCCTTCGGCCGGTCGAGCTCCCCGGCGATGATGCTCTGGCGGAACTCCTCCGTCACATGGGCGACGTACACCTGCGGGCAACCGGTGCGATCCGAGCGGAACACCACCAGCCGGCCGTCGTTGCTGATGAGCGGGTGCGAATGCCCGAATTCGTAGTGTTCAAGCGTCGCGCCGGTGTGGCACAGGGTTCGGAAGTGCCCCGTCGGCACGTGGATAAGCTGCAGGCCGCTATCCGGCCAGTTCGTATCGGCAACGATCCATTCCCCGTCGTACGACGCGCCGGAATGCCAGAAATAGGGTCCCGAGCAGAGTTTGCGCGGCTCGCTGCCCTCTTCCGCGATCCAGATGCACCGCTCCGGCGGCAGGCCGCAACCCTGCACCTTCGACGTTTTGCCCAGCAGCGTGCAGTGCGCGAAGATATTCGGGCCGATGAGTCGCCGGTCGCTGCCATCCTCCGCCACGCTGTACAGCACCGGTTTGGAGCCGAGGTTGGTAACCCGGCGCCCGCCATCGGGGGTGGGTTCCGAGCCCCAGATGATCTCCCCTGCCTGCACCATCACCCGTGGTTCGGTCTGCATGGCGCCCATGGCGATGCCGCCGAGTTCCACGTTCTCTGCCTGCCCCGTCCGCAGATCGAGTCGCACCGATGTTACAAACGACGACACTTTCCGGAAAAAGATGTAACGTCCTTCGTACGAAAGCACGCTATAGCTCAACCCGTCTCCCTCGCCGACGAGGTGGTCCATGCAGGCGATGAGTTCCTCCTTTCCGGTTTCGACGTCAACGGCGTACAGGGTATTGCTCCAGAGGACGTACAGCGTCTTTCCGTCGTGCGAAAGCAGGGCGTACTGCCGGCCGTAATAGCCGTGCGTTTCCTGCACGTCGTTCCGTTCGGTAAGCTGGAACAGATTCAGGCCGTCGGCATCCACCCGGAAGATATCCCACGGCGCGTCCCGCTGGAGAAACCGCTGGGAGTAGAATAGAATCCACCGATTGTCCGGCGTGATGCTGGGCCAGTAGTACGGAAAATGGGCGGAGGGGAGCGGATAACTGGAAAGCTGAATGACCCTGATACCCGTGGTCGGGTCGGTCATGGATATGCGTTCGCTGGCAAATGGCGTGCGGAGCATGGATGCCTTCTCCTTCGGGTTGAAATCGGTTGACAAATCCCTTGTGCAACGGGGTGTCCGCCCGTACGTTTACGATGTATACCGGTGCGCGTGGATAACTCCTGTTCGACGGGTCTGCTTCCCGACCGTCCTGCTCAAGGAGCGCCTCATGGCTCTCGACCAGACTACCCTGTCAATCGTTCACTTCATGGCGTTTCCCGGTCCGGGGAACACCAACAGCGTCTCCCGCTCGGAGGCCGACCCGGCGTACCTCCTCGGCTCCATCCGCACGGTGCTTTCTGATTCCTACTTCGGCGGCATCGAGATTACGCACATCAAAAGCCACGAAGACCGCCGCGCCGTTGCCGATCTGATCAAGGAAATGCGCCCGAACGGCATGGAAATTACGTTTGCGTGCCAGCCGGTGCAACTCATCAACGAGGAGAACCTGATCGCGCCGTCGGATATCTCCTCCGTGGACGACAACGAGCGCGAGAAGGCGGTTGCGCGCATCCTGTCTCTTCTCGAGGAAGCCGCGGAAGTCGGCGCCACGAAGCTGACACTGCTCAGCGGGCGCGACCCCGCCTACGGCATTGAAGACGCGAAACAGGCCGCCGAAATCAGGGAAATGGGTCGCGTGGGAATCGTGCGGAGCCTCGACACCATCTGCCGCGTGGCCAAGCCGCTCGGGATCACCATCGTGCTCGAGATTTTTGATAACCGCACGGAAGCCGACGGCCCGAAGGCCTTCAAGGGGCAGTTCATAGGGCCGACGCCGGAGGCCGTCCGCCTGGCGGAAAACATCCGGTACGAGCGCAACTACCAGAATTTCGGCCTCCTCTACGATTCCAGCCACATGGTGCTTATGCAGGAGACGCCGGAGGCACTGAAAGCGCTCAAGCCGTACCTTGCCCATGTTCACGTGGCCAACTGCGTCACCAGCCGCACCGCGAAGGACGCCGACCTCAGGTACGGCGACCGGCACCCGAAGTTCGGCACTCCGGGGAGCGCGGTGGATAGCGCGGTGCTTGCCGAGTTCGTGCAGGCGCTGGTTGAGATTGATTACCGCGGGACGATCGGCTTCGAGGTGGCGCCGGTCGGCTCGGAATCCCCCACCGACGTCATCGCCACGGCGAAAGCCTTTTTCGACGAAGCGCGGAATTCGGTCAATGTGGCGTACGCGCGCCCCTCGGGCTACGCGTTCCGGTCGCACCGGTTTTTTCCGGAAGCCGCCCTTGCCAGGGTGAACGAGATCCGGGTTGAGCAGCCGGAACTGGTGGAGGAGCTGCTTTCCGTCCGTCCGCGCAGGGAGAAACTTACCGCGGACGGACACCTCACCATCCTGGCGGCGGACCACCCGGCCCGCAACGTGACCCAGGTGGGCGACGACCCGGTGGCCATGGGGAACCGCCTCGATTATCTCGGCCGGATCATGCGGGTGCTGGTGGCCAGCGAAATTGACGGCCTGATGGCGACATCGGACGTGATAGACGACGTGGTGCTGGCCGACTACGTTCTGCAGGAATGCGGGAAACCGTCGGTGCTGGAGAAGAGGCTTCTCATCGCCAGCATGAACCGGACGGGCCTCGCCGGCGCCGAGTACGAGATGATGGACAAGATGTCCAGTTACCGCTCGGCCAAACGTATCGCCCAGATGAATCTCGACGGCGCCAAGCTGTTGCTGCGGATCTCAGCTCCTGACAAGTATGACCGGTATGTGTTGCAGACCATTGACTGGTGCGCGGAAGCGATCGAGCAGTGCAACGACCTCAAGCTGCCGGTGTTCCTCGAGCCGCTGCCCGTGGAGCGAACGGAAACCGGCTACCGTACCATCAAGCAGCCGGATCCTATGATCCGGGTGATCGGTGTTGCGCAGGCGCTGAGCCACTCCACCGCCCGCACGTGGCTGAAGATTCCGTATACGGACGAGTTTGACCGCGTTGCGAAAGCCACCACCCTGCCGTTGCTGCTCCTTGGCGGTGAGGCGACGGGACGGCCGTGGCTGACGGTGGAGGAGTTCGTGCGCGGGCTCGGGGCGGGCGCGAATGTCCGCGGCGCGCTTGTGGGCCGGAACGTGCTGTTTCCCGGCGACGAAGACCCGGCCGTGGTGGCGCAGGCCATTCACAGCGTGGTGCACGAGCACGCGGACGCCGTATCGGCGATGAATGCCGCGCGGGAACGGCGCGGTTCCATGATGGACTTTTTCGCTCTGTAATTGCGTATTTTTTGTGAGAAGGATGCAGGTCCACGTTGTTCCGGCAAACAGCCGGTGCTCCGGCGGAACGTCGGAGTCAGGTAACCACCTCAGGACCGAAAGGAGGGAATGATGACGAAAAACGAGGGTTCCGTTGACCGGATCGTTCGCGTCGTTCTCGGTGTGGTTCTGATTGTCGTGGCGTACGTGATCGGGCAAGGCCAGTGCTCCACGTGGTGCTGGATCCTTGGAATCGTGGGTTTGATCGCGCTCATCACCGGCATCATCGGCTGGTGCGGTCTGTATGCCGTGCTCGGCATCAACACGTGTAAGGTGCCGAAGAAAGAGGGATAACGCCGGGACGCGAACGACCGGCGACGAATCCGGAAGGGCGGGGCGTGTACTGGACGCGCCCCGCCCTTTTTCTGTCCGGCCAGCAAGGTCGCGCGGGCAAAAGGCGCAGACAGGAATGTCCGCCCCACCGGTAAAGGTTCGGGGCGATTCCGGGGGCGCGGGGATTCCTGGCCTGTCGTCGGCGCGGACGCCGTTCGGAATGACGGTGGTCCGAAGGGGAGTGGCGGGGAAACCGTCATTCTGAGCGTAGCGAAGAATCTCTTCCCCATCGAGCCGTGTTCCCCGCGCTCTACTTATGCCGCGTGCCGGTGCCGCCTTTCTGGTGGATTTTCGGCTTCGTCTGCGCGTGGGGTGCCTTCCCGGCAGGGGGAAGCGGAGCGCCGTGGCGATCCTGCCCCGGAATGCGCGGCCCCTGTTTTTCTCTCATAGCTCTGCCCTTCCATAATCACGAAGAATGACGAATCACCCTTCCCCGGTTCTTGTTGCTTCCCGCATCGCCCGCACAACCGAATTCAGGCGCGGAACCTCATTCCTGCACATCCAGTACACCGTCTCCGCGTCAACGTCGAAGTAGTGGTGGGCGATGATATCACGGAACCCCTTCACGCCCGTCCAGTCTATCTCCGGGTAACGCGACAGGAGTTCCCCTCTGGTGATCTTGTCGAGGTTCTTCAGGCTTTCGCCCAGAGCGATGAAGAGCATGCAGATGCCGTCGAGTCTTTCTTTGCCCCCGGCGTTCCGGTGAACTCGCGGGAGGACTTCATGTGGCGCGTTCGCGCGAGGATTACGTCGAGAGTCTCGGAGATCTGGCCCAGCACGGCCGACACGAGCTCGCGGTCAAACACGGATGCCCTCTTTCTCTATCCGAGACCTCAGAAACGGGTTCATGGAATCCCGCAGGCGAACGATGTCAACCCGCCTGCCCACCCGGCGTTCCAGCTCCCGCTTCGCGTGAACAAGAGGGAATGGGTTTGGTGTATTCGTCCTCACAAAAACATCCACGTCGCTGTCTTCCCTGAGCTCGTCTCGGGAAACAGAGCCGAACACCCCGATCTCCGTGATTCCGAAATCACCCGCTCGTTCCGCCTTGAAATCGCGCAATTCTCTCAGGATTTCCTCTTTGTCCATGCCGTACTCCTGCCGAACCATCATAAAGCGATTCCCGTTTCACCCAAATATAACCGCATCCGAGGCGATCTCCAGCGCTGCACGGGCAGGACGCCCGTGCTACGAGTTCCGACGGTCATCCCAGCACCTTCAGCACCGTCTCCAGCGCCGGGTGCCGGAAAACGAACCCCGAAGACACGAGCTTCTCCGCACTGACGCGTGTGCTGGAAAGCAGCGTTGCGTCGGCCATTTCGCCGTACACGAGGCGGAGCGCGAAGCGGGGAACGGCGAAAAAGGTCGGGCGCCCCAATGCCGCGCCGAGGGCTTTTGTGAACTCGCGGTTGGTGACCGGGTTCGGCGCGACGACGTTCACCGGTCCCCGCAATGTGGCGGTGGTCAACGCGTGCACGATTGCGGCGGTGGCGTCCTCAAGGGCGACCCAGCTCATGAACTGGTTCCCGGAACCCAGCCGGCCACCGACGCCAGCGCGGAACAGGGGGAGCATCTTCGCCAGCGCGCCGCCGCGGGGGGAAAGCACCACCCCGAACCGCGTGTGTACCACTCTGACGCCCGCCTCCGCGGCGGGTTTCGCGGCTGCCTCCCAGTCCTGCACCACCTGCGCGAGGAAATCGGTTCCCGGCGCCGAGTTTTCGCTGAGCAGTTCGTCCCCGCGGTCGCCATAGTACCCGACGGCCGACGCAACGATGAACACCGCCGGCGGCTGTGGGGCGCGCGCGATCGCCTCGGCGAGCAGGCGCGTGGGGACGACGCGGCTCGACCGGATGCGCTCCTTGCGCGCGGCAGTCCAACTTCCGGTGCTGATGTTTTCCCCGGCGAGGTGAATGACCGCGTCAATCGGGCTGAGTTCCGCCGGGTCGAAGGGACCGTTTCGGTAATCCCACACAACGACGGGTTCCGGAAATGGTGCGGGCGACCGCACGAGGCGGGTAACGTGGTGGCCTTCCGCTTTCAGCCGCCACAGCAGTTCGCCGCCTATCAATCCGGTGGAGCCGCTCAGGAGAACACGCACGACTGCCTCCTTACGGATTCATCCGCCAGATTGCGGCGTTCAGCACCGCGGCGAAGCTCACCCACGCGAGGTATGGCACCAGAAGCAGCGCCGCTGTCACACTGACCGGCCAGAACATCGCGATGGTGCCGACGATGGCGAACCAGAGAGCCACGATAACGACGAGTCCGCCGCCGAGGCTCTGCGCGCCGAAGAACACCGGCGACCAGATTCCGTTGATCAGCAGTTGAACGGCGAACATTAACAGCGCCGCGCCGAATCCCGCCTTCTTCCACACCAGCCACGCGGAAACCGCCATCATGGCGTAGAGTATCGTCCACACGGGGCCGAACAGCCAGTTGGGCGGTCGCCACGAAGGTTTGGCCAGGCCGGCGTACCACGTTCCGACCGACGAGGCGGTAAACGCACCACCCACACCGGAAACCAGGTACACGGCGATGAGGAACAGAACAAGCGTTGCCCAGGATGGCAGTTTCACAGAAGCTCCCCCCGGTTGTGTGCCCGCGGTCGGGGTTTCGGACGCTTTTTTTGACCCGGTTGGCCGACGGGCTATCTTTGTGTACGCGGCACGCGCGCCGCACGGCTCAACACCTGCACAAGGAATATCGAACGATGCTGTCTCTTGGAGAAGTCCTCCACTCCACTGCGGTGAAGATGCCCGAGAAAACGGCCGTCGTGTTTCGGTCGCGGAACACCACGTACCGCGCGCTCGACCTCATGAGTGACGGTCTCGCCGCGTACCTCCGGAACGCGGGGATTGAACCGGGCGACCGCGTGGCGCTGGTCTGCATCAACTGCACGGCGTTTGTGGTGGCGTATTACGGGATTCTCAAGGCAGGCGCGGTGGTGGTGCCGATCAACGTGTTGCTGAACGCCGATGAGGTGCGCCATATCATCGCCGACTCGGGATCGCGGGGCATCATCTACCACGAGCTGTTTGCGCCGATGGTGGAGAGGCTGGAAACGGCACGGGAAGAGATGCGTGTGAGAATCTGCCTGAGCGATGACGATGACGCCAACGCCGGGTTTTTCGCCCCGCCGAAGCGGGCGTGGAAGATGCCGGCCATCAACCCCGTGGAAGACCTCGCCGCGGTGATGTATACCTCCGGCACGACCGGACGGGCGAAGGGCGCGATGATGACGCACGCGAACCTCATTTCGAACGCGGCGGCGTACACCGTGCACATGGGGGTAACGCCGGACGACGTGACGATCGTCGTGTTGCCGATGTTCCACACATTTGCGGCGACGGTGGGCACGAACGCGAGCATCTCCATCGGCGCAACCATCACGGTGCTGGTGCGGTTCACACCGGATGAAGTCGCACGGGTGATGGAGGAAGACCGCGCGACGGTGTTCATGGGCGTGCCTTCGATGTACACGATTTTCTGCAACCTTCCGGAGGGGAAGGCGCCGCCGCTCGAGCGCCTGCGCGTGGCGGTTTCCGGCGGCGCGGCGCTGCCGGTGGACATTCACCGGCGGTTTGAGGAACGGTTCGGCGTCGGCATCCGGGAAGGGTACGGACTTACCGAGTGCAGCCCCATCACCACCATGACACCGATCAACGGCGTGATCAAGCCGGGCTCCATCGGTCCAGCGCTCGAAGGGGTGGAGGTCCGCCTGGTGGACGACCGCGGGAACGACGTTCCCACCGGTGAGGTGGGCGAGCTTGTGGTGCGCGGCCCGAACGTGATGAAGGGGTACTGGGAGAACGAAAAGGCCACGCGTGAGGCGTTTTTCGGCGAGTGGTTCCGCACGGGGGACCTCGCACGGGTGGATGAGGACGGGTATTACTACATCGTTGACCGCAAAAAGGACCTCATCATCGTGAACGGCCTGAACGTGTACCCACGGCACGTGGAGGAGGTGATTTACCAGCACCCGGCGGTGGCCGAGGTGGCGGTGGTGCCGGAGAAGGATGACCTGCACGGAGAGGTGCCGCGCGCGGTGATCGCGTTGAAGGAGGGTGCAAGCGCCACGGAGCGGGAGATCATCGCCTTCTGCCGGAAGCGGCTTGGCAGGTTCCAGGTGCCCCGCATCGTGGAGTTTGTGCCTGCCCTGCCGAAGAACGCCACGGGGAAGATCCTGAAGAGGGCCATACCGCCGAGGGGAAAGTGATCGGTGGGCGGAGTGGACAAGGCGGGGTGCAGAACATCGCCGAAAGGAGCCAGGCGTCCGGCACCTCGAAGAAGATGGAGCTGAAGCTCACGAATGTTGCCCGTGTCAGCCTCGAGGAGCTGCGCCTCGATTACGAAGACTTCCTCCGCCAGCGCGATCTGCCGTTGTGGGAACGAACAGACCCGCGCCGCCAGAGCCTCGTGGACGCCCGCCCGGCCACGGCGGACGACGTGGGGCAGTGGGCGAAGAGGGTGCGCGAAGGGAGCGAACACAGTGGACGTAGTGGACCCGGCAGATGCCTTGAGCGTCCGCGGTGCGTCCCGCCTTGCCGAAGAACGCCGCGGGTTTCCCGCGCCCTCGGAGCTTCGACAGGCTCAGCTACCTCGTGGGCGCGGGCGGCGCCACCTCACGCGCAAAATGCTGCCACGCTGACGTCTTTCGCGGCCCATCCTCCTCCTTTTCCCCAGCGAGGGACTCCGATGAAAAAACCTCGCGCACACCCTTGACACGAAGACGCCTCCTTGCCATAGCTGGTAGTGGCCGAGACCAGATGCGAAATCAGTGCGAGGAGTTGGGCCGCGCGTACAGATTCGCCATTATGAGCACGCACCGGGAACTGGGAACGGGCCCGTCAGGAGAGTACTCGGGATGGAACGATTGCGGTTCGGCGATGGCACAGGCTGGCATTTTGAGAACGGCGCATGGGTGGATGTTGAGGGCGCACTGAAGGCCGCGGTGCCGCGCCAGGACGGGGACGGGCTTCAGGGCCACCACTACGCCTTCCACCTCGGCGCGGATTACGGCGATTTCCGTGCAAGGATGCGCTTCTCCCTGACACCACACAGCGACGCCGGGCTCATCTTCCACGCCGTGGCGCCGGACGACTTCTTCGTGCTGCACTTCCCCGAATGCGGGCAGGCCGACCGCGCGCAGCATTTCTGGGCGGCGGTTTCCCGGATGTCGGGCGACGGGTGGCTCCGCATCGTGCAGATGGACCTCGTCCGCCGTGTATCCAGCACCTCGGTGGGGTCGCACGAAGCGGACATTCAGCTTGCCGGCGATCGTCTTTTCGTGCGGATTGACGGCCGGGGGGTGTTCGAGGTGGCCGACCCGTCGTTCGTCGGATACGGCAGGATGGGTCTTTTTCTCTTCAACAACGCGTCGATCATCGAGGCTTCCATCGGCGGGGCAACGAGAAGCGCGAAGTTCTGGCCTGCCGAGAAATCGCCCCGGACGTCCTGGTTCCATCCGGTGAGCGGGATGGAACCCGGCACCTGGCAGCGGCCGGGGCAGCTTGTCCGTGCGGGCGATGATCTGCTCCTCAGCTTCACGACGCAGAAGCCGGCATACAGCGGCAACACCGCGGAGTTTGTCAGCCGGTCATCGGATAATGGCCGGAACTGGTCGCCCCCGGAGCGGGTAACGACGCACGAGGCGGAGGCGTGGGACGGCTGGGGCTACCTGCACCGCTGGCCGGACGGAACCGTGCGCATGCTGATCTCAAGCGAGACGGGCGCACGCATCGCCGATGGCGGCGCGGATGGGAAGTTCTGGCACGCGCCGAAGCCGATTTCGATGCCATCTGCCCCCGGGGGGCTGAAGCGCGTGTATCCGGCTCCCCTGCTCAACCTGTCGGACGGCACGGTGCTCGCGTTCGGGTATGGCGGACACGAGAGCACGATCGAGGGCGCCAGCATCTTCACCTGGGGTTCCCACCACTGCCAGGCGTTTGCGGCCAGAACAGCCGACAATGGCGCCACGTGGTCGGACTGGGTGAACATTGACGGCACGCGCGATTCGACGGGGAAGCCGGTGAATGGCAGCCTTGACCTGACGGAAATCTGCGCGGCCGAAGTCGGTCCGGGCCGCATTGTCGCGCTGATCCGGCCGATCTATTCGCCGTGGATGTGGGAAACCTGGTCGGAAGACGGGGGCCGGTCGTGGACGCCGTGCGTGCGCGGGCCATTCCCCGGCTACGCGACCTCGAACATGCTGCGCACGGCGTCGGGAGTACTGCTGGTTGCGCATCGTCTGCCCGGCTGCACCATTCACGCAAGTTTCGACGACGGCATTTCGTGGGATTCCGGCGTGCAGATTGATTCCGCGATCTGGGCAATGGGCAGTATGATCGAGGTGGAGCCCGACCGCGTGCTGTACGTCTACTGGGATTCGTTCGAGTCGTCCATGCGGGCGCAGTTCATCCGCGTGACCCGGCGGGGCATCCTCCCCGAAGCCCCATGAGGAGCAACACCATGGCAGGATTGCGCGACAAACTCTGGCTCTGGGGCACCGGCGTGAACTGCCTCGCGAAGGACTACGGATTCCCCGAATCCCGCATGACGATCGGCGGCGGGCTGCGCGAACTCGGCATTGATCATGCGATGATGTGCGGGTTCATCCCGCCGACGGAGGAGGAGTACCGCGACGTCGCCTTCTGCCGTAATCTGCTCTGGGAGATGAGCTTTGACGACGGGTTCCAGTTCGAGCGTCCGCTGGCGCCCATTATTGCGCTGCACAACGCCCATCCCAACGTGCGCGGGGTGCTGCTGGACGACTTCAGCACGACGGAGATCAGCAAGGGCGCGAAACCGGACCTGCTGGCACGGATGAGGGAAGCGCTTCCGCCGGGCATGGAGCTCTGGATCGTGACCTACTCCATGAGCCTCGACATACCCAACCTTGCGGACTACCTGCAGTACGTGGACGGTGTGAGTTTCTGGGTGTGGCACGCGCGGCAGTTGCCCAATCTGGCGGAGTATGTTGCACGGTCGAACGAGCTTTGCGGTGGCAAACCGACGGTGGTGGGGCTCTACTTCCACGATTTCGGGGAGAACCGGCGGCTTACCGCGGGGGAAATGCAGGCGCAGGTGGAAAGCGGAGTCCGGCTGCTGGACGAGGGCGCCTGCGAAGGCCTCTGCTTCCTCAGTTCCTCCATCATGGATATCGGACTGGAGGCGGTGGAGTGGACGAAAAAGTGGGTGCGGGGGCTGGGGTAGGGGAACGCGGCAGGCCGTTCCACCGCGGCGCTTCGACAGGCTCAGCGACCGCGGGGACAGCCTGTCCACTGAGTCCACAGGGCGGCTGGCTGAACCGGACGGGTGGGGAATGGCATTGCCCGCGCGCGGCCACGCGGTCCACCGTATCCACGAAAAAGTCCAGACCGATTGCGGTGTTTGAGCGGCGCTTTCGGCGAACGCGCCCTACGCTGACAACGCGTGCGAAAGCTTCGTCACTCGAATCCGCACGGCAAACACGGCATCCACGGGGCCGTTGGGGCCGGGGGCACCGTCCAGGCCGTTGCCAAGCCGGTCGCAGGAAATGAGGAGACGGCCGTCCGGCAGGCCGATATTGGATGCCCCGGGAATGATTTGCTCCGGGTGCTCGCGCCAGGTTTTCGCCGCAGTCGTCTGAAAAGAGGACGCGGGCGGAGTGACCGGGATCGGCGGATTTGTCGGGCAGCGTGCCCACGCAGCAGAGAACGCGGCCTGAGGCCATGCGCTTGAGGTCAGAGAACCAGAAATGCCCCGCTGATGCGCCGATAAGAACCGGCGTGCCGGCGGAAATGCTGCAGAGCGGGAGCGGAGTTGTACGCACGGTGCCTCCGGAGAAACGCGCAACGCCGTGCCTGTCTGGACACACGGCCGATATCGAAACGTACGGGTTTGCGCATAGCAGCCTGAACCCACGGTGTCGGAGAACGCAACCGGACGGTGAAGGTGCACGGGAAATGGGCCAGTGTCCTACCCCTGACTCCGCTCCGGTCTTACATTTTGTCACAGCCGATGGAACGTTTCACGATCCCACCACCGTAACGCAAGGCGGGCGCTTATGGCAACGGAAGTGAAGATACCCGATCTGGGTGAAAACGTGCAGGGCGGGCAGATTGTCAACGTTTTCGCTGTCCAGGGCGAGATGATCGAAATTGACCAGCCGATGGTGGAGCTGGAGACGGACAAGGCGACGATTGAGGTGCCGTGTCCTGTGGGCGGGAAGGTCGTCGGGGTGCTGGTGAAGCCTGGCGACAAGGTGACGGTGGGGCAGACGGTGCTTTCCGTGGATGAAACGGAGGTGCCGAAAGAGGACGCAAAGCCGGAACCGCCGCCGAAGGAAGCCGCCCCCCCACCGGTACCACCGAAGCCGGCGCCGGCCGCGGCGCCGGCGGCACCTGTGGCCACACCGGAGCCGGAAGCCGGCCTGCTGGCGCCGTCTCCCGACACCGCACCCGCGACCCCGTCCGTGCGCCGGTTTGCGCGGGAAATCGGGATAGACATCACGAAAGTGCCGGGGACGGGTGAGGGCGGCCGCATCACCCATGACGACGTGAAGGCATTTTCGCGCGCGCAGAACGAGGCGAGGGTTGTGGCGACCCCGGGGAGTGGAATTGGGGCGGCGGCGCTGCCTGATTTCGAGAAATGGGGCGCCGTGGAGAGGGTGGAGATGTCCAACGTGCGCCGGAAGACCGCCGAGCACATGGCGTTCTGCTGGGCGACGATTCCCCACGTGACGCAGTTCGACACGGCCGACATCACTGTGTTGGAGGACTGGCGCAAGCGCGCGGCAAAACAGGTGGAAGCGGCGGGCGGGAAGCTGACGGTGACCGCGGTGGCGCTGAAGATCGTGGGCGCGGCGCTGAAGGCGTTCCCGCAGTTCAATGCCAGCGTTGACGTGGCGAACAACCAGATCGTGCGGAAGAAGTACGTCAACGTCGGCATAGCGGTGGCAACAGACCGCGGACTGCTGGTGCCTGTGATCAGGGACGTGGACAAGAAGAGCATCACGGAGCTTTCGGTGGAGTTGAGCGAGGTGTCGGAGAAGGCAAGAAACCGAAAACTCGGCATTGAGGACATGCAGGGCGGGTGTTTCACCATTTCGAACCTTGGCGGCATTGGGGGAACGTACTTCACGCCCATCGTGAACTGGCCGGAAGTTGCCATTCTGGGCCTCTCCCGCGCACAGGTGCAACCGGTGTACGTGGACGGCGAGCTGAAGCCGAGGCTCATCATGCCGCTTTCCCTTTCGTACGACCATCGCGTGGTAGACGGGGTGGATGGGGCGGCGTTCGTGCGGTGGATTGCCCGGGCTCTGGAAGATCCGCTGACGATTCTTCTGTAGGTGCGATACCGGTTCACGCTATGCCCCTTCGGGGAGGGATCAGATGTCGAAGCCGAATATTCTGATCATCATGCCGGATCAGCAGAGAGCCGATGGAATGGGATGCGCCGGGCGTTTTCCGATCCGCACGCCGAATATGGACCGGCTCTGCGCGGAGGGAACGAGGTTTGCCCAGGCCACCACCGTGTGCCCCGTATGTATGCCGGCGCGAGCGTCGTTCATCAACGGCCTGTATCCGCATAACCACGGCATGTGGGTCAACCACGGGGAAATGCCGGCGGAGGATGAGACGTTTTTTCATCACCTGCAGCGGGCGGGGTACTACACCGCGCATGTGGGAAAATCCCATTATCATGAACACCGCAGCGGAGAGCACCTGCGGGAACGCGAGCCGTATATGCATGCCCGCGGGTTCGATTATGTGCACGAGACTACCGGACCCTACGCCACGTGCCGGACGCCGTCGTACCTGACGGACAGCTGGGCCGGCACGAATTACTGGGAGCTGTTCAAGCAGGATTACCTCGAGCGGGCGAAACTGGGCGGGGCGATGGTGCGCCCGAGCCCGTTGCCGGTGGACGCATTTCCGGACAGCTACGTGGGCAAACAGGCGGTGAAATTCGTGAACGAATACGGCGGCAACCAGCCGTTCTGCATGTTTGTCGGGTTCGGAGGGCCGCACGATCCGTGGGATGCTCCGGGCGAGTACGCAACGATGTACGACCCGGCCAGCATGCCGCCGCCGATTCCGCACTCCACGCAGGTGGATCAGTTCCCCGGCTGGATGCGCAATTTGGTGGACTTCCGGACCTTCGGCCCGGAGGTGCAGGCGCAGGCGGCAGCCATCCGCGCGAATTATTTCGGGAAAATCTCGCTTATAGACTACTGGGTGGGCGAGATACTGAACGCCTGTGCTTCGCGCGGCTGGCTGGACGATCTCCTGGTGGTGTTCTGGTCGGACCACGGCGAGATGGCGGGCGACCACGGCCGGATCCAGAAGTGCACGTTCCATGAATCGAGCCTGCGGGTGCCGCTGGTGATCCGCTGGCCGGGGAGGGTTCCGGCAGGCATCGTCTCGAACGCCCTTGCGGAGATTATTGACGTTTTCCCGACACTGCTGGAGGCGGTGGGGTGCGAGCCTTCGCGGCGAAATCAGGGGAAGAGCCTCTGGCCGCTCTTCAAGGGGGAACAGGAAGACCTGCGCGAGTTCCAGTTGAGCGAGATTGACTGGCAGGGGCGGAAGATCATGATACGGTCCCGCAGGTACAAATACGCGGTGGATGAACTCGGGCGGGGGTACATGCTGTATGATCTGGAGAAGGACCCCGACGAGCAGAACAACCTGGTTGCGGACGACGCCAGCAGGCCGCTGGAAGCGTACCTGCGCGAAGTGCTTCTGACGCGGCTTGTCGGAGCGCAGTATACGATGTAGGAGAGCGGCGCACCGGAAAAGGGGAAGAGACATGGCGCACACTCAGGTTGCCGTAATCGGAGGGGGGCCCGGCGGGTACGTCGCGGCGTTCCATGCGGCCGATCTCGGCCTGCAGGTGACACTGATCGACACGGATGCAAACCCCGGCGGGGTGTGCCTCTACCGGGGCTGCATCCCTTCCAAGGCGTTGCTTCATGTTGCCGCGCTCATCAACGAGGCGGAACATGCGGCGGCATGGGGCGTGACGTTTGCCAGGCCGACCGTGGAGCTGGACAGGCTGCGCGCCTGGAAACAGAGCGTGGTGCAGAAGCTGACCGGTGGCCTGGGTGAGCTGGTGAAGCGCCGCAAGATCACTCACATTCAGGGGCGCGCCCGGTTTTCCGGCCCGACAACACTCCGTGTGGACAAAACGGCCGGTGGAGCGGAAGAGGTGACGTTCGAGCATGCGATCCTGGCCACCGGATCGCGGCCCACCAGCATCACCGCGCTTTCCATCCCGAGCCCACGGGTGCTGGATTCCACCGGCGCGCTGAAGCTTGCCGGCGTGCCGGAGAGCCTGCTTGTGGTCGGTGGCGGGTACATCGGGCTGGAGCTCGGCACGGTGTACCACGCGCTGGGTTCACGGGTCAGCGTGGTCGAAATGACGCCGGGGCTGCTACCGGGCGTGGATCGTGACCTTATCGGCCCTCTGGCGCGGCGAATCGAGAAGAAGTTCGAAAAGGTGATGCTGGAGACCACCGTTACGACGCTTGCGGAAGAGGGAGACGGCATTCGGGCGCGGTTCAGGGACAAAACCGGCGCGGAGAGCGACGCGTTGTTCAGCAAAGTTCTGATCGCGGTGGGGCGGAGGCCAAACAGCGCGGACCTCGGTCTCGAAACGACGAAGGCAGTGGTGAACGCGCGCGGATTTGTCGAGGCGGATGCTCAACGGCGCACCGCAGAGCCGACAATCTTCGCGATCGGGGACGTTGCCGGGGAGCCGATGCTGGCGCACAAGGCCTCGCACGAGGGGATGGTTGCGGCGGAGGTGATCGCGGGGGAGAAGTCCGTGTTCGCGCCCTATGCCATCCCGGCAGTGGTATTCACCGATCCCGAGATCGCGTGGTGCGGACTGACGGAAACGCAGGCGGCCAAAGAGGGGCGGGAGATCAAGGTTGCGCGGTTCCCGTGGGCGGCATCGGGCAGGGCCACAACCCTCGACCGGAACGACGGCGTGACGAAGATTATCGTGGACCCGAAAACCGGGCGTGTTCTGGGTGTAGGAATGACAGGGGCGGGCGCGGGGGAATTGATTGCCGAGGGAACGCTCGCCGTGGAGATGTCGGCGCTGGCCAGTGACCTGAAGCTCACCATTCATCCGCATCCCACGCTCTCAGAGACACTCATGGAGGCTGCGGACGTGTATTTCGGTCAGAGCCCGCACCTCTGGGCGCCAAAGAGGGGGTAGGCTGGCTGCCCGGCGGGGCAGCGCGCGGGCTGTGGTTTACCAGAGGATGTCCTCGAACGGGGTATCGCACGGGTGGCCCGGCGCGACCCGGACGCGCCGCGGTGCCGGCTCGGCAACAAGCGACCAGATCGTTCCGCCGCCGGGTGCGTCCGGTCCGTGCTGTCCGGCGCAGATGCCGCCCTCGTGATCCGAAAGAACGCGGATCACCGTATCCGTTGTCACCGGTTCTTTCGTAGCACGCAGCAGGTCCTCCGTGCGCCTTCTTCTCCGGACGGAGGCGGTTTCAGCGTGTCCCGCGAGTGCGTTGGTCCGTGTGTTGGTGCCCACCAGGATCCCGTCGTCCGGTTCGAACACCCGTGCGTTCCGGGGGGAGGTTTCGACCAGGCGTGCGGTGTCGCGGTCGGCGACGAGATACGCGAGAGAGCGCACGTGCGGGAGACCGGCGAGGAGGTCGGCTGCTTCCGTGGCGGTGCGGCAGGTGGCGGCTACGAGATCCACGGCGATATGCCACTGGATGCCGGGCCGGGGCTCGCCTTCCGGCGGCAGGCTGGCGATGCAGAGCGTGAGCCCGGCGTCGTTCATCACGTCGCACAGGCCGCCCCAGTGGTGCGTGTACCCGATTCGCGCCGGTTCCCCCTCCGGCGAAATGGTTCGCGCCTCGCACCAGCGGCGGTCGGCGTAGTCCCAGTCGTAATTCCGTCCGACGACCGTGTGACCGTCGCGTGTTCGCGTGCCGGTTACCGCGATATTAGTGCAGCCGCCGGCGGCAGGCGCGGTTCGGCCGAAGTAATAGCTTGTGAATGCCTCCACCGGCAGGCCGCTGGTTTCGCACATGCCTTCGAACTCGTCTTCGATACCGGGATGCAGGCGCGCGGCGACGGCGCGGCAACGGTTGCCGAACGCACTATCCCGGGGTGAGACGGGCGGCAGCCTGAGGGCGCGGATACGATACCCCTGCGTTCTGCCGATCTCCCGGCGCGTGCCGGAGAAACGCATGTGTGCAATGGCCATGGGGCCGTCTCCCTGTTGTCCGCGGCGGCACACGTCCGATTCCGCTCATCTGCCGCGAATGAAATAGAACGGGATTTGCGTTCCGGGAAAAGAGGAGGGAACGGTTGCCCCAGGAACAACTCGGGCTTCAGTTTGGAGGAGATTGCGGCTCCACAGGGAATTCTTCGCGGGAAGGTGATGCATGGCGCTGAACAGGCGATGGGTGACGGTTTTCGGAGCTCTTCTCGCCGCGTGTGCGGTCCGAGCGGGCGCGGCGGCCCGCCTCGAGGGCGGTGTTCTTTTCGTGGATGGGAAGCCGTTCTTTCCGCTGGGAAGCTGGGGCGGAAGGGCTGTTGCGCCGGAGGAAATCGCCCGGCTGGGCATGAACGCCACCTTCCTCATGGCGCCTTCGAGTGAAGGAGCCCTCGACGACGCGCGGGCGTACATGCGGGAGTGCAGGCGGCACGGCGTGCGGGTGATGCAGTACGTCCCGTGGGGTTCTGATTCGGCAACGGTGCAGACGGCGGCAAGGCTGGCCGGCGAACCGAATCTGCTTGCGTGGAACATCGGCGATGACGTTCCCCTCAGTGGTATGGAGCCTCTGAGCGAAGTCGCCCGGCGATTGGGGGAGGCTGCCCCGGGAACCCCCACCCTGGCGGATTGCATCCCATCACTCGGTCGTCTCGACGGCGTGAAGCGCACGTTTGGCGAATTCGTTGACATCACGATGAACTACGATTACCCGATCCCGGACGCGGAATACCCGCTCGGCGGCAACGCGTTCCGACGGCACCAGGCGTTTTTTGACGAGCAACGCCGGATGTTCGGAGAACCACGGTGGACGTGGACGCAGACCTACATGTGGCACTGGACGGGGCAGGACCTGAATGTGAGCCCGGAGGCGGCAGGGCCGTATCCGGAACCGGAGCAGGTGCGGTTGCTGCTCTTCTCGGAAATCAACACCGGCCTCCGTGGGTTGTTCTGTTTTTCGCACCGGGAGATAGCCCTCCAGCCGAACCTCGCGGCGGAGATTGCCGTGACGTTCCGCGAAATCTCGATTTTCAATGACTTCCTTGCGGCGGGGGAGATCAGGCGGCGACTCGCAACGTCCGACACCACGCTCGATGCAGCGGCGTTCTCGTACCGGGGGTCAACGCTGGTTTCCCTGGGGCTTCTGCGGGAACGGTATCAGTACTGGATCGGGGAAGG
>ERZ795061.1096-NODE-1096-length-26833-cov-6.682276_pt1 | contig 26833 bp, 22 predicted proteins | sample MGYA00375145_ERZ795061 | MGnify/ENA primary metagenome ERZ795061 (study PRJEB30190, sample SAMN05720144) | anaerobic digester metagenome | isolation source: active sludge of municipal wastewater-treating anaerobic digesters | place: USA | collected 2014-12-22 ... | reverse complement strand
AACGGAATTTTCTTGCCGGCACGCAAACCTTCGTCGGCGGTAATGATTACTTTCGATTGGCAGTCTTCAATTCGGCCTGCGAGTGACTCCGGCGAAAACCCGCCGAACACGACGTTATGCACTGCGCCGATACGGGCACAGGCCAGCATCGCGACTGCGGCCTCGGGAATCATCGGCAAATAAATCGTGACGCGATCACCCTTGCCAATGCCGAGATTCTTCAACGCGTTGGCGCACTGGCAAACGCGGGCATGCAATTGCCGATAACTGATGTGCTGCGCAGGTACCGACGGATCATCGGCTTCCCAGATAATCGCAGTCTTGTTGCCGTGTTTTTCCAGATGGCGGTCGAGGCAATTCTCGGCGACGTTCAATTCACCGTCTTCAAACCAGCGGATGTGGAAATCTTTCACATTGAAGCTGACGTCTTGAACCTTGGTCGGTTTCTTCTGCCAATGCAGCCGTTCCGAAATTTTTCCCCAGAACTGATCCGGGTTTTCGATGGATTCGGCGTAAAGTTTTTCGTAGTCTTCGCGCGTGTAGCGGGCGGATTTTGCAAAATCAGGCAAGACTGGAAATACGTCAGACATAAGCACCTCTTCAAGCAAGGGGATTAGTGTGCGACTAAACCGATTATTTTGCGAGGATGAATATGTAGGTGCGTCCTTTAGACGCGACAGGCCAGGCAGGATTTCTCGCGCCTAAAGGACGCTCCTAAGACCAACAAAAAACCCGCCTTTCGGCGGGTCTTTGGAATCGCTTGAATCAAGACTTACTTGATTTTGCCTTCTTTATACATCACGTGCTTGCGTACTTTTGGATCGTACTTGAGCATTTCAATCTTACCTGGAATGGTCTTCTTGTTTTTGTCGGTGGTGTAGAAGTGGCCGGTGCCGGCCGAAGAGATCAGACGGATCAAATCACGTTTGGAAGCCATGGTTAGTTCTCCTTAGATCTTTTCGCCGCGCGCACGCAGCTGGGCAATAACCGAGTCGATACCATTCTTGTCGATGGTACGCAGGGCATGGTTGGACACTTTCAGCTTGATCCAACGGTTTTCACTAGCAACCCAGAAACGGCGTTCGTGAACGTTGGGCAGAAAAGTGCGGCGGGTTTTGTTGTTCGCATGCGAGACGTTGTTACCCGTCATCATGCGCTTGCCGGTTACTTGGCAAACTTTACTCATGGCGTACCTCGAATTAAGAATGGATTATCCATAGCCCGGATAAAATCGGCCCCGTCGAATGAAACTGACACGTAATGGGATGGGAAATCGCGGACTTGAGCGGCGTTTACGTTCAACCGTGACCCGTGAGGGCTGTCCAGCGAGCCGCCAATTATGCCCGTGTTCGGGCTCTCGGGCAAGGAAAACGGGGCTTCAGAAACGATTTGACCCGTGTACAGGCCTTAAAATAAGGCTTCTCCAGCCGGGAAACCCTAATGTTGGGCTTTATCCCGATGCCAGCCGCGATGCTTGATATCCAGATAAAGGCTATAGATGGCGGTAAAGGCCGGGAACAGGTTCTGCACCACGCCCACCGAGTCCTGCTTGGACGAAAACAGGAAGTAACTGAGGGTCATCAGGCTCCCGACAATGCTCATGTACCAGAAAAAGCGCGGTATCACCGGCTTCCCGGCCCGTTTCGAGGCAATAAATTGGACCAGCCAACGGCCGCCGAACATGAACGCCCCGATTAGGCCGATTAGCTTCCAGGCAGTGATGTGCAGCCCGAAAAAACTCAGCCAGAGAATTTGTTCATTCATCGGCGGGAGACTTCCTTGATGCCAGTCACCTTGCTGCGCTTGATCAACCAGGCCACGCCGCGAAGATCTTTCAAACCCACCCAGGCACGGCCAAGATTATTGTATTTCGAGACGCCACTGCCGCGTTCGCGGTGATTCACCGGCACGCTAACCGACTGGAAACCGGCACGCTTGACCAAGGCCGGCAGATAACGATGCATGTGGTCGAAATATGGCAGATCCATAAATACGGCGCGTTCGAATAACTTTATACCGCAGCCGGTATCGGGCGTTTCGTCTTTCAGGAAACTGGCACGAATGCTATTGGCGATTTTGGAAGCCCAGCGCTTGCTGCCGGTATCTTTTCGATTCACCCGCCAACCGGCGAACAATTTTATTTCCGGTGCCGCCGTGTTTCGTGCCTCGATCAATTTCGGAATATCCGCCGGATCATTCTGGCCATCGCCGTCCAATGTCGCAATCCATAGACCGCGCGACGCTTTTACACCGTTTCTGACCGCCGTGCTTTGTCCGCTTTGCTTGATGTGCTGCACAACACGCAACTCCGGCACCGAGCCCATCAGGTCTTTCAATACCTGAAAACTATCGTCCTTGCTCTGGTCGTCGACATAGACGATTTCGAAGCTGTGCTTGCCGCGCAATGCCGCGACAATTTCATTGACCAGCGGCGTGATGTTGTCGCGCTCGTTGAATACCGGCACGACGACCGAGAATTCGGGATTTTCGCCACTCATGCTTTATCTCCAAAATAGGCGCGGCACCAGGCCACGACTTCCGGCAAGCCCTGTTCAATCGTGATGCCGGGCTCGAAACCGAACGCCGCTTTTGCACGAGAAGTGCCGGCCATGGTTTCGACCATGTCGCCGGCCTGCAGTTCCTTGTAATTTTTTTCCGCTTTGTGCCCGGCCGCTTGCTCGATCACTGCAATGAATTGCTCCAATTCAACAGGCGTGTGATTGCCCAGATTGAATACGCGATGCGGTGCTTTTTCCTGCGATGGCGCGTCCAGTGCACCGAGAACACCGGCGACGATGTCATTCACATGCGTGAAATCGCGACGCATTTTTCCGTAATTGAATACGTCAATCGAGCGCCCCGCCAATACCGCACGGCTGAATAACACCGGCGCCATGTCGGGCCTGCCCCAGGCGCCGTACACGGTGAAAAAACGCAAGCCAGTGCATGGCAGCTGATACAAATGCGAATAAGTAAACGCCATCAATTCATTCGCCGCTTTCGTGGCGGCATAAAAAGACAACGGCTGATTCACGCTTTGATCTTCGGAAAACGGCGGCTTGGCATTACCGCCATAGACCGATGACGAAGACGCGTACACCAGGTGCTTGACGGAATTATGACGACAGGCTTCCAGCATATTGGTGAAGCCGGTGAGGTTACTGTCGGCATACACGTTCGGATTGGTGATCGAATAACGCACGCCCGCCTGTGCCGCGAGATGGATGACCCGCGTTGGCTTGTGGGTCTCGAACAATGTCTTTATTTTTCCGCGGTCGGTCAGGTCAATCTCGTAAATTTCGACGTCCGGGCACACCGCTTTAACACGGTCGCGCTTTAATTGCGGATCGTAATAATCGTTGAAGTTATCGAGCCCGATTACTTTCTCGCCGCGCACCTGCAATGCCTTGCAAACGTAGCTGCCGATAAAGCCTGCGGCACCGGTGACTAATACCGTCATGCTTACTCTGCACTACCGCCGCGGATTTTTTCCAGGATGCCGTCGAGTGCGTCCAGGCCGTGGTATTGAATCACCAGCTTTCCACGGCCGCCGCGACCATGCATAACCTGCACCTTGGTATTCAGCCGCTCGCCCAATTCGCGTTCCAGCGTAGCGATATCGGCATCGGCTTTTTTTACCGGCTTGGCGGCAGTCTTGCTCGGAATTTTGCCGGCTGACAGGGATTGTGCGCGGCGTTCGACTTCACGCACCGACCAGCCGTTTTCGGACGCTTCTCTGGCAAGCGCAATCGCGGCCGGAGCCGCCAGCGTCAGCAGGGCGCGGGCATGTCCCATTTCCAGTTTCTTTTCTTCCAGCAGTTTGCGGATTTCATCCGGCAACTCGAGCAAACGCAACAAGTTCGATACTGCGGCGCGCGAACGACCGACGGCTTCGGCGGCTTGCTGGTGTGTCAACGAAAATTCGTCGATCAAGCGCGATAAAGCCTGCGCTTCTTCCAGCGGATTCAAATCCTCACGCTGGATATTTTCAATCAGCGCCATCGCGATAACGGCGCGATCATCCACTTCGCGCAAGACCACCGGCACTTCTTTCAGGCCGGCGATTTGCGATGCGCGCCAGCGGCGTTCACCGGCGATGATTTCGTACTGGTCTTTTTTCAGCAGGCGCACGACGATCGGCTGGATCAAACCCTGTACTCGGATCGAATCGGCCAGTTCATTCAAACGCGCCGGATCCATGCCGGTACGCGGCTGATAACGGCCAGGTTGCAGTTTCTCGACCGCAATATTCAACAGGCCGTCGCCGGCCAGTTCGGTTTCGGTCGCTGCCGCGAGGCTTTTGCTGCCGCCGCCGAGCAAACTGCTCAAGCCGCGTCCCAATGCCGGTTTTTTCGTCGCCATAATACTTTCCTACTTCTTCTTTTCGCGACGAATGATTTCGCCAGCCAAACCCATATACGCCACGCCACCGCGGGATGCCTTGTCGTAACCGACGATGCTTTGACCATGACTCGGGGCTTCGGCCAAACGGACATTGCGCGGAATGATCGAACGGAAAACCTTGTCGCCGAAGTGCTTGGTCAACTCGCCCGACACTGCATTCGCCAGATTGTTTCTGACATCAAACATGGTGCGAACCACGCCGACGATTTCCAGCGATGGATTGAGTTTCGCCTTCAATGCATCGATCGTGTTGATCAGTGCCGACAAACCTTCCAGCGCAAAATATTCGCATTGCATCGGCACGATGATGCCATCGGCTGCCGCCAGTGCATTCAAGGTCAATAGGGAAAGCGAAGGCGGGCAATCGATCAGGATGTATTGATAGTTCGCACGCACGGTTTCCAGCGCGACTTTCAGACGCTGCTGGCGATCCGGCAAATCCATCAATTCGATTTCGGCCGCGGTCAGGTCGATATTGCAGGGCAGCAGATCGTAACCCTCGGCCGCTTTCACGATCGCTTGCTGGCATTCGCACTCGCCCATGATCACTTCGGTAATCGAATGTTCGAGTTCGCGCTTGTCCACGCCCGATGCCATGGTGGCGTTGCCCTGCGGATCGAGATCCACCAGCAACACCTTGCGAGGAGTCAGGGCCAATGCCGCTGCAAGATTTACCGCCGTCGTGGTTTTCCCCACGCCGCCTTTTTGATTGGCAATCGCAATTATTTGAGCCATGCAGTGGGAACCCTGAATAAACGGTGTAATTAATCGTGTCGCTTGTCCGTCAATTATGCGGGTTTGCCGGGTTTGAAGCGACTATTACCAGATGCCGTTCGCCCGCAAGGCCGGGGACTTGGAGCCGGTGCGAGCTGTGAAACTGCCAGTCGGCGGACAATTCGGCAATTTCCTCATCCGGCTGCACGCCTTTCATGGCGAGCAATTGGCCGCCAGGTTTAAGCAAATGTCCACCCACTTCAATGATGCCCGCCAAACGGTCCAGTGCCCTGGCCGTGATCAGGTCGTACTGGCCGGATTCGGGGACCGCTTCGGCCCGGGATTCGATAACGCGCGCATTCTTCAGGCCCAGACTGCGCACAGCTTCGCGCAGAAACCGGCATTTCTTGCCATTGCTTTCGACCAGGCTGACTTGGAGATTCGGCTTGGCAAGCGCCAATGGAATACCCGGCAGACCCGGCCCGGTTCCCAAATCGGCGAGAGTTCCGGATTCGACAAAACGATGCATGGCCAGCGAATCCAGTACATGCTTGATCAGCATTTCATGCACGTCGCGCACGGCAGTCAGGTTGTAGGCCTTATTCCATTTTTCCAGCAAGGCCAGGTAATCCAGCAATTTTTCGGCAAGGATTTCATCGGTCAGATCGAACGCGGCAAGGCCTGCGTTTAATTCCGGGCGGAGATGTTCGAGTGCGTGCATGGCGGTATTGTAATCGAGCCTCGCCCGCAAGCGGCCTCCTAAGATAGTATTTCGCAGGAGGCCGCTTGCCGGTGACCTTTGTTAAAGAATCCTTTGGCCCCAAGGGCCCTCCTAGGTTGAAGAAGATCATGAGCAAAATACTGTTGACCGGCGCCACCGGATTTCTAGGCCAACATATCCAGCGCGAATTAATGGCTGCCGGTCACCAGGTCAGAGCCTTGTCGCGATCAGAACAAGCCGATGCCTTGCTGGCATCGCAAGGCGCGGAACCGGTTCGAGCCGAATTGACCGACGCCGATTCGCTGACGAAGGCGGCAAATGGCGTCGATGCGATTTTCCATACGGCCGCCGACACCAATACCTGGCGCGTGAACAATGCATCACAGACGCGAACCAATGTCGGCGGCATCCAGAATTTGATTGCGGCGGCGAAAACCAATGGCGTGAAACGGATTCTGCATACATCAAGCGTGTCGGCGTATTCGCATCTCGCGCACGGCGTGTTGCGCGAAGACCTGCCGCAACGTGGTGGCGAGAGCTGGATCAATTACGAACGCACAAAATTCCTTGCCGAAAAGGCCGTGCGCGAATCCGGACTGGATTTCATCATTTTCCAGCCTTCGCATATTCTCGGTCCCGGCGACAAGCAAAACTGGTCGCGGCTGATCCGTTTGATCGATCAAAACAAACTCCCCGGCGCACCACCGGGTTCCGGCGCCTTTGCCGATGTCCGTGAAATCGCAAAGGCCCAGGTACGCGCTTTCGAAGCAGGTAAATATGGCGAGACCTATTTACTGGGCGGACAACACGCGAGCTTTCTCGACCTGATCAAACAGGTCGGCATCAAGCTCGATCGCAAGACGCCGAAGAAACCGATACCGGCATTCGCGCTGCGATTATTCGCGCAGATGAAATACGGCGTCTCGTTGATTACCCGGGAAGCACCGGATATCACACCGGAATCGGCGATGTTCACGATTCACGATCTGCAAGTGGATTCCGGCAAGGCGAAACGCGAGTTGGCTTATATAGAAACCGACCTTGATACTTTATTGAACGACACGATTGGGTGGTTGCGGTCAGAGAAGATGATTGGGTGATTGTATGGCGATGCGCCAAGACACACCCTACAAATAAATATCCGGCTTGCTGATTTCCATCGCACGATCCGGTTTCGCCAGCACGCTGAAGCCATAGCTTTCATAGAGTTTATGCGCATCGGCCGTCATCAGCATCCAGCGGCGCAGGCCTTGTAGTTCCGGATGCGCTTGCACAGTTTGCATCAGTTTCTTTCCAATGCCGCAACCTCGAAATTCCGGCAGCGTAAATACATCGCAAAGATAGGCAAAGGTGGCGCCGTCACTTATCACCCGTGCAAAACCGACCTGCCGGTCTTCGACGAAAGCCGAAAAACAATAGGAGTTTTCGATGGCTTTCCTGACCAGTTCAAACGGAATGTTTTTTGACCAGTAGGCGTCCTGCGACAGGAAAGCGTGCACGACATCAAGATTGACGTCGGCACGATTTGTTGAAATGCGAATCTCGGCAGTTTCCATTTATTCGAAATATTTTCCAGAGTAATTCCGGATTCCTACCACTCGGCAATGATCCAGCTAACCGGAACTACGCCACCGGCTGCTTCGGCATCGGCTTTATCGAGTCGTCCGTCGCCGTTATTGTCCATGATGTAATAAGGCTTTCCGCGCAGCGGCGTGACCTTGACCATGTGCACGACACCGCCCTCACGATATTCCTCGACGATGTCGCCATTGTCGCTGGTCCGGATACGCACGGTCGGCTCATTTCCCTCGCCAGCCTTGGCGGGTATTTTTTCAGGTATCGGCGCTTCCTTGGCTGCCGGTTCCTGGGCTTTTTCATTGGCAGCCGCATCTTGTGCGGCAAGCGCCAGCAATGCACTCAATATAATCGACATGTCTTTTCCTTGTTCCTGTTGGCTGCGACAGCATCGCAAAGTTCTGGATAGCACTCAAGCGGCGTAGAATAGCGGCTCTCTGCATATTGAGACACGCCATGTCCCGCCTGGTTCTTATTGATGGTTCTTCGTACCTATATCGCGCCTTCCATGCTTTACCGCCGCTGACTGCGCCTGACGGCACGCCGACTGGTGCACTGCATGGCATCGTGAACATGTTACGCGCCACGCTGAAGGAAAAACCCGATTTTGCCGCGTTCGTCATGGATGCCTCCGGACCCACGTTCCGCGATGATTTATATGCCGAATACAAGGCCAACCGCCCACCGATGCCCGACGATTTGCGTTCGCAGATCGAACCGATGATGCAGATTGTCGAGGCACTGGGTTTTCCAATCTTGCGTGTCGGTGGCGTAGAAGCCGATGACGTGATCGGTACCCTGGCGGTTCAGGCGCATGCCAAAAATATCGACGTCACGATTTCCACCAGCGACAAGGATTTTGCACAACTGGTGCGGCCCGGCATCAAGCTCAGCAATACGATGAGTGGCAGCGTGCTCGACAGCACCGAGGCCGTGATCGAGAAGTTCGGCGTGCGGCCGGAACAAATCATCGATTATCTGGCCCTGATGGGTGACACCGTCGACAACGTGCCGGGTATCGAAAAATGCGGCCCGAAAACGGCAGCGAAATGGCTGGCAGAATATTCGACACTGGAAAACCTGGTCGCCAACGCCGACAAGATCACCGGCAAGATCGGCGAGAATTTGCGAGCCGCGCTATCCCGATTGCCTCTGAACCAGCAATTGGTCACGATCAAAATCGACGTGGAGCTCGACAAGGCCCCCGATGAATTAGTTTTGCGCGAGAAACATTTCGATGAATTGAAAGCGCTCTATAAACGCTACGGCTTCAATTCTGCCCTGAAAGAACTGGAGGCTGGCGCTTCGACATCATCGACCGGATCAAAACCAGGCACAGAACCCACCAAAACGGCTTCGCTATTTGAAACGCCTGATGCTGCGCATTCCGCCAAAGGCAACTACGAATGCATCACGACGACAGAACAACTCGCGATGTGGGTTAAAAAACTCGAAACATCCAGTCTGTTTTGCTTCGACACAGAAACAGATTCGCTCGATTCCATGCAGGCCGGACTGGTGGGAATCAGTCTTTGTAGCGAAATCGGGCATGCTGCCTATATTCCGGTCGCACATCGTTATCCAGGCGTTCCGACGCAATTGTCATGGGAGGAAGTCTCAGCCGCATTAAAACCGGTGCTGGAGAATCCGGCGATCCACAAAGTTGGCCAGCATGGAAAATATGACCTGCACGTGCTGCGCCGTCACGGTATCGATGTGCTTGGCTATACCGAAGACACAATGCTGGAGAGTTTCGTATTCAATGCCGGCATCTCGAGGCACGACATGGATACGCTGGCACAGAAATATCTCGGCTACACAACCATTAAATTCGAAGACGTCTGCGGCAAGGGCGCGAAACAGATTTCGTTTGCCGATGTCGACCTGGAAAATGCCACGGCCTATGCGGCGGAAGACGCCGATATCACCTTGCGATTGCACCAGGTGCTATCAGAAAAACTGAAAGCCACCCCAAGTCTGGAAAAAGTCTATCGCGAAATCGAAATGCCGCTCGTGCCGGTGCTGACGCGCATGGAAGCCAACGGCATCCTGATCGATGCGGTGGAATTGAAACGACAAAGTGTCGATTTGACGCAACGCATGCACAACACCCAGCAACGTTCCTTTGAAATTGCCGGGCGAAGCTTCAACCTCGACTCGCCGAAGCAAGTCGGCGCCCTATTGTTCGATGAGCTGAAACTTCCCGCGATGGTGAAAACACCAACCGGTGCGCCTTCGACCAATGAAGAAGCGCTCGAAGCCATCGCCGACCAGCACGAATTGCCGCGATTGATTCTGGATTATCGCGGCATGGCAAAACTTCGCAGTACCTATACCGAAAAACTGCCGGAAATGATCAATCCGACTACCGGACGCGTGCATACCAGCTATCACCAGGCCGGCGCGGCGACCGGACGTTTATCGTCGAACGATCCCAACCTGCAAAACATTCCAATCCGCAGCGAGGACGGCCGCCGCATCCGCAAAGCGTTTATCGCACCGCCCGGAAGAATTTTGGTGGCCTGCGATTATTCGCAGATCGAATTGCGCATCATGGCGCATTTGTCAGAAGACCCAGGCTTGGTGAATGCATTCGCCAGCGGCATCGACGTACACAAGGCAACCGCTGCAGAAGTCTTTGGCGTTCCCGTGGCAGAAGTCAGCGGCGACCAGCGCCGTGCCGCCAAAGCGATCAATTTCGGACTCATGTACGGCATGAGTGCGTTCGGTCTGGCAAAACAATTGGGCATCGGCCGTGGCGAAGCGCAGGATTACATTGCCCTGTATTTTGCGCGTTATCCGGGCGTACGCGAATTCATGGAGCGCATACGCGCCAAGGCGCGCGAAGACGGTTTTGTCGAAACCGTCTTTGGTCGTCGCCTGTATCTACAGGAAATCCAGTCCCGTAATCAGGCGCAGCGCGCCGGGGCCGAACGCGCCGCGATCAATGCACCGATGCAAGGCACGGCAGCCGACATCATCAAGCGCGCCATGATTTCGGTGGATTCCTGGATCGAAAAGCATTCGGACAAGGCCTTACTTTTGCTGCAGGTACACGATGAACTGGTGCTGGAATGCGACGAGAGCTTTAAAGCCACGCTAGTTGGCGAAGTAAAGGCGCGCATGGAAGCTGCCGCTGAACTTCGGGTGCCGCTGATTGTCGATGTTGGGTCAGGAAATAACTGGGATGAGGCCCACTAATATAAAAGCAGCAAAATGTGCTTTTTATCTTGTTGATTTTATTGCGATTTTTCGGGCGTGAATATTGGCTGAACATTACCGATATTTAATGCGGGTATTCACGAACTTTACATCCCCAGGGGTGTCTCATATACGCAACGGACGCAATGTTCGTTGCGGATCACTCCCTCCCCTGAGTCGATCCAGGAAGCCGGATTTCCCCATTCGGTCTTCCAAAACCCTAGCCCCGCATGCTTCCCCTGGCATGTGGGGTTTTTTTATTGCCCCGATTAATCAGGTTTGTCTTGAGCTGGCAACGTCAGGAACTCAGTTTCGAACTTAGCGCTCGGTACCGGCCTGCTGAAAAGGAAACCTTGCATCTCGTCACACTTGAGCAACTGCAACACATGCATCTGCTCCTCGGTCTCGACACCCTCGGCAACCAAGTTGAGCTTCAGCGACTGACCTAGATTAATAATGGTTGATACCAATGAGAGACCTTCGGGCGATTCGGTCATGTCAATGATGAAAGAACGGTCGATCTTCAAAGTATCTATCGGCAGTTTCGAAAGATAGCTGAGCGACGAAAAACCGGTGCCGAAATCATCAATGGCAACCGTCACGCCCATCTCGCGTATCGCCTGCAAACTCGCAATGCTGTGCTTGACGTCTTCCATGATCAGGCTTTCGGTGATCTCAAGCTCAAGGCCTTCTGCCGCATTGGGGTCGACACTGATCACAGCGCGGATTCTTGCAACAAAATCGCGCCGTCTCAGCTGCAACGGCGACACGTTTACAGAAATTCTGGGGGCCAGGAAGCCGAGTTTGCGCCAGCCAAGATGGATGTCGATGGCATTACGCAGTGCCCAGCGACCGACATCGTAGATCAACCCGGTTTCTTCAAGAATTGATATGAACTGCCCTGGCGGCACCAAGCCTGTTCTTGGATCGTTCCAGCGGATCAAAGCTTCGGCACCGGTGATTTTTCCACTATCAAGACTAATTTTAGGCTGGTAGTGCAAAACAAACTCGTCTTTCTCCAATGCCTGCCTGAGCTGGTTTTCCATCGTCAACCTGACCGCAACTTTTTCGGTCATGTTGCGCGAGTACAAAAGATATCGATCACCACGTGCCTTGGCTTTCTTGAGGGCCGCTTCAGCATTTTTCAGCAGCAAATCGGCGGTAGTCGCATCTTCCGGAAATATCGCCATGCCTCCCTTGATCGCAATCCTGAATACGCCGTCATTCAAAAGAAACGGATGAGTAACCAACGCTTCCATTTGCTTGTCGAGCAACCGCTCCACATTGCCGTCTTTCGGCACGATGGGTATGACCATCGCAAATTGATCGGCACCTACGCGAGCAACCATGCTGGCACCACCAAGATTCTGCTTCAACCACTTCGCAACCTGTTGCAGAAGAGCATCGCCGGTTGCCTGACCAAAACTGTCGTTGATGTTCTTGAAGCGCTCCAGATCAATCAAGCCGACTGCCAGCCGGTGCTCATTGCCGGAAGCCGTCTGCATAAATTGCCCAACCCGTTCCAGGAACAATCGGCGATTGGCCAATCCGGTGACTTCATCGTAGTAAGCCAGATAGTCAAGACGTTCCTGCTTCTCGATATTGTCGATCGCGTAAGAAATATTGTCGGACAATTCCTTCAGCAGATTCAATTCGTCTTCGTGGAAAAAGTTCTTTTCGTCAGCGTAAAGCGCGATCACACCGACGCCTTTGCCACCGACAATCAACGGCAAGACGGCCAGCGAATTGATGCCCGCTGCGACATATCTTTCGCCCAAAAGCACGGCCGGATCATTTCCGGGATCCTCGGAAACCACAATTTTTTTGTCGCGGATCGCCTGTGTTCCCATATTGTTGCCAACATCCGCATTTCCGCGCGCATCCAGTTGTTCCTGGATGGATGCGAACAAGTCAACGTCCGCTCCTGCCGAGGCAACCGGCATGAATTTTCCTGCATCGATATCTACCATTCCGATCACGGCCATCCGGAATCCGCCAACATCAACCGATATCCGGCAGGCATCCCTGAAAAGCTGATCCCGATCCCTTGAATGCACAATCAGCGTATTGATACTGCTTAGAACCGTATGCACTCGATTGAGCTGGGCGATACGCTCAAATGCCTGTTTTCGTTCCGAAATATCTTCGCCAATGCTGGCGGTTCCTATCACGTCGCCGCTGACCGATCGCAATACCGAATTATTCCAGCGGAACAGTCTTTTCTCGCCGGTACGCGTAACGATTTCATGTTCACGGTGCCTGGCTTCCGGCTGGTCCAGCAGCAATGCATCGAACACCGGTTTCATGTCGCCATGCTCCCGCGGCATGAACGTCTCGAACCAGTCTCGACCGATGACTTCTTCGCGCCTCCAGCCGCCGATACGAAGCAAATATTCATTGCAATAGGTTATTCGCGCATCGACGTCGAGCATCACTGAAGCCAGCTCGACATTGCCGAGCATGTCGCTGAAGCGACGCTCACTTTCAAGCAATGCCCTGGTCGCCAATACCCGTTCGGTAATATTAACGTGCACCACTACAGCACCGTTTTGGCGACCATAGGTCATGGGAGTTACCGACATCACGAACCAGCGCTGTTCGGTGGACGAGTGACAGGGATATTCAATTGAAAAATAAGTTACGCCATCATTCAAGACCGAGCGTATGCCAATAGCCACTCTGTGGGCCTCAGCGTAATCATCGCCATTTGCGCTATCGCAGATCCAGAGATAATTGATGCCGATACCATAGCCAGGGCCCTGCAACAGGTTTCCCGTTGAAAATCGCCTCCAGGCCTCATTCACCTGGATAATGCGGCCCTGATTATCGAGCAAGGCAATATGTGCCGGCAGAGCATTCAAAATCGCGGCTTGCCTGGCGTTTTCATTATGATGCAATTGTTCTTTTGCGCGCCGGACCACATTAATGGGAGACTCGCGATCCGTCGCCTTGTTTGCATCACACTCATCCAACTCTTCGAGACGTTGCATGTTCGTGCGCAATGATTCAACCAGCGTTGCAACTTCTTCGCTTTGACTCAGCGACATCGGCAATGAAGTTTGTTTCATGAAAACACTTTTTCGGACAGATGTCCGCAAAAGATATCCCATCGCCATGGAGCGCATGAAACCAGCAAAGCTGATTGCAATAAATTTTTGTCGAACGTCATGCGTGTCATAGACTACCTCCGCAAGAACTGGCTTGCAGTGTTCTGGTTGAAGTATTGGCCTGGTCGGCGGAATCACCGGAACAGTCTTTGAAAGACTTATCTTCTTATACACCGATGAAGGGATATGGATAGCGAATCAAGCGAGAAAGCACTATGCGTACCCTGAGCCCGGGTTACGGACTGCCACCTGAACCAATGCCGTTCAGATAGAAAAAGTTCTACGGCGGTTCATGTTCCACAAGAAATTGCTACAAGAGAAACTACTTCAGCCAGTCCCGCGGTTTTAGATAATCCTGCAAGCGCGCTTCGTCGCTGCCGGGTTCCGGTTGATATTGGTATTCAAAACGCACGCGCGGCGGAAGACTCATCAGGATACTTTCAGTGCGGCCCCCGCTTTGAAGGCCAAACAGGGTGCCGCGATCCCAGACCAGGTTGAATTCGACATAGCGGCCGCGACGGTATAACTGGAACTCGCGTTCACGTTCGCCATACGGCGTATTTTTTCTTTTCTCGACAATCGGCAGATAGGCATCCAGAAAACCGTTGCCGACGGCTTGCTGATAGGCAAAGCAGGTGTCGAAATCCGGTTCGTTCAAATCATCAAAAAACAGACCGCCGATACCACGGGCTTCCTGCCGATGCTTCAGATAGAAATATTGATCGCACCATTGTTTGTGTTTTTGGTAACGGTCATCGCCAAAATCGGCGCATAGATCGTGTGCTACCCGGTGCCAGTGTTTTACATCTTCATCGAAGGGATAAAACGGTGTCAGATCGAAACCGCCGCCAAACCACCATATGGGGGCCGCGTCTTTTGGTTGTGCTTCGAAATAACGGACATTCGCATGTGCCGTTGGCAAATAGGGATTGCGTGGATGGATTACCAGGGAAACGCCGACGGCGCGCCAATTGGCTCCGGCTAGCTCGGGGCGGTGCGCGGTGGCGGATGGCGGCAATGTGTTACCGGAAACATCCGAAAATCCGACGCCGGCCTGCTCAAATACAAGGCCTTCTTTCATAACCCGCGAACGACCACCGCCGCCTTCCGGTCGCTCCCAGCTTTCCTCCAGAAAATTGCCTGCGCCGTCACCTGATTCCAGCGCGGTGCAGATTCGATCTTGCAGGTCGAGCAAGTAGGCTTTAACCGCAGCGACGTTTGTCATAAGTACCTTGGTGTCTCGCGCATATTGGCACTATGATAACGTCAGTAGCCCCCGTTATAATAATCGGCATAAATGAGCACGACTAAGCTTCCATCCCGCATCAGCGTCAGTCATCTTGATAATCCTCAAGCGGCATTCCAATTTGATTTTTCCGACGGCCCGCATTTGCCAAGCCGGATTGCCTGCGAATTCCTGTCGGGTTCGGCGGATCTGGAATCCTGGAAAATTCTGGACAACCAGCGCTACCGCTTCGTGATCGTCGATGTATCGGAAGCCGAACTGAATATCGAACAGGCTGCGGCAAAGGCCTATCGGGATTTGCTCGAACAGGTGCGCCCTTCCGGGCATCCCTACCTGTTGAGAATCTGGAATTATTTTTCCGCGATCAATCACGGGCAGGGAGACAAAGAACGCTATCGCGGCTTCTGTGTCGGCCGTTCGCAATCCGTGGATAGCCAGTTCAATACGCCTCCACCTGCCGCCACTGCGATCGGCACCGGCAATGACAACGGCGATGCTGCCCCTTATTTGCAATTGATCGCCCTGTGCTCAAGCCAGGTGGCACGTACACTGGAAAATCCGCGTCAAACGCCGGCCTGGCGCTATCCCCGTGAATACGGTCCGGTACCGCCCGGTTTCTCGCGCGGCATTATCCTCGACGAAGACACCGAAACACCAAGACTGCTCGCTTCGGGCACCGCCAGTATCGTCGGTCATGTCTCCCGTCATATCGGCGAAGTCGCGGGACAACTTGGCGAAAGCCTCGCCAATCTCGAGGCACTGCTGGCAGAAGGCAGCAAGCAATCGGGCCGCGATTTTTATATCGCCGATTGCGAAGCGCTGCGGGTTTATCTTCGCAAGCCCGAAGATCTGGCCGTAGCCGAGTCGATCATTACTGCCGCCGGCATTGATCGCGATCGCGTCCTGTATCTGCGCGGCGATATTTGCCGACGCGAGCTGGATGTCGAGCTGGAAGGCGTTTTTGTAGCCGCGTAAGCTTGTTCTAATTTGCAGTACATCAGGACTGCATTCAGTCCATCGTTCCGGCATACAGGCGTAAACACAAAGTCCGCGAGAGGTTACGCAGTACTTTCAGCGCCACGCTCGGGCTGGTTTCGCTTAGATCGTCGAATGCATGATTGCTTATCGACAACATCAGGGTGTCGGCGATGGCGGTAACGTCGGCACTTCTCGGCGTTTGCATCAGGAAAGCCGCTTCGCCGAACAACTGCCCGGCACCGAGCGTTGTCAGCACGCGCCGCTGGCCGCGCTTTTTCGATGATACTTCGACGGCACCCTCGAGAATCAGATACATCGCACTGCCGCCATCACCCTTGTTCAACAGCACGTCGCCGGGGCCAGATGCAATCTGTTCTGCCGAGAGGAAAAGTTGCTGCTTTTCTTCGCCGTCCAGATCGTCGAGCAGGGGAATGCTCAAATCCATCAAACGCTCGTCGAACTGTTTCAGGAAATCATCGACTGCCAATACGCGCACGCTGCCAGGCTTGCTGTGTGCCGGAAACTCCTGCTCGAACCAATCACCCAGACTCACATTCGGCGGGTACTGCATCACCTGCATCAAAAGCGGCGATTTCACCGCTTCGAAATGTCCCCAGTCGCCGGCAATCATAACCATCGGAATCCGGAACCCGGCTTCTTCATGCACAAAGCCGGGAGCATAACGACGGAAACCCATGACTTCGTACAAGGAAACGAGATGCGACTGGCAATGCAGGAATGCCAACTCACCTCCGGTTTCGCGAATGCAATCGAATGCCGTCTTGAAAAAATCCGCCGCCAGGCCTTTACCGCGATATTCGTTGGTGACGATCATGCGCGAGAAAATATATTGCTTGTCGGCATCGACCGGAAATTTCTTGTTGGCGTAAAGTTCTCGCCAGCTACTGTCTTTCTCAAGTTCGCTTACCGGCGTAATACGAAAGGTACCGATAATTTTATTGTGGTCGAAAGCGGCCAGCACGATGGAATAGGCATCTTCGGGATCCTGCAATCGCTGCAGATCATCGTCGCAACCTTCGGGACGACGACCCAGTTCATTCACGTAAACCTGATAGCGCAAACGCGCAACGGCGTCGAGATCTTCTGCCGTCGTGATGGGCCGAATATGAAAATGGCTGTGTTTGACGCCGGCGACATCCATCCATGCTTCCCCCAAAGCGGCTGATCCGGCATTTTGTCACCGTTGACGGGCATATCGCCGCCTTGTGTCATCAGGAAAGTGCCGGTTATCGGGAAAGCCTGCGGGTGCTCTGCAAGAAAGCACCCGCCTTCACCCAAATTTTACTGCTTCAAAGTGCGCTCGAATAATTCGTAAATTCGGCGATATTGGTCATACCAGCTTTCCGGATGCACATAACCATGGCGTTCAAGCGGGTAGCTCGCCATTTCCCATTTATCTTTCTTCAATTCGATCAGACGCTGTGACAGGCGAACCGAGTCCTGATAGAACACGTTGTCGTCCATCATGCCGTGGCTGATCAGCAGATTGCCGCGAAGGTTTTCCACGTATTCAATCGGCGAAGAGATTTTGTAGGCTTCCGGATCCAGTTGCGGCGTATTGAGAATATTGCTCGTATATTCGTGATTGTAGGAAGTCCAATCACTCACCGGTCGCAATGCCGCACCCGCCTTGAAGGCTTCCGGCGCGCGGAACAAGGCCATGAAACTCATGAAGCCGCCATAGCTGCCACCATAGATGCCGACTTGCGCACGATCACCTTGTTGGTTTTCAACGAGCCAATCAAGACCGTCGAGATAGTCTTCCAGCTCCGGATGCCCCATCTGGCGATAAATCGCGGTACGCCAATCGCGGCCATAACCTTCGGATGCACGATAATCCATGTCCAGAACGATATAGCCTTTTTGCACCAGCATATTGTTGAACATCTGCTCGCGGAAATAGGCGGGATAATGTGCATGCACGTTTTGCAGATAACCGGCACCGTGCACGAACATCACGATCGGATATTTTTTGCCGGCTTCGTAATTGGCGGGCTTGTAAAACTTTGCCCAGATTTTCCCGGCACCGTGTTTCGACGGCACCTGCACAAACTCAGGTGCAATCCAGTTGCGTGCCTTGAATTCCGGCGTGCGGGTATCGGTCAATTTCACCATTGCACCGTCCGAAATGCCCACGGTAGCGACCTGCGCCGGCAGATAGCTGCCCGAGTAACGCACAAGCAGGGTGTTGCCGTCCGGCGACAGACTGAAATCCTCCACGCCATCGAGTGCCGTTACTTCGCGAAGGACACCGTTGCGATTTACCGCACAGACTTCGTAATCGCCCGGCCATGCGCGGTTGCATAAAACATAGGCCGTTGCCTTGTCGCTGGACCAGACCGGCGACGAGGCTTCCCACTTGCCGCTGGTTAATGCCGTCGCTTTTGCCCCGAGTTTCTGGGCATAAAGATGCGAATAGCCGCTCTCTTCCGACAAGTACCAAAGCGTGTCGTTGTCGAGCCAGCCAAAATCATTGAAATTCCAGTTGATCCAGGCTTTGTCGTTGAGACGATGTTGCGATACAAGTTTGCCGTTCGCAAAATCGACGGTGGCGATCCAGCGATCCTTGTTGTCGATTGCACGCAACATCACGGCCACTTGCGTACCGGCATCATTGAACTGGGCAACATCGATGCGCACGGGACGATTTCCCTTGAGGGCGTCGAGTTTTTGCGCCTTGCGGAATTCCGCCATCGGATCGATCGCGATACCCGGCAGGCCATCGAGCGAAATATCCAGTACGGCACCAGTACGCGGATTCACCAATTTCAGGCTTTGTGGCGTCGGCGAATTTCTACCAACACGCGTACGCTCGTCTTCAAACTCCTCGTAGCCCGACTCGGTGACGTATTTCGGCAACTTGCCCACTCGGCCTTCATCGGCACCTTTGGCCGACGTCACCGCCAGCAACCATTGCCCCGCGGGCGACAAGGATGTCCAGTCGATCTGTATATCGCTACCCAGATAGGATTTTGCGATGGCACGGGTAGCGTCAGCCTTGCGATCCGCCTCGGACTTCGCCTTCAATTCGTCGCGATCATTCTTGATACGTTTCAGCGTACTGATCAAGCGCAATTGCATATCCCGAAAATCATCCGCCTTCGGGGCCTTGTTCGGATCATTTTCAGCAACCGGCAACGCCGCCGGCTCGAGCAGATGGCTATCGAGCGACCAGCGGAACCATTGATTCTCGTCACCGCGATACAACACCGCCGTTCCATCGGCGCTGAAACGGGCATCGGCCTCGGTTTCATTGCTGCGGGTAATTTGCAGCAGGGATCCGGTTTTCAGATTGCGTAGAAACACGTCGCCGTTGCGCACGAACAGGGCTTGCTGGTGACGGGCATCAAAAACAAGGTTTTCACCATCCTGATTGGCGATTTCAGCCGCTTCCACTTTTCTGGCATTGCCACCGGCACGACCCACCACAAAAATATCGCGAATCGGCGATCCGGTTCTTTTTTGGGTGTATTGCAGATTTTGGCTATCCCAGGCCCACCAGGCCTTTTCAACCGGGGTTCCTATCCAATCGGGATTCGCCATCGCCTGGTCGAGCGTGATGGGGGTGGTTTGTGCCTGAACGGACAAACTGGCCAGCGTAGCCAATACAAACAAGCGAACTCGCATGGAAACTCCGATGAATGGAAAGGTTGCTAGAGTAACAAATTAGCTATTGTTTTTAGCCTCAGTCGGCGACAATTCACCCTTGCCACACGATATTTCCATGATCACCCACATCTACAAATCATTACGCAAGCCCGATGCCTACCTTTATCTTCGCGAAAAGGATGCCTTCGGCATTGTGCCCGACTCGGTTCGAAGCCCTTTGGGTGAACTGTCCTTCGTGATGAGCCTGGAGCTGTCTCCGGAGCGCAAATTGGCAAGAGCGGATGCCGCCGTGGTGCGCTCGAACCTGATCGAACGTGGTTATTACCTGCAAGTGCCGCCTTCCGTTCTGGACCCTCTGGTCGCCGGAGGCGTTGGCGATGGCTGAGTTATCCCGTGGGATACGCTGGCGTCAGTTGACTGCTTTTGCACTTGCCGTTGTTTGTGCCGCTCTGCCGGCGCTGATTGATTCGAGCCTGGCCATTCTCGGGCTGATCGCCACGCAATTGTTTCTGGGTCTTGGCTGGCGCTTGACCAGTGTCGATCAAAAAACTTCCGCGAAATCAAAGGCAAAACCCGAGTGGATTGTGTTCATCGGTCTTTGGTGTCTGGCGTATGCGCTGATGGCGCTGTTCCTGTATTGGCCGCTGGAGTCATTGCGTTATAGCGGTGCATTGATTTCCGCACTCTGGCTCAGTGCCGCCGTCGCATTGTTGATATTGATTTACTGGCGCCATTGGCCGTGGCTGGCATTGGCAGAGCAAGGCAGTGATCGCGTATCGAAATGGTTGGCGCTGGACTCCGCGCCGCAGGCTTATAGCTTGATACCGGGCCTGTTCACCACCCTGCTCTGGTTCACCGTGATGGCGCTCGGGCTGAGTTTTGGCATCGGCGATTTCATCCCGGAAACCCTGTTTTTCCCAATCCTGTTGCTGCACTTTGTGATCAGTGCCGTCTTGCACTGGCGTTTGCATGCCATCGAAATCACCAGCGTGCGAAAAGCCACTGACGATCTGCTGCCAACGAAGGCCAGCAATCTGATTAACGAAAAACCAGCCATTGCCGAACCTGTTTCCCTCTATGCCGCGGCACGCCGAAATCAGGTCGATGCCGCACTGCTGGCAATCCAGAATGGTGCCGATGTGAATGCACTGCCTGATGCTAGTGATATCGACCAGCGCAGTTTGCCGATGTTGGCAGCATTGCTCAGTGATCAGCGCCTGTTGCGCGAATTGATTGCCCGTGGTGTCGATATCAACAAGGCCCATCAAGGTTTGACCGCCCTGCTCACGGCGACACGCGACAGCTGGCACGGTCGTCCCGAAGCCGTCATGATGCTGCTTGCCAATGGTGCCGACACCCGTATTGCCGATAACGACGGCTATACGCCCTTGCACCATGCGGCACGCAGTTCCGATCCTGCCGTTGCCGCCTTGTTGCTGGATGCCGGTGCATCGCATGAGGCCATTACCAACGAAGGCTTCAACGCACTCGGCGTTGCCTGCATCGCGAATAATTGGCGTCTTGCGAAATTCCTGATGGAACGCGGCAGCAAGAGCGAACCGCCGAATGGCCAATCGGCCTTGATCGCCGCCACCATGGGTGAAGACGATCCTGCCGGCGTGCAATTACTTCTGCGACATAAAGCCCGTGTCGATGCACGCGGCATACATCAGAATACCGCGCTGCTGCAGGCTTGCTCGCTTGGTAATACCGATATTGCCGGCGTCTTGCTCGATGCCGGCGCGGATCGCAATGCACGCAATGAATTCCAGCGGACTCCCTTGCTCGAAGCTGCCATCCAGGGTTCCATCGAAACGCTCTCGCGTTTACTGCAGGCCAAACCCGATTTGCACGCAATAGATGCCGAGGCCAGAAATGCATTGCATCTTGCCTGCGAACATGGCGCTTCGCCAGACTTCGTCAAACTGCTGATTCAAAGCGGCGTTGCCGCGGATCAGGTTGACGCACAGGGTTTTCGTGCAATCGATATTGCGATTGGAAAGGAAAATTGGCCGCTGGTCGCGATACTGGATCCGCAACACGAAATCCCGAGCACACTGACCGATAATCTGTTCGAAGAACACCAGCTGCAGCCTTCGCCGCGCCAACTGATTCGCGAAGCCCTGCTGCAAAACGATGCTGCCGATGTCGCCGGTTATCTGCGCGGCTGCGATACAAATAGTCTTTCCTCGATGCTGCTTGAATTCGCCGGCGACGCCGATGTTTCGCGCATGGAATTGTTATTGCAACATGGCGCACGTGCCGACATAGCACTGGAAGATGGCGATTGTGCATTCTTCCATTTGCTTGATCGGGCCGGTCATGCACAGCCGGCATTGCTTTACTTGCTTGATCGCGGCACATCGCCGAGTGGACTCGGCGGCCTGGCTCGCTACCTAGCGGTTTGCATGAAAAACGAATACGTTACGCGCAGTTACGAGAACTTTGCGCTGCAATTGCTGGAGCGTGGTGCCGATGCCTTTGGCCATCCGGAAAAACAGGATGCACCGCTATTGCAATCCATCCATCTGGGGTGGAATCGTCTAACCGAGGCGCTGCTACAAAGTGGCGTCAATCCCAACCAGCGTGATGCACGCGGCTTCAGTGCCTTGCATCTGGCTGCGCATCTCGGCCGCGAAAAAAGCATCAAACAACTGTTGTATTTCGGTGCCGATCTCAATGCACGAACCGCCGACGGACAATCGGCGCTGGGCATTGCGCTTGCTGCAGGCCAACACGATTTAAGTGCCTGGCTTGAATGGCGCAGTTGGCAACCGCCGGGCCGCAAATTACTGAATCTCGATTTGCCCGCCGCCGCGATGACAGGCGATACGCAGGCCGTGAGCCGCTTGATCGAACTGGGCTTGCCGATCAATGCCCAGGACATGCAGGCTTGCACGGCCTTATTGCGAGCTGCCGGCGGAGGCCATGAAAGCATCGTCCGCTACCTGTTGAACAATGGTGCAGACCATCGCATTGCAGCCCGTACCGGAGCGACTGCATTGTCGGCCGCGATCAGCATGAGACATGCGCAGGTCGTCGATATCTTGTTGCGTAATGGCGCCGACGCCGAACAAAGCTTGCCTGGCGGTGTCACGCCATTGATGCTGGCCAGTGCACTCGGCTTGCCTGACATCATCAGTCATCTATTGTCACGCGGTGCAGAACCCAATACCTGCGATGCCCAGGGATTCAACGCACTGCATTGCGCCGCGATCCATGGCTTCAGTTCTCGCGATAAACAACGTGTGCTGGCCATGTTCGACATGTTGCTGTTCGCCGATGTCGAATTCGACAGCATCACGAAAAGCGGCCAAACGCCTTTGCATTTCCTGCTGGGTGCCCGCGCCGAAGCCGGAGCCAGTTGCGATGAAGATGTACTGATCGCGGCAATGGAACGGCTGCTAAGCGAAGGCATTGATCTCGACACGCAGGACCAACGCGGCATGAGTGCGCTGCATCTCGCTGCCACCCATGGCCTGTCGCGCATCGTGAACCGGCTTCTGCGCGAAGGCGCGAATCGCAATGCACGTGACTCGCTCGGACGCACGCCGCACGAGCTGGCACTCGTGCGCGGCTTCGTCGACGTTGCCGCCGAGTTTGAAACCTTGCGTAACGCGCAGCCATCGATGGCAAGGTTTTTGCGCGATCCCAACTAAACCGGATCTTGCCGGCAACTGATCTGGCATCAATCCCGATAGTCTGCTGCGCCATATACGCATCCGGTGATATTCTTGCCGCATCCATCAAAGACCATGGCTGGCGCATGAACCTGACCTTGATTGCCTCACTATCAACACTGTGTTTGTTCGTTTCGATGTTGATGTTTTTCGAGCTGGGCAGACGCCGTGGTCTCGCCCAACTCAAGCGTGACCCCGAAGGTCTGTCCAAAGGTACCAGTGCTGCAGAAGGCGCCGTTTTCGGATTGCTCGGCCTGATCCTGGCCTTTGCATTTTCCGGCGCGGCAACGCGATTCGAAGATCGCAGGCATCTGATTAACGAAGAGGCAAACGCAATTGGCACCGCCTACCTGCGAATCGATTTGTTGCCCGCCGAATCCCAAGCGGAAATTCGTACGCTCTTTCGCCGCTATCTGGATCTTCGCTCGGTGGCTTACCACGCCGGCGACGACTTAGTCGAGGCCCGGAAAAATACCGATAGCACCGCTCAAGTTCAATCGGCTATCTGGAAAAAATCCCTCGCGGCCAGTCAACATGAAAATGCCTCGCCCGACGCAGCCAAACTGTTGCTTCCCGCTTTGAACGACATGATTGACATCACGACGACAAGGGCGACCGCAACAAAAAACCATCCGCCGATCATCGTGTTTCTGTTGCTGGCCGGCCTTAGCCTGATTGGAGCAATGCTGGTGGGTTATGACATGTCACCCAACCGGGAGCGAAGCTGGTTCCATGCGATTTCATTTGCCGCCGTCATCTCGCTTGCCAGCTACGTCATTGTCGATCTCGAATTTCCCCGGCTCGGATTGATACGCATAGACAGGGCGGATCAGGTACTCGTCGATCTGCGGAAAAGCCTTCGTTGATCCAAAACGGGCAATCAGCAAAGTCCAGGACCATCTTGCAATAAATCCGCAAGCTGCATCACATCTTTGCTGGTTCGCGGGCATCCCAACTTCGCTATGATGGCGAACTAGCCCGCACCTGCATACATGGAAGTCATTGACAGTGGACACGAACCCCTACGCCGCCCCCGACAGCGATCTTCTTCTAAAAACGCCTGGTACTTTCAACCAGCGTTTCTATGTCGTTTCGCCACTCAAGTTCCTTGTCTTGTATTTTGGCACTCTCAGCCTTTACGACATATTTTGGGTTTATAAACATTGGACGCAATTCAAGCGTGCCACCAAAGGTGACCAATGGCCGGTAATGCGGACGCTGTTTCCGGTGTTTTTCATTCACTCGCTCGCCGAAGAAATCGATCACACACTGCGTCGCAATAACGTACAACATGCGTGGCACCCAGGACTGTTTTCCGCCATGGTCGTGATCTTGATGATTGCCGGTCGCATCCTCGACCGCCTGGGCGCGGCAGACATAGGCTCGCCCTTTACCGATATTCTCGGCATGCTGACGATATTTGCCACCGGGTATTTTCAATACCGGATACAGTGCGCCGCCAATGCGGCCTGCGGCGACCCCGAAGGCAATACCAATAAAAACTTTACCGCTGCAAATTTTGCATGGCTCGCATTCGGTTGTTTATTCTGGCTTTTATCCTTGGCGGGAATTTATATATTGCTCAATCCATCGGCATTCAGCGAATGATGCCGAAGCATCGACATCCAGTATTCAGGAATTATAAAAAATGCAGTTAACTCGATTGACTCCAGGTCTCGATAAATTCGGCCAGATTTGGAAGCAAATCGGTCAAGGCATGCAGCACAATCAAGAGTCCGAGACTGCGAGTACGTGACCACAACACGCCAAATAATATTCCCGCCGGTGAAATGATTGCGATCGAGTAGGCAATGGCCCAGATCAACGTCGGATGTGCGTCTGCACCTTCCATCAAAGATGCGCCACGCAGGTACAAACCCGGCGCATGTGCCAGGCCAAACAATAATGATGCCAGACAAACGGCTGCCAATTCCGAGTTCAACACTGCCGAGAGTCGTGATTGCAGAATGACCCGGAAGGGAATTTCTTCGCACAAGCCTACTTCCAGCAGGAGAAAAACAAAGCAGGCGGGAATTGCCCATGCAAGCGTCAAAGGCGATGGTGCAAGTTCGCCGATCGTTATGAGGCCACGCCCGAATACAGCCTGAAACGCGAGCAATGCCAAACCGACACCCAACAGGGCTTTCCAATGCTTGCCGCCGTTCCACCGCATCGCCAACACATCCTGCCAGCGATGTCCGAACATGCCCAGCAGGGCCACTGGCATCATCACCATGCTCACTGACTTGATTGCCAGCAAAGCCATTGACTGGGACTGCGGCTCGACAATAGAGGTTTTAAGCACCGTGAAACCATAGCCAAGCACACCGACAGCAAACCAGGTCAAATACATCAGAACAGCTGCCAATTCCTGCTTTGGCCTGGTAATCAATGGCTCCGGCATGCGGGCATTCCCCGTCAAAAAAATTGCCAGCAAGGGGAACGCCAAGCCCAATGTTGCGAGCACGAACAGAGGTTCGACCAACGAAAACCCTTCCTGCCCGGAAAGTACATACAAGGAAGCGGAATAAACGAGGATGTAAATCCCGATGGCTGCCATTCCGGCTCCACGAAATCCTGTTTTGTCTATGATGGACATAACATCAAACCTCCCTGATTGGGCCATATTCTAGGATCCCGAATCCGGCACATAATGTGCTGTAAGCCTCCGTGACTTCCGTCATGCGATTCCACTCATAGAGAAGGTTATGCACACGGCACTCATCAATAAAACCAGTCCTGCTGAGTGGCGTGAGGATATATTGCCTGGCTTTGAGCAGCTCCGCCTACTGCCGGCCAACGGCGCGGATTCCATCGAGATCGTGCTGGTTCGCCGACGCTGCAATGAAGTAACCAAGGCAGCCGCACTTTATATCCATGGATTCATCGACTACTTTTTTCAAATCCATCTGGCCGATTTTTACAACGAGCAGAACCTTCATTTCTATGCATTGGACTTGCGTCGACATGGCCGTTCCCTGCATCCAGGACAGCGTGCAAATTTCACTCGTAATGTCGATGAATACTTTCTGGATCTCGATGCCGCCATTGCATACTTGCAAACCTGCGAGGACATCGATTGGCTGTTGCTCAACGGCCATTCCACCGGTGGATTGCTTGCTGCACTTTATGGACATCGAGGCTTACATCGGAAAAGCATCAATGCCATTTTTCTCAACAGCCCCTTTCTCGACATGAATGTCCCGGCATGGCAAGCACATTTTCTGTTACCGATGCTGTCCTGGCTCGGCAGCGTATTTCCTTATCTGCGCTATCCCGGTATATCGCCTATATATGCCGAAAGCATACATGCCGACCATCACGGACAGTGGCAGTTCAGAACCGACTGGAAACCGATCAAAGGTTTTCCGGTCTACGCTGGGTGGTTCCGGGCAATTCACAAGGCGCACGTAGAAATTGCAAAAGGACTTCATATCCAATGCCCCTGCCTCGTAATGCATTCCTACCGCAGCCTTCGCCTGAAAAAGTGGTCTGTAGATGCACAATCCTGCGATACAGTGCTGAATGTCGCCGACATACAAAGACTATCGCCCGGCCTCGGAAAACAGATTGAAAT
>ERZ795061.1093-NODE-1093-length-26881-cov-7.590025_pt1 | contig 26881 bp, 26 predicted proteins | sample MGYA00375145_ERZ795061 | MGnify/ENA primary metagenome ERZ795061 (study PRJEB30190, sample SAMN05720144) | anaerobic digester metagenome | isolation source: active sludge of municipal wastewater-treating anaerobic digesters | place: USA | collected 2014-12-22 ... | reverse complement strand
GGGGGCGATGTTAAGGGAATTAATCTGGGTGGCTTAGGGGTTGGTGCCGGTGGTAATCTTAGAGGATTTAGTTTCGGAGCGTTCGGAGTTGGTGCAGGCGAAAGTGTTTCCGGTATTACCATTGGCGGACTTGGTGTTGGTGCAGGTGAAAATCTTTCAGGAATCAATATAGGCGGGTTAGGTGTAGGAGCGGGTGAAACTGTGAGCGGAATTACTTTTGGTGGATTGGGGGTTGGTGCCGGTGAAGAATTGAAGGGCATTGCTATTTCGTTGCTGGCAACCGGGAGCACAAAAGTGACTGCACTTGTAATATCACCGGTAGCTGGCAGTCAGAATATGCGTGGGTTGATCTTAGCTCCTGCCTATATGAAAGTAGGCTATACGAATAAGAGTAAGAACGATGGTGTTGAAACGCGTGAAGACATAGAAGGAGCTTTTAAAGGTGTTTCCTTAAGTGCTTTTAATCATATAAAGGGCGATCAAAAAGGAGTGACTTTTGGCATAGTCAACTATACACACACGATAAAAGGAGTTCAGTTTGGACTGATCAATATTGTAAAAGAGAACCCGAAAGGCTTACGGGTTCTGCCATTGTTTAATACTCGTTTTGGGAAAAAGAATAGGACTACGGAGTAATTGATTTTATTTTCCAGATCTTCATCACGATCGCATTTCCAAATACCTCCATGGTTGATTTTTCACTTGTTGGAAAAACCTGGTTGGTGATTGCATACAAACCATCTTTCGAGATTACTTCAATGATGGATTGATCAACAATAATCGTAACAGTAATAACGGGTTGTTTTGGATTTACAGCAATTGATTCTACGCTGGCAAAGTCTTTTTGAAACGATATGTTGCCGGATTTTGTGCGGTCCAGGTATAACTTGCCATCCTGGTACCCTATGGTAGTTTGTTCGGTGGCTGATTTGAAAAGATGAATTCCGCCACCATCAGGTATTTCCAATTCCAGTTCAAATGAATTTGTTGTTAAGGAATTTAGGTCTTCAGCTTCGCGTAATGCATTGAATTCAGCAACCGGATGCTGACTTAATCTTAACCCTTTAGTTGTTTCTACCAAAGTGAGTTCCCGTGGAATCGAAAATGCACCGCGCCAGATTTTTGTTGGAATCTGATTTCCGTAGGTCCAGTTGTTTACCCAGCCAAGCATAACCGCACGGTTCTTCATATTATTAAACACAATGCCGGCATAAAAGTCTTTTCCATGTTCGAGGTATAGCGGAGTAGTTTGTTCGGAGGAAAATGTTTTGCCATCAAAGTCACCCACAAAATATTGCATACCAACAAAGGTGGGTCCGGCCGGATGACTTCCTGAAAGGGAAAGCACCCATTTTGTTTTTTCTTGCCCTTCAATCGGGAGTTCATATAAATCAGGGCATTCCCAGATGCGAAGTGTATCTCCCACTTTTCCAAACTCACTCATTAAGTCCCATTTCAATAGATTTTTAGATTCATATAGTTGAACGACATATAAGTCAGGAATCACCAGGGCCATTACCCATTTCTGTTGGGGTTCGTACCAAAACACTTTCGGGTCTCTAAAGTCTTTGCGCTGTATGTCAAGTATTGGATTTTTATCGTACCATTTCCAGGTGCGACCTTTATCATTGCTGTATGCAAGACTCTGATGTTGTCTAAGGCCCTGGTTGTCTTTGTGGAGATTGGAAGTATAAATCGCAATCATACAGTCTTTACCTTCACATAAGCCACTGGTGTTAGTGTAATCTACTACCGCGGTGCCCGAGAAAATCATAGTGCTGTCACCGGTGGTGGGATCAAGATACTCCTCTAAAGCGATGGGGAGATGCTCCCAGTTTATCATATCGCGACTAACTGCGTGTCCCCAACTCATGTGACCCCACATAGTACCGAAGGGATTGTATTGATAGAACAAGTGATACTCACCTTCATAGAATACAAGTCCGTTGGGATCATTGATCCAGTTTTTCTCTGGAGTAAAATGAAATTGTGGCCTGTATTTTTCTTGAATTACTAAGTCTGATGATTGTTCAGATTTACAACCGGAAAGATAGATACCAGCCAGTATTAGAATTGCGAAATACTTTTTCATAAATGAAAGGTAAGAGTCTTTTCAGGAATACCAAAGGGCAATGGCCATGGCAATTACGGATACAATCATGATCCGTTTTATCCAAACCTCGCCAGCTTTAACGGACCACCGGCTGGCATACCACCCACCTAGTGCGTGGCCAATGGCAAGAATTAATCCGATGAACCAATCAATTTTTCCTTGCCAGGCAAACACGATGACAGAAACACCTGTGTAAACAATAGCGGCAAATACTTTTACATAGTTACTCTTTACTAAACTTAAATTGTTTACTAAACTTAGTACAGCAATAACGAGAAATCCGATGCCGGCTTGTACAAACCCACCATACACTCCAATGAATAAAAATAAGAAAGCTCCCATCCATTGATGTTTGGGAGTTAACTTTTCATCCCCTTTGGATTTAAAGGGATCGAACAATACGAGGCCCACCGAAAAGATCATCACTACTACAAAGATTTTTTTAAATACATCGTCCGACATTCGTGATGCAAGAAGAGAACCCAGAATGCCACCGCCCAGAGAGGCTAATCCCAAATAAATGGCATACGGCCACGGTAATTCAACACCCTTGCTACGAAAGCCACCTACCGCAAAAATGTTTTGGAAAAGTATGGCCACCCGGCTTGTGGCGTTGGCGATTGTAATAGGTAATCCGATGAACGTTAGAATAGGGACTGAGAACAGAGACCCACCACCACCTACTGTATTTAAAAAGGCCGCTACAAATCCTACCAGTATGATTAAGGGATATTCGTACCAGCTCACTTCACTTTGGCATTACGAACAATTTTAGAAAACAAACCCGGAAAAAATCTTTTCAGATAAATTGCCAAAACTTCCTTTGCGCCACCGATATAAACTTCCCGTTTTTTATTTTCGATCGCACGAATCAATTTTTTGGCAAAGACTTCCGGCTTCATTCCAGATTGGTGTGTGTCATCTTTTCGGTTTTGTGGCGAGCCATCACCCAGTAAAGCAACCATGCTCAGGTTGGTGTTGATCCAGCCCGGGCAAACTAAGGTTACAAAAATATTTTTGCTGTCTTTCCAGAGTTCAGCCCGCAGCGAATCGAAGAAGCCATGTAAGGCATGTTTGGCGGCCGCGTAGCCAGTGCGATAAGGTGTGCCAATTTTTCCCATTACACTGGTGATGGTAACAAAGTGACCAGAATTTCTTTTCAGAAAATGGGGAAGCAAGTGCTTTGACAATCCCATCGAGCCAAAATAGTCGACCTCCATAATTCTACGATCTACATCAAGGGCAGTGTCTTTGGCAAGGCTTCGTTGGCTTATCCCTCCATTGTTTATAAGTATATCGATGTGCCCAAATAATTGGATAGCAGCCTCGGTGCAGAGTTTTAAGGTAGAAGGTTCACTTAAATCTAATGGCAGAATGCGAATGAAAGGTTGTGCAACGGCTGGGCAATTCCCTTTTACGCGCTCGAGTTCTTCTTTCCTGCGAGCCGATAAAATCAACTTTGCTCCGTGTTTTACTAATTCGTAAGTCAGTGCTTCGCCAATTCCTGATGAAGCGCCTGTGATCCAGATTACCTTTCCTGATAGATTACTCATGATTGTGATGCCGGGTGTTTGTGATTTTCAGCATAAACCCAAATAGTGTAAATGCCAATGGCTGTGCCGATGGGAAACGAAAAAAGTTTAAAGCAGCCTAAAACAAGCGCAAGCGTAAGTGCCCACTTTTTATTGTTGAGTAAGCCATATCCGGCAATGATTGATGGAATGGAAAACAGAATGATGATCCCGATAGCAATAACTCTGATAAAAGGAACAATCCACATGAATACCCACTGACCCTCAGGGCCGGCTTCTTCCATAATGAATGGAATAATTATCGAAATAATCGATGATAAAATAATCATTCCAAGGATCTGAAAGGCTCCGGAGATGATGTAAAGTATGGCGAGAATTCGTTTATGAACTTCCATGGATGGCAATTTTAGGAAAGTTAAGCATTACCAGTTACTTCTGTTTATAGAGCACGAAATCAAATGCAAAGGCGTGGCGCGCATCCACTTCATGATGTTTGCGAGAAAGCTCCTCCCATTCATTTTTATCGAACGAGGGGAAATAGGTATCTCCATCGAGTGTGGTGTCTATTTCAGTGAGGTAAAGCAGATCGGCATGCGGCATACCCAATGCGTAAATTTCAGAGCCGCCAATAATAAATAATTCTGTTTCTCCGGCTGCCCGTGCCATGGCAATTCCATCTTCGATAGAGTTTACCAGGATGCAGCCTGGTGCTGGATAATCTTTTTGACGCGTTACAACAATATTGGTCCGGTTGGGAAGCGGCCTGAATTTTTCAGGGATGGATTCATAGTTTTTCCTTCCCATGATTACGTGATGAGCCTTGGTGGTTTGCATGAAGTATTTCATGTCGTCCGGTAAATGCCAGGGCAGGTCATTGTTTTTACCGATCACATGATTCTTAGTGACAGCTGCAATAAGCGAGATAATCATGGGCGTTCTTTCAACAATCGTGCAAATTAATCAATTTAAAGAGCCGAATGAATTACTCTGGCACTATAGCTTATTTCCGCGAAAGAATTCGGATACACTCATTCTCTTTTTTCCTTCTGGCTGAAATTCTTCAATCGAAACCCAGCCATCAGCTGTCTTTATGTTGAGAAATGTTTTGTTGTCAGTCCACAGTTCACTGTCGAAAGCCGACTGTCCGCTGTGGTCTGAATGACTGCACTTGAATACTTTATAGACTCTATCATTAATTTTTGTCCATGCGGCCGGATAAGGACTAAGCCCACGAACAAAGTCGATTATCTTTTTGGATGGTTGGTTCCAATTGATCTCGCAGGTTTCTTTGAAAATCTTAGGAGCGTGTTTGATTTCCATTGCTTCGCTTTGAGGTAGTGATGGATAATCACCCTGCTCAATAGCTTGTACAGTTTTCAAAACGAGGTTTGCGCCTTTGTGCATGAGCCTTTCGTAGAGTGATCCTGCATCATCCGTTTCCAGAATGGTTTCTTTATCCTGAAATATGATGCTTCCAGTATCAATTTCATGCTTCAGGAAAAAAGTGGTGACACCCGTTTCTTTTTCTCCATTAATGATAGCCCAGTTTATAGGTGCTGCGCCACGATACTGTGGCAGGAGGGAAGCATGAAGATTAAATGTGCCAATAGCTGGCATCGACCATACAACTTCGGGCAACATCCGGAAGGCTACAACAACCTGAAGATTAGCATGGTAGCTTTTTAACTCTTCTTGAAATTCCGGTGATTTAAGATTGGTTGGTTGAAGAACAGGAAGGTTGTATTTGAGTGCACACTCTTTTACTGGTGAAGGTGTTAATTTCTGTCCACGTCCCTGTGGTTTATCGGGCGCTGTGATCACGGCCACCACATTAAATTTGTTCTGAACCAGAATTTCCAGGCTGGGCACTGCAAATTCAGGGGTGCCCATAAAAATAATGCGGAGTGTATTCATTTGTTAAGAGGACGCAAATATGGTTGAAATTGAAAAAATATTGGTCCTCGTATTATGATATATCGGATTATGATGTATATTCGTTCTATGTATTCAAAAGAATTGCTAAAGGGCACTATTTCGGCCATTATCCTTAAGTTATTGTCCGAACAGGAGAAAATGTATGGTTATGAAATCTCCATGAAAGTGAAAGAATTGTCACAAGGAAAGATTTTACTCAAAGACGGTTCGCTCTATCCGGCACTCCAGAAAATGACCAGCGATGGACTACTTTCTTTCAAGGAAGAAACGGTGGGTGGACGGGTGCGCAAATATTATTATATCACGGCACATGGACGAAAGGAAACAGTGGCTTATGTAGCGGAGCTAAAAGATTTTATTTCAACGCTTAATAGAATTGTTTTTCCAGAGTTTAAAACCTTATGAAGGTATCCTCCGAACAAATAGCGCACATTCGTGAAGTGATAGACCAAAGTTCGATCACCATTGAAACGCTTAAGGATGACTTGCTGGATCACCTTTGTTGTGTGGTCGAGGTTAAAATGACAAACGGTAGTGAATTTGAAATTTCTTTGATGGAAGCATTGGATGAACTCGCTCCTGATGGGCTTAATACGATTCAGCGTGAAACAATATTTCTCTTAAACTCAACCAAAATTATACTTATGAAAAAGATCATGTATTCCATCGGCTTGATAACTTCCATCGCTATGACGATGGGAATCTTAGCTAAATTATTGCATTGGCCTGGTGCGGAAGAACTTTTTACCTATGGCTTTGTCGGATTTCTTTTGCTGTTCTTGCCAATGCTTGCCATCGATCGTTACAAGCACAACCTCAGCAAGTCGTTGTCTGAAAAGCTAAGAATTGGATTAGGTTATTTAAGTGCATTTTTGATTGTGTTTTCAATATTCTTTAAGCTATTTCACTTGGACGGAGCTAATTTATTATTGCTAAGCGGTATGTGTGTTTTCAGTTTTGGATTTCTTCCCTTCTTATTTTTTAATATGTATAAGAAATCAGTTTCCTGATCTTGAATTAAATCCTGAAGGTTACTTCGGGATTTAATCTCTCAGATTTTTGCGAAGATATTTTTTGCAAATAGGGCAATCCGTCCAAACATGGCCCCGTGCCGGGCAATATTCCCTGCCAAAATAAATAATCTGCAAGTGTACTTTATTCCACTTGTCTTCCGGAACCAGTCGCTTCAAATCTTTTTCAGTTTGCTCCACACTTTTTCCATTGGTCAATCCCCATCGATAAGCTAATCGATGAATGTGTGTATCCACCGGGAAGGCAGGAATGCCAAACCATTGTGTCATTACAACCGATGCAGTTTTGTGGCCTACAGCGGGAAGTTCTTCCAGGTCTTCGAATGTATTCGGCACCTGGCCTTTGTGTCTTTCGATCAGAATTTTTGACAACCCATAAATTCCCTTCGACTTCATAGGTGAAAGTCCGCATGGCTTAATGATCTCACGAATTTCTTCCACTGAAAGCTTGACCATATCATAAGGATTATTGGCAAGTTTAAAGAGGGCTGGAGTTGTTTTGTTCACGCGCTCATCGGTACACTGTGCGGAGAGTAATACGGAAATCAAAAGTGTGTACGCATCCTTATGCTGGAGCGGAACGTCTGGTTTTGGATAAAGTTTATCCAACGTTTTTAGAATGTCGTTTACTTTTTCTTGTTTGGTCATGCAAGATACTGGGTGCTGGATTCTTGATTGATCAAAAAAAATTCAGGATCAAGTAACCAGCCTCCAATTATGGATATAACAGATACTTGCTTCGCTTAGTTTTAAACTCATCCAGTCCTGGTTGCCAGCTGGCGCGGATTTGCGCTTCTGTTAACCCGTCTTTAATCTGCTGTTTAAGTTGGGTAGTGCCTGCAAGCTTATCAAAATAAGCTGTAAAGAATTTTTCCTTGTCGGGATATTTTTGATACAATATCAACAGATAGTGCAAGTCAACTTTTCTGGCCGGAGTTACAGATCGTAAATCCAAACCATAGCAAAGTTTCCCCTTTAGGGGAGGTTCAATTGAAACTCCTTTAATCGGCACCGGTGTGAAAGTAAAAGTCATTTCTTTCAATTCAGGATTTCCCAAAATCTGAAAAGGCATCGGTGTGCCACGACCTACGCTAATGACAGTGCCTTCAAACAGGCAAAGAGACGGATAAAGCCGTACAGCCTGATCGTTAGGTAAGTTGGGTGAGGGTCTTACCGGAAGAGAGTAATCATCATCATGTTTCCAGTTTTTCATTTTAATAATTTCTACTTCACATTTCTTTTGACCTTCCAGCCAACCTTCTCCGTTGAGTAGCAGCGCTAGTTCACCCACCGTCATACCGTGGGTAATGGGCATCGGATGCATGCCAACAAATGATTTTAATTTAGGTTGAAGGATGGGCCCATCCACATAACTGCCGTTTGGATTAGGGCGATCAAGAATAATTAATTTCTTTCCATTTTCTGCGCAGGCTTCCATCAGGTACGTCATGGTGCTGATGTATGTGTAGAAGCGTGCCCCTACATCTTGTATATCAAAAATGATTATATCAAGTCCTTGTAATTGTTCGGCAGTGGGTTTACTGTTCTTTCCATAGAGAGATACTACAGGCACTCCTGTTTTTGCATCAACCGCATCAGTAACATGTTCACCATCGGCAGCATCGCCCCGGAAGCCATGTTCAGGCCCGAAGATTTTTTTTAGCTGAACCCCGTGCGCAATCAGCGTATCAGCCAGGTGAGTTTTACCAACCAGGGCTGTGTTATTTACTACCAGTCCAATATTCTTGTCCTTTAGTTTGGGGAGAAGCAGGTCCATTTGCTCAGCCCCCAGAACAAGTTTAGACTTAATTGTTTGTGCAGAACAGGAACTGCTCAACAAAAACACCCCGATAACCCAAATCCTGATCATTTCTTTTTATTTTGGCGAAAGTATATTTCCAAAATTAAGCATTCCTTGAACCTTTCGTACTTCATATCAAAAAGAATCCGGCATGGGCAAGGCAATAGCTTTTCATCGATCATCCATAAAATAGCTGTAATAAGTATTGCTATTGGTCTGTCAGCAGCTATTGTATCGTTCCTGATCATGCAGGGATTTCAATCTGCTGTTAAGAATAAGATTTACGGATTTAGCAATCACTTGCTCATCACCAAGTACACCATGAGTAATGCCGTGGAGGAGCAACCATTTGATTTTCATATCGCTTTGTATAAAGACCCTACACAATTCGGGTTTGTAAAACACATTCAGGAGTTTAGTCACAAGGCTGGTATTATTAAAACGGATGAAGAAGTGATGGGTATTGTGTTTAAAGGCGTGGGAAGGAGTTTTGATGTTGCTCAATTCAATTCCAACTTGATGGAAGGTGAGTTTATTCACTTTCCGGATTCAGGCTATTCGAATGAAGTTTTATTAAGTCGGGTAATTGCTGATAAAATTAATGCTCACACCGGAGATGACATTGTAGTCCACTTCTTTCAAAACCCACCCCGCTTTCGCAGACTTAAAATCTCTGGCATTTATGAGACTAATTTATCAGACTACTTCGACAGCAAAGTGATAATTGGAGACATCCGTCTTGTGCAACGCCTCAATGATTGGCCGTTAACAGAAGCCGGTGGAGTAGAAGTGCAACTGGATCTCAGTTCCTTTAATTCATTTCAGTTGTGGCGCACCGATTTCAGCCGGTATTGGGCCCGGGTTCAGGAAGCCATTGTTGAAGATCCGGAAGTTGACAATAAATTTTTTGCTACCCTTTCAGCATTGTGGAATTACAAATTTGATTTTGACAAAGCCGCTATGGAAGAATCGGCCCATAAGATTGGTGAGTCGATTGATTATGATTTATACATGGAGACAGTACGCGATAAATACATTCAGGTATTTGAGTGGCTCGATTTGATTAAACGACAGGTTAAAATTCTACTGGTAGTAATTCTGGTGGTTGTTTGCGTAAATATGATTTCGGTGATCTTGATTTCGGTAATGGAGCGAACGCCCATGGTGGGGATTTTGAAAGCGATGGGTGCACAGGATAAATTTATCCGATCTGTTTTTTTATACAATGGTATGAACCTGATTTTGAAAGGACTTTTCTTTGGCAACGTTGCTGGCCTTGGCCTTTGCTTTCTTCAATACCAATTTAAGTTTATTTCATTAAACCCACATGATTACTACATGGAGTATGTTCCCATTGAATGGAACTGGGGTACGGTGGTGATATTGAATATAATTGTTTTTGTCACGGTGTTAATTGTATTACTCCTCCCCACTCGCTTTATCACCCGCATCAATCCCATTCAGGCAATCCGGTTTGATTAACTTCCATCATCGGCTTTGAAAATCAACTTTTTGTCGGTTTCATTAATTAATTTAAGACAAAATGAATTCAAGTCGGATGTTGCAATTTTTGAATATTCAAGATGACTTTCACGAAAAGTATTCTTTACCTCCCTGAGCCGATCAATCAACGCTGTTGTTTGTTGTCCTGAGTTGGGTTTAAAATCCGTTATTTCCTTTTCGAAGGCCCGAAGGGTAAGATTAAATTGATTTTCCTGAAGTTTTTTCAGGCGATTAATGGTGTTTATATATAACGAATCTGCTGAGATGCCATAGGTGAGTAAATTTGTATAAGCAACTTCCCAATCGTTTTGAGAAATTATATTGAGGATCTCCGCCCTGTGCCGGAAGAGTCTTTCCCACATGTAATCTCTTGCTTTGATAGGCTCCTTCTCCACCACTGAAATTCTGCTGGCTTCAACGATATCCTCTTCAATTAATTCATAAAAGGATAATTGAATTTGAATAACCTGATTTACAGTATTAAGTGTTTTTGCAATCTCTACACGTGTGCGCGTAGCATTTTCGAGAATTTGAATCCTTTGCTCGTTTCTCCATGTAATCAAAACTGAAATGGCAGAGAAAACGATAGAGACTACAGTCATCAATTCACCGATGGTAATTCGATTATCTATTGAAAAGGGTACCTTCATGTATCAAGCCGGTATATACTTCTTAAACCAACTTTGAATCGTCATTTGAATGACACCCAGAAAGGCTTCTTTGAAAATGCCCACTGACATTTTGCTTTGGCCGCGGGTACGGTCCGTAAATACAATCGGCACTTCATTCAGTCGAAAGCCATATTTCCAGGTTAGAAATTTCATTTCTATCTGAAAGGCATAGCCCACAACCTTAATTTCATCGAGCGGGATGGTTTCCAGTACCTTTCTGCGATAGCAAACAAAGCCGGCTGTTGTATCATGAACCGGAATGCCAGTAATAAGTTGTACATACTTACTGGCAAAAAAAGAGAGTAGCACCCGGCCCATGGGCCAGTTAACTACGTTTACACCCGTTGCATAACGTGAACCGATAGCCAGATCATTGCCCCATTCGGCACACGTTAGGTAAAGATTAACCAGGTCTTTGGGGTTGTGCGAAAAGTCTGCATCCATCTGCAACACAAAATCATAGTGATGTTGCATGGAGTACCGAAAGCCTTCGATGTACGCGGTGCCAAGCCCGGCTTTACCTGGCCGCTGCAATAAGTGAAGGCGTGTTATGTTTTCATTATTGTAATTCTTCTGCAAGTCTTTAACCATTTCTGCAGTGCCATCCGGAGAGTTGTCATCCACAATCAGAATATCGAAATCCTTGGGCAAAGAAAAGACCGTATCAATGATCAGGGTGATATTCTCCTTTTCATTATAGGTAGGTATAATGACGATCGCGTTATTCAAAAGCCTTTTGGTTAAAATCTGAAAGGGTGTTTCAGTACTAACAAATCTAAATAAAAGTGGTTGTGAAACAATCAGGTGTGCGAGGAACCTTCAGGAAAATGGACTGCTGGCTGGTTTGAATTGACAGAATGCCTTATCATTGAGCCGGAAACAGAGAATTTTAATGAATAAATGTGTTTTTTTAGACCGCGATGGAGTACTCAATAAGGATAATCCAAAGTATACTTATTCAGTAGAGAATTTCGAAATCATCCCCGGAGTAGTGGAAGCGATAACTTTGTTAAAAGATGCCGGATACTTATTGGTTGTTGTTACCAATCAGTCGGGGATTGCACAAGGGCTTTATACGCAGGAGCAAATGCAGGAATGCCACGCCTACTTCCAAAAGACCTGTGGCAACCGGATTGATCATTTTTATTTTTGCCCTTACCATCCTTCTGTAACAGCCTCAATAGCACGTAAGCCCGGTTCATTGATGTTTGAAAAAGCGATTGCAAAATATGGCATTGATATTTCTCAATCCTGGATGGTTGGCGATCGTGGCCGTGATATTATTCCGGCCCGTGTGTTAGGCATTCGCACCATACAAATCGGCAATGAAATCGAACCAGAAAATATGGCTGATCATCGTGTGGAAACTTTGTTGGAAGCTGCTGGCTTAATTCTTTCCTGATCAAAAACTCAACTTCAATTTAACAATAGGCTCAGCCAGTTTTGGGAAGTTATTTGTGACGTAAAGGCGATCAGACATTTTTTTATTTGCGAAATAACCTTCGGGCGTAACGCGCATAGAAAACTTCAGGCGGCTATTTCCCTCACGACCAAGCTTCATTTTACTTTCCAGGTTTTTCATTTTGTTAGAATGAAATAAGGATTGGTGCATAATCAATGCAGCAGCAGAGGGCACACCGATTATTACTCCGGGTGATTCTGAACCAATCAGGGCAACGATTCCTAGTCCGATCAGGGCTGCACCGCCACTGGCTAAATTAATCGTGCTACCTTGCTTCTTGGTCAGATAAACACCTTTCACGGCCTTTTGTCCCCACACTGTTCCGGCAATAGCTGTACCAGCGGGTATCAATAACAAACCCATGTTTACTTCATCTTGTATCGCTTCTGCTGCAGCTGTAAATCCCAGCCCGGTTGTAATCCAGGTTAATGATGAAATGATGTCCACATCGCCTACCGTGTAGTCGTATTTTTTTGCCACATTATTACCTATTATTAATCCTGTAACCCCACCGGCCAAAAGGGATGTGCCTACGAGATTAAGGTTATCAGTATTAGTTGCGCCTACACCCAATACCGCTACCCCAGGCGCAAGCAGTCCGTAATGTCGCATCATTTCAATGTGTCCTTCAGATACTTGTTTTTTCTTTTGAATCTGAAAAGCCGCTTCTCCTAATGAAATACTTCCAACCGTTGAAAGGGCTAATGCCAACTTACCCGTATTGTCAGAATCGCCACCTATAGCCAAGCCCAAAGCAAGACCGTAACCTAAGCCAAGAAATTTTCCTGTATTTCCGGCCCGGATAGTTCCGCGGGTGATTCCCTCATATTTCTTGGGATTCATAACAGGACCTAGTTGCCATAAACCTGCCATGATTAAGGGAATACCCACAGCCGCAGCTTCTTCCATTTCTGTAATTGCTACCAGGCTGATTCCATAGTATAAACCATAAATTCCATTGGTAAGTCTGTCCCGCGGCCGTAGTTCAAAATCATATTCATCAGAAGGTTGTGGTTGTTGGGTTGTAAACTCCCCATCCCACTGGGCCTTCATCTGCGCATACTTTGCCTTCTCTTCTTCTGACATTCGCTGGTAATAGTTTACCAGGTACTCCTCATAGTCGTTAACATAAGAAGTTTCGTTAACGGTAAGAGAGTCGCCCTTCACTTTCTTTTGCTGAATCTTTTTGTAGGTGTCTTTATTTAATTCAGACCAATACCCTTTAGCTGTGTATAGCTCCTGGGCTTGTGCATGCCAGCTACCGGCCAGGAGAAAAACTAAAAGAAAAATCAGGTAAGAGTTCCTATTGAAATTCATAGGCACAATTTTTTTCCAGTTTATAACAATGGGTATTCACTTTAGGAATGAATACCCATTAACTAAATGTAGTCAGTTTTTTTATACCGTTTCTACTTCAGCAAGCTCTTTTGCTAATTTTTGCTGGATTTCAAAAGGAACTGGTAAATATTCTGTAAAATGCTGACTAAAACTGGCACGACCTTGAGATAATGATCGCAACGAGGTGGAGTAACGATCTAATTCGGCAAGTGGGGTTTTTGCTTTAATCACCTGGTAATTGCCATTTGTATCAATTCCAACAATCAGTGATCTTCGGGTTTGTAAATCACCCATTACGTCACCCATAATTTCCTCGGGGACTCTTACTTCTAAATCATAGATTGGCTCGAGTAACTGAGGTTCAGCTTTCATAAAGGCATCTTTAAAGGCCATCATGCCTGCAATCTTAAATGAGATATCATTGGAATCAACCGGATGCATTTTGCCATCATGCACCATCACGCGTACATCCCGTACATACGAACCCGTGATTGGGCCTTCCTCCATTTTTTCCATTACGCCTTTTAATATGGATGGAATAAATCGTACATCAATAACACCCCCCACAATACAATTATAGAAAACCAATTTGCCGCCCCATTCAAGATCAATTACTTCTTTGCCCCGCACGGTAAATTCAGTTGGCTCGGGCATTCCTTCATAGTAGGGTTCGATTTTTATGTAAACTTCGCCAAATTGCCCCGCTCCGCCTGATTGTTTTTTATGACGATAGTTTGCGCTGGCAGGCCTGCGGATGGTTTCGCGATAGGAAATGCGAGGGGTAATAAAGTCAACATTTAGTTTATACATATTCTCCAGAAACCATTTGCAAACAGTAAGATGCAATTCGCCCTGGGCTGATAAGATCAACTGCTTAAGTTCTTTGGAATATTCCATATTCAGCGTGGGATCTTCCTGGTGAATTTTACTTAGCACCTCACCAATCTTTTCATTATCGTTTTTACTTTTGGCAATCACCGCAACGCGGATACGTGGCTGCGGAAATTCAATAGGCTTAATTGTAACATCAAAGCCTTTGGCATGCAAAGTTTGATTTGTGTAGGTGTCTTTAAGTTTTAACGTGGCGCCTAAGTCTCCGGCAACTAATTTGTCCACTGAGTTGCGGGTTTTTCCATCCATGATGAACAGTTGGTGAATTCGTTCTACTGAACCTGTTTGGCTGTTGATCAATTCAGAATTGGTCGTCACTTCACCAGAGATAACTTTAAAGAAAGAGAGCTTGCCAAGGTTAGGCTCCAGATGCGATTTGAAAATGAAGAGTACGGTAGGCTTACTGGGATCGCATGGAATTTCTTTTCCGTCAATCGTAATTTCAGGTTTTGCTTCGCGTGGGGTAGGAGCAACATTATCAATGAAACCCATCATACGCCCAGTGCCCATATTCTTTTTGGCCGACATCACGAAAACCGGAAATACATCATGATGGATCATGCCTTCCTTTAGTCCCAGTCTTAGTTCATCTTCATCCAATGTTCCTTTCTCGAAATATTTCTCCATCAACTTCTCATCATTTTCCGCAGCCTTTTCTACCAATTCATTGTGAAGCCGGTCAGCTTTTTCCTTTTCAGAAGCAGGGATGGGTAACTTCTCGGGTTTTCCGCCATCAGCAGGAAACCTGTACAATACCATTTTGAGTAAGTCGATGATCTCATTAAAATCGACCCCCTGATTTAGCGGGTATTGCATTTGGGTAACCTTCGGTCCAAAATGAGCTTTTAAGGATTGAAGAGAACTTTCAAAGTCTGCTTTGGGATGATCGATTTGATTAATAGCAAAGAGAACGGGCTTATTAAATTCTTCAGCGTAGTTCCAGATTAACTCTGTGCCAACCTCGACTCCATGACTGGCGTTGATAGCCATTACACAAGTATCTGCAACCCTCAATGACGCGATCATCTCTCCGGCAAAATCATCGAGTCCTGGAGTGTCTATGATATTTATTTTATAATCTTTCCACTCGGTGTGGAGAGGTGTTGCAAATACTGAATTGCCGCGTTCTTGTTCTATTTCGTGATAATCGCTGATCGTATTCTTACCTTCAATGGTACCTCTTCTGTGAATAATACCAGCTTCAAATAACATGTCTTCGGCAAGAAGAGTTTTGCCGGACTTTGGCGCCCCCAGCAAGGCAATATTCTTGATGTGTTTGTCATCGTAGATTTTCATAGGATGTGGAGTTTAAGGTGAAACATAGGCGGGAATTGATGAAATGAAGATACCTGTTGATCGGAGCAGATAAAAATGATTTATGTCATGCCCGGGCATGATTACTGTTTTTGATTTGATTTTGAGTTTTTTTGAGGATACGGGAATGTGACAGGCGGTAGATGTCCTACGCCATAAAGGTATTGCATATCTATAAGCACAAGAAAAGCCAGATTAGAGTCTGGCTTTTTGATCTCAAAAAATCTTTGCTTACAGTTTTACAGGCTGCCCTTCATTTTGGTAGCCCAGCAGTTTCATCATGCTTTCGCTTGTTTGTTCTTTGGCGAATAGTTCGGTAGTGATTTCACCATCTTCATTACGGTTGATCAGCACATGTTTCGGGGCAGGTATCAGGCAGTGTTGTATTCCACCATACCCGCCCAACGACTCCTGATAAGCGCCAGTGTGGAAGAAACCAATGTATAATGGTTCTTCATCCGTGATCATCGGCAAGAAAACTTCCCCGGTATGGGCTTCTGAGTTGTAGTAATCATGACTGTCGCAGGTAAGGCCGCCAATATTTACTTTGTGATAAGGATCATCCCACTTGTTGATGGACAGCAGAATATATTTTTGGTTGAGCCCCCACACATCCGGCAAATGTGTAATGAATGATCCATCAATCATGTACCAGAGCTCTTTATCGTTCTGCAACTTCTGGTCTACCATGGAATATAATACAGCGCCACTCTCACCAACAGTAAAACTTCCAAACTCAGTGAAGATATTAGGTACGGGTACATTATTCTTTTCGCAAATCCACTTTATATTTTCTACGATCTGTTCAATCATGTACTTATAATCAAACTGGAACGTGAGCGAAGTTTTAATAGGGAAGCCACCGCCAATATCAATCGAATCCAACGTATCGCAGATCTTTTTCATTTCGCAATACTTGAAAATGAAGCGACTAAGTTCACTCCAGTAATAAGCTGTGTCTTTAATGCCGGTATTAATGAAGAAGTGCAGCATCTTCAGTGAAGCTTTGCCGCTGGGCTGAATTTTCTCTTTATACAGAGGCACGATATCGCTGTAGCGGATACCTAAGCGGGATGTATAAAACTCAAATTTAGGTTCTTCATCGGCTGCAACCCGAATGCCCACCTGATAAGGCAGGTTTACATTTTTTTCATAGGTGTCGATCTCACTCAGATTATCAAGGATGGGAACGCAGTTGAAACCATCATTCAACAAGTCGGTGATGTACTCTTTATACTTCGGCATTTTGAAGCCGTTGCATAAGATAAAAGTCTCTTTCGAAATTTTTCCTCGTTCAAACAATGACCGAACAATTGGAATATCAAATGCTGAAGATGTTTCAATGTGAACATCGTTCTTCAGGGCCTCTTCCAATACAAAATCATAGTGTGATGATTTTGTACAGTAACAGTATGTGTATTTTCCGTTATACTTGAACCGCTCGATTGCATTATTGAACGTTGCCTGGGCAAACCGGATGTTCTCGCTGATGCGGGGCAGATAGGTGATCTTAAGGGGAGTTCCGTACTGTTTGATAATGTCCATCAGGGGCACATCATTGAACAGCAATTCGTGGTCTCTTACCTTGAATTCTTTCTGTGGAAATTCGAAGGTTTGTTCAATTAGCTCGCGGTAACTCTTCATCGTTGTTGTTCGTTGTTCGTTCGTGGTTGTTGGCTTCTGATCTACTCCCTAAACAACGATCAACTGTATAACCATCAACCAAAAATTGAGGTGCAATATTGCTATAATTTTGCCATCTTTGCAATACATCAAAACCACATGGTTAATCGCATTTCCCGCATGATTTTCAACCCCGTTCCCACGGGGCTTCATGCCTTGCCCGACTTCTGACGGGCTGGAAATGAGGCCTTTTTGGCCATTTTTTTAAGATTATCCTATTTATTCAAAAGTTTAATTTGTAGTTCCTGTGAAAGAGATAAAGATCATCGAAGTAAAATCCGAAATAGGTGCCGGCACCCGGGGGGCCAGTTTAGGCGTGGAGGCGATGAAGATAGCCAGTCTGGATTTGAAGTCGGACCTGTTCAGAAAGTTTGATTCTATTGAGGTTGAAAATGTGAATGAACTTCTCTTTGATGGGGCCGAGCATGCTCACGCCAAGTTCATTGATGGAGTGTTAATTATGGAAGAGCGGGTTTGCCTTGAAGTATATGAGCAAATTTTTGATGACTTCTTTCCATTGGTTATGGCAGGCGATCACTCGACAGCGTATGGTACAATTGCTGGAATAAAGAAGGCTTATCCTAAGAAACGTATTGGTGTGATCTGGATCGATGCTCATGCAGATATTCATACGCCATACACAACACCTTCGGGCAACATGCATGGAATGCCCTTAGCGATGGCCTTTGGATTTGATAACTATGAATGTAAGGTTAATGATCCAAGGGGAGAAACGGTAGACTATTGGGAGCAAATAAAGAATGTGGGTATGCAAGGCCCTAAAATTACACCAGAAGACCTGGTTTATATTGCAGTGCGCGATCTTGAGAAGCCCGAAAATTATCTTCTCAACAAATACAATATAAACTTCATCGAAGTAGAAGAAGTAAAAAAATTTGGTGCGGCAACCATTGCAGGCAAGGCGTTGCAAATGCTTGATCATTGTGATGTGATTTACGTTTCGTTTGATGTGGACAGCATTGATAGCCGCTTTTCCACTGGCACAGGCACACCTGTGCCCAACGGACTTACCGTTGAGGAAGCAAAAGTCTTGAATGCAGAGCTCTGCAAGGATCCGAAAGTATGTGCCTGGGAAATTGTAGAGGTTAATCCAACCCTTGATACTGAAAATCGAATGGCCGAAAGTGCATTTGAAATTCTGGAGGCCTCGGCCAAATCAATCATGAGCCGGCCGGTAATGGCTGAATAAAGACTAGTTACGCTAATTCTTTTCAGCTAGCCCTGTTAATGCTTTAATCGTGCTCATCAGGTTGCTTCGAACAACTGGATCTGTAAACATTCTTGGAATACTGCTAGGCATTGACAAAATGCGATAAGTAACTTTTACTTGTTGAGGTGTTACCTGCTCTAGTCGCCAGCTACCCGATAACTCCAATCGGGTTACATCCTCCTTAATGGGTGCAAGTTTAGAATCAATCAAAGATTGAAATTCAATAAAAAGTTCTTTCCCGGGAATTTTTTCCAATTGATTGTATCTAAGAAAGTGATCCTGATCGCTTACAGGCCAGGGAATATCATGATAAGAATACTCAAGCCAAACCGAATCCGATTGAGGATAAATTTTAAAACCGTTCACGTGAGTCTGCCAGAGTTTGATTTTGGATGCATCTTTAATGATTGAAAGAATTTCATACATCGAGGCATTAACCAGGAACTCACTTTTCACTTCACGTGCTTTTACTGCAGGCACCTTGCCAGGAAATGTAATCCAGCGTTCAAAAATAAAAACAGGAGAATCTTCTTTGACCAGATCGAACTTTTCAATTTCTGAAACTTGTGCGCTCAAAGGCTCGCTAATAATCAGGAGGTATGCAAGCAGGTGGATACTGAGGAAAGTTAATTTTCTAAACAAGATCACGCGTATTAATAATCTGAATTGTCAAAGATAATCTACTATACATCCAAGACAATTAACTTAGGTAAAACCCTTATTGAATCTTAATGATTTATTTTGATCATAACTCACTCGATAATTGTTAAACGTAGGATTTAGTGATATTGTATTTGGATATCCACTGAAGAAATGGATTATTTAAAACCTTAGATTTTAGTATTGTAGGGTTGTACCTATTGCGTATTTTCGCAACAAATTTTGAACCGCCATGAGCCAAAACAGACCGATCTCCGCGTTTATTGAAAAAAACTATCTCCATTTCAACGCTGCTGCCTTGGTGGACGCAGCCAAAGCCTATAAAAAACACATTGCTGATGGAAAAAAGATGCTGGTGTCTGTGGCTGGCGCGATGAGTACCGGTGAATTGGGAATCAGCTTTGCCGAAATGATTCGTCAGAATAAAGTGCATATTATCTCTTGTACGGGTGCTAACCTCGAGGAAGATATCATGAACCTGGTGGCACATTCGCATTACAGACGCATTCCAAACTATCGCGATTTAACACCTGAACAGGAGTGGGATTTACTCCAAAATCATTTGAACCGTGTTACGGATACATGTATACCCGAGGAAGAGGCTTTCCGCAGATTGCAGGCGCATTTGTTTAAAGTGTGGAAAGATGCTGAAGATAAAGGTGAGCGTTTGTTCCCGCACGAGTTTATGTTCCGCATGATCAACAGCGGTGTCTTGAAGCAATATTATGAGATCGATCCCAAGAACTCCTGGATGATTGCTGCGGCTGAGCGCAACATGCCGATGGTAGTACCCGGATGGGAAGATTCTACCATGGGAAATATTTTTGCTTCCTATGTGCTGACCGGTGAATTGAAAGCCTCTACAATGAAGAGCGGTATTGAATATATGGTTTGGCTGGCCGATTGGTATACAAATAACGCAGGCGAACATGGAATCGGTTTCTTCCAGATTGGTGGCGGTATTGCTGGTGACTTCCCGATTTGTGTAGTGCCTATGTTACACCAGGATCTGGAACGTGATGGAGTTCCATTCTGGAGTTACTTCTGCCAGATCAGCGATTCAACTACGAGCTATGGTTCATACTCAGGTGCAGTGCCCAATGAAAAAATAACGTGGGGAAAACTCAGCATTGACACTCCTAAGTTTATTGTCGAGAGTGATGCGACAATCGTTGCTCCATTAATGTTTGCCTATATACTTGACATGTAAATCAGATTTGAGTATTGAGTCATGAGATGTGAGAGTGTATTGAGAAGGTTATCTCAAGTTCTCATATCTTATATCTCATATCTCACGACTCCATTATGAATTTAGATCTCACCCTTCGCACGGAAATACAGAAAGCTGTTGATGCACTCTTTAATCAGTCAGTGGATCAAGTTCAATTGCAGCCAACCAATGCTGAGTTTGAAGGTTCTCATACGCTGGTGTGTTTTCCGATAGCGAAAATTTCCAAGAAGGGACCGGAAGAAACCGCGCGCCTGATTGGAGAGTATTTGCAAACTAATTCAGGTATTGTTAGTCACTTTAATGTGGTGAAGGGTTTTTTAAATCTGGTCATTACTGATGCAGTATGGGTACAGGTTTTCGAAGCGATTTATTCTAATCCTTCCTTCGGAATCACACCTCCAACAGGAAAGGAAGTCATGGTGGAGTATTCGTCACCCAATACCAACAAACCGTTGCACTTAGGTCACTTGAGAAATAATTTTCTTGGGTATTCTGTAGCCGAGATATACAAGGCCTTGGGGTACAATGTTCACAAAGTTCAGATCATCAACGATCGCGGCATTCACATCTGCAAGTCGATGGCTGCCTGGAAATTATTTGGCCATGGAGAAACTCCGCAAAACACTGGAACGAAAGGCGATAAACTGGTTGGTAAATATTATGTTGAGTTTGACAAGAATTATAAGAGCCAGATAAAAGAACTAATAGCAAGTGGTGTGGCTGAAGCAGAAGCTGAGAAGCAAGCACCCATCATGAAGCTTGCTGTGCAGATGTTGCAACAGTGGGAAGCCAAAAATCCGGAAACCCTTGAGTTGTGGAAAACAATGAATGGTTGGGTGTACACGGGATTTGATGCTACCTACAAACGCATGGGTGTTGATTTTGAAAAGTTGTACTACGAATCAACAACGTATCTACTCGGTAAGGAGGAAGTATTACGCGGGGTTGAGCAAGGTGTGTTCTTCAAAAAAGAGGATGGCTCTGTATGGGTTGACCTAACCGCAGATGGTCTCGATCAAAAAGTATTATTGCGTTCAGATGGAACTTCGGTATATATGACGCAAGACATCGGCACTGCTATTTTGCGTTTTCGCGATTTTCCTAAAATAGAAGGCCAGGTCTATACTGTTGGTAACGAACAGGAATACCACTTTAAGGTATTGTTTTTGATTTTGGGTAAGCTGGGTTATGAGTGGGCAAGGAAATGTTATCATTTGTCGTACGGCATGGTTGATTTGCCTACTGGCAAAATGAAAAGTCGTGAAGGTACGGTGGTAGACGCAGACGACCTGATGGATGAGATGGTGGCGGAAGCCGAGAAGCAAACCCGTGAGTTGGGAAAAATTGATGAGTCGACCGATCAGGAGATCAAGGAATTATCGGAGATGATCGGATTAGGTGCGTTGAAATTCTTTCTACTTAAAGTAGATCCGAAGAAACGCATGATGTTTGATCCAAACGAATCTATTCAATTGCAGGGTCACACCGGGCCATTCATTCAATATACCCACGCTCGTATAAAATCGATTTTACGGAAAGCGGAATCGATGGGCATCCATCCTGAATCAACTTCATTAAAGAGTATAACTTCTCTTGAACCCGCTGAGCGTGAAGTGATATTTAAGATCAATCAATACACGAATAAAATACAGGAGGCAGCCCGGGAATATTCGCCTGCAGTTATTGCCAACTATGTATATGAACTGGCGAAGGAATACAACCAGTTTTATCAAGCCATCCCGATCTTCAACGAAAGTGATGCTGCTAAGTTGAAATTCAGAATAGCATTTTCTCACGTAACAGCCAGCACCATTCAAAAAGCCATGAGATTATTGGGAATCCATGTGCCGGAGAAAATGTAATCTCCAATGAAATTCCTTCTTGATGGTCAGGAATCTGAACGGTTAATGTTTAGAAAGATCAGCGAACTGGATTTCAATGATTGGTTGAAGTTCTTTCAGGATCCCAACACATCACAGCATTGGGTAGAGGAACGAGAAACGCCAGAGATTGCCTGTGAAAAATGGTATCAGAAGCAACGATGGCGTTATGATAATGATAAAGGCGGCATGAATGCACTGGTTGAAAAATCAAGCGGCTTGTTGATTGGTCATTGCGGTCTTTTAGTTCAATCGGTTGATGGGATTACGGAATTGGAGATTGGCTATTCGTTACTTCCTGAATTTTGGAATAGAGGCTATGCATTTGAAGCGGCACGTTACTGTAAAGAGTATGCCTTTCAAAACAACTTTTCGGATTCAGTGATTTCTATTATTAGCCTTACTAATCTGCCTTCCCAAAAGGTGGCAATAAAAAATGGAATGACTGTTGAAAAGGAAACCACGTATCATGGAAACAGAGTCTTTGTATTCCGTGTATTCAGCACCTTCAGCAAGAAGTGAGTACTTTATGCTGCGTACGACAACTATTCTCTTTATTTTGTGTTATACTCGTATTAAAACCTTCTAATCCATGAAATCAGCCATCTTATTTTTGCTTTTTATGATTCCATCGGCCGCTTCTTTATATGATTTTAAAATTGCCTCGTTGGACGGTAAAACCATCGACTTCAGTCAATACAAAGGCAAAACCCTCTTGATTGTGAACACAGCTTCTGAATGTGGGTACACTCCGCAGTATGCTGATCTGCAAAAGCTCCATGAGGCTTATGGCAGTAAGGTGATAATACTTGGTTTTCCAGCCAATAACTTTGGCGGTCAGGAGCCAGGTACAAATACAGAGATTGCTTCATTCTGTAAGAAGAATTACGGAGTAACCTTTCAGATGTTTGAAAAGATTTCCGTGACGGGCTCGGATCAACATCCGTTGTATACCTGGTTGAAAGAAAAAACCGGTCAGGAACCGAGCTGGAATTTTTGCAAGTACTTGGTAAAGCCGGATGGAACTGTAAAGTTTTTCAAGTCATCAGTAAATCCTATAGATTCGCAAATCACTGCTGAACTCTAGAATACATGAAAATTAAAGTTGTACTTCTAATCTTAATAGCAATGGGACTTTCAGCATTTCTGGCATCTAAATTATCGGGTAGCAAAAAAGAGCAGGGCCCAATTGCCGGTTCGATTTATGAATTCAAAATCAAAAGCCTTGATGGAAAGGAAATTGATTTTGCTCAATACAAAGGAAAGAAGCTACTCATTGTGAATACTGCCTCAAAGTGTGGCAAAACTCCACAATATGCGGGATTGGAAAAATTGCACGAACAGTTTGCGGATAAAGTGACTGTGTTAGGATTTCCGGCAAATAATTTTTTATGGCAAGAGCCAGGGACAAGTGAGGAGATTGCTGCCTTTTGTGAGAAGAATTACGGAGTCCAATTTCAAATGTTTGAGAAGGTATCTGTTAAGGGTGGCGATCAGCATCCTTTATATCAATGGTTGGAAGCTAAAACAGGTAAAAAGCCTGATTGGAATTTTGCCAAATACCTGGTTAGTGAAGATGGCACCCAGGTGACTTTTTTCAATTCCAGCGTACAGCCTTTGGATGAATCCATCATTTCTCAAATTCAATGACCCGATATCACCAATAAGTGGTAGTTATTGGGGGTCTAACTGCTGATTATTAAGTTACTTTTTTCTTTTGTGAGGATTAAACCTGGCTATAGATTTGTAGTCTAACTGGGCACAACTTAATTAGAAACCTTTTATGAAGAAAATTGCAGGATTTTTATTGTTGTCTGTTATTTGGCTGGCGTGTAGTGAAGATAATCAACCGGCAAGGCTTGACGTTAGACTTACGGATGCACCTGGCGATTATCAGGAAGTAAACATAGATATTCAGGAAGTTCAAATTCATGCTAGTGAAGGCGAGCAGACTAATGGTTGGCAAACGATAGAAATTGAGAAAGGTGTTTATAATTTGCTCGATTTTACCAATGGTTTGGATACGCTTTTGGGTTCTGCTGAATTACCGGCTGGTCGGGTTTCTCAAATACGATTAATTCTAGGATCGGATAATACCTTGAAGGAGAACGATCAGATCTATGATTTGAGTACACCTAGTGCCCAACAATCTGGATTAAAGCTCAACGTTCAGACGACTCTTACAGAAGGAATTACCTATACAATTCTTTTGGATTTTGATGTAGCTCGTTCTATCCTTAAAACAGGGAACGGTGCCTACAAATTGAAGCCTGTAATCCGTGCTATCACCGAGGCCACAAGTGGCGCGATTGAAGGTACAGTTTCTATTCCGCTGTCGACACCGGCAGTCTATGCAATTCATGAGCAGGATACGGTGGGTACCACCTATGCTAACGACCTTGGCAAGTTTATGATTAAAGGTGTGCCAGCTGGAACGTATACATTGTCCTTTGCTCCAGCTACTGGGTATGTTATAGAAGATGTTACCGGAGTAGTTGTAACTACGGGTAGTGTTACCAAGGTAGGGGAAGTGACCGTCATAGAGTAAGAATAAATAGTATCTTATAAAAAAAAGGATGGCTGAAAAGTCCTTCTTTTTTTTATTTTAAATGAGAAATGGCGATTCATTATATTTATTTATGAAAAAGCGAACTACTTTATTTCTGTTAATGGCATGCATCTCAATGGTGTCTTATGGTAAAGTTGTTATTCGGGGTAAAATCCGGAATTATGATGGAAAGTCCTTAGTTTATTATCACTCAACAATCGAAGGTATTTATACACCTTATGGGATTTTGATTCAGCCTTTACCAAATGGCACCTTTCGAATTGAATTTGAGAATCAGGGTCTCGGCAATGTAAAGGTCAATTACAAAATGCTCTTGTATCGTTTTTTTCATGATGAAAACTCTCAGATTTATTTTGAGTTTAATGATCAGGGGATTGATTGGCCAAAGAGAGTGAATGGTGAAAAAGTATTTACTACGGCTGATTCTCTTAAAAAATTGGTTACCCTAAAGATCAGTGGGGATTATGAACAGATCAATCAGTTTTATAATCGAAATTTAAGGTCCTCTTATTCTATCACCCAACAGGTAGACGGAAACTATTATTCAAAGCAAGTATTCAAGACAACTTCACCGACATTGGCTTTGTCGGTTTTGGATTCCCTTAGTCAGCTAGAATTAGATCAAATCAATCGGCTGCCCTGGCAAGTTAATACCGAAAATCTGGTGATTCAGAAAAAGGAAGAAGCTGTGCGTGCTATGTTAACTAATGAAGTGTATGCATTTTATGGCGCCATATTTCTAAACGCCATGTTTTTGAAGCGCAAAGAACAAATATCGAGTGATTCATCTGCGAACCTCAATGTATACAACCGCGACTGGGAACTCTTAATCGAGAAGTTGGCTGATGAAATGAAATCAAAAATAAAGCCATTGCCAAACAGCCCTGACTATAATGATTTTGTGGAGTCTATGGCATATGCAATTACTGCATACAGGCAATATTATTTTCCTCAAAATCCCAACCCATTGGATGAGATGTTGATGGACCGTTTGTTTAAATATGACACTATTTTGATTTCAGATAAGAAAGCGAGATTTGCCTACGAACTCAGCGGTCTTCAAAGATTTTTAAATGATCAGTCATTTTATTCTCCAGCCTTATTACATGCTGTTTACGACTTGCAGAAAAAATACCCTAATTCTGTCAACATGGATTTTTATAAGCCCCAGATAGAAAAACTTAGGGCAAACTTAGAAACAGCCCAGCGAGAGTTTAAAGGTGGTAAAATCATTAACTCAAATTATAACTCATTAAATGATTTATTGAAGCATTTTGAGGGGAAGAATGTGCTTATTGATATCTGGGCTACCTGGTGCCATCCTTGTATTGAAGATTTCAAATATAAAAGTTCAATTCAACCCTACAGAGATAGCTTAGAATTGGAGATGCTCTACATCTCAATAGACAAGCCAGAATGGGATGACCGCTGGCGCCAGAGCATTAAGATTAATCAATTGGAAGGGTATCATTTTCGTGCCAATAACAAGTTTATAATTGACATGTGGAGCACCATTGGCGATTGGCAGGGTGCTATTCCACGTTATGTATTGATCGATAAGAAGGGTAACATTTTTAAAAGCACTGCCGCCCGACCCAGCATGGGTAAAGAGTTATCTTCTCAGATTACTGAGTTGATAAGCAAATTGGAATAGCTACTTTTTCACCCCTCAAAAACTCCGGTTTCACCGACTTTTGTCTGGCGATAGCCTAAATGCCATAGTCCTGCAAGGGATTACCCCGTTATTTTGGGTAAACAAACACAAAGCACTATGAGCAACGACAAGAAAAAAATGAGCAGCAGCTTCTGAGTAGGCGCTATCATTCTTGCAATCGGAAGTTTTTTACTTCTTGACCGGATGGATATCCTGTACTTCCCGGGTTGGCTTTTTTCATGGAAGACCTTTTTGATTGCCTTAGGTCTGATCATTGGTATCAATAAAAAATTTGAAGGCATAGGCTGGCTGGTATTAATCCTGGTTGGTGGATTTTTCATGATCGATGATATTCCAGGCTTTCCGTATGATATTGATCGTT
>ERZ795061.1087-NODE-1087-length-26978-cov-7.688111_pt1 | contig 26978 bp, 27 predicted proteins | sample MGYA00375145_ERZ795061 | MGnify/ENA primary metagenome ERZ795061 (study PRJEB30190, sample SAMN05720144) | anaerobic digester metagenome | isolation source: active sludge of municipal wastewater-treating anaerobic digesters | place: USA | collected 2014-12-22 ... | reverse complement strand
AACCAGACCGGGTTCCTGCAAGTTGATGGAGGTGAAAAGTCCGCAAGGTTAAGGAACGCAGGCGCTGCGCCTAGCTGATTTCAGACGCGTAATAGTCAGCCACGATCCCGTAGCATTCGCACGACGCCTGCTCGAGGCCGTCGCGATCAACGATGGTCAGGCTTCCACGCGAGTACTGGATCAGGCCCGCCTTCTGCAACGTGCCCGCCGCGATCGTCACACCCGGACGCGTCACGCCAAGCATCAGCGAGATGAGCTCGTGCGTGAGTGTGAGCGTGTCGCCGTCCGTGCGGTCGTGTACCATCAGCAACCAGCGCGCGAGGCGCTTGACCACGTCGTGCGTGCCGTTGCACGCGGCGGTCTGCGCCACCTGCGCATGCAGGCAGTTCGCGAAACCGATGACGCCGTGCCGGAACAGGCGCGAGCGCTCCATGACGCTTCGCACCGACGCCACCTTGACCCGTAGGACGACACCATCGCTCTGAGCCATGACCTCCGAGGTCAGCGTTTCGGCCCCGAGCGCTGCGTGGACGCCCGCGGCGCCTTCGCGACCGACATGGCCGATCTCGATCCGGCCGCCCTCTTGCAGCGGCGCCAGCAGGGAGATGATCCCGGACTCGACGAAGAAGATTGATCTCGCCGGCTCGCCCGCCGCCTGCAGGATATCGCCGGTCCTGATGCTGACGCGCTCAATCCGGCTTCGCAACGCAACGAGATCGCGCGCCGGCAAGCGCGCAAGGATAGTGTTTCGAAGCTTCAACTGGGCTGGAATGGCCATGCTTCAGTCCCGCAGACGACGGGGAGCACGCGCATCTCTCTGCCGGACGTCGCCAAAAGGTCGTTGCCCGGTACGCGCATGTATAGGGCACGCCGCGGCGCAGCGCACGTCATCAAGCAGCTGCAATGAATCAGCCCCAAAAAACAAACGCCGTCAGGGCGTCTGGCTCTCCATCCGGCCACCCGACCGAATCCCGAACCTGCGGAAGTGACGTCATCGCCGCGAAACTGTCTGTTCGACGTCATACACTGACGCTTACGCCGACGGCGGTGCGCGGGACTTGGAGCTTCAGCCGGCGGGTAAAGCCTGATCCAGCGCCGCCGTGAACGCGGCGGATGTGAATGGCTTCGGCAAGCGGGTGACGCCCTTCAGCGCGGGATGCATCGTCCAGATTTGTTCGTTCAGGATCGCCGAACAAACGATGACGGGCGGTGGCGACTTTCCAAACGAGCCGTTCCGGATGATGCGCAGAAGTTGCAGGCCATCAAGCTCATCGAGATCGATGTCCGCAATTATGAGGTCGATGGAGCCATCAAGCGCGAAGCCAAGTGCGCCCACGATGTCCACAGCTTCGACAGTGTCAAAGGCCCGGCGATCGAGCAGTTTCGACATCACACTGCGCACCGACCCGTCGGGATCGACGATCAGGGCGCGGAGCAGTTTCATGGCGACGACCCGGTCAACGACCGGTCCCCCCGGACCGATCCACAAAGCGACCCCGCCTGGAAACTCAACCGCATCACGCCCCCGCAAACGCAACCGTTAGGTTAGCGAGGAAAGTGAGCCTTGCGACGCGGTTGGTCTGTTCGGCATCATACGGAGGAACCGACTATGCGCTTCCGCAGCGTTCGCGAGCGCCGTCGGTGGCGCCGGTCAGTTGGGCAGCTTGCGAAGCACGTATTCGATCTTGGAGCCCTCGGCCTCGAAGGCGCATTTAACCCAGCGCCCCTGTGCGTCATACCAGAAGCTTGCGGTGAGTTCCGACACCACATCGTAGCGGCGCGCCTCGATTGTCGTCGCGCCCACCTTCACGCGCTCCATGCCGCGATCGGTCACCTTCATCGGCAGCATCTCGCCCGTCTCGGTCGAGAACATGGAGGCCTGCTTCATCTCTTCCTGGTTCCAGTGAGTCGACGGAATGACGGCGCCGCTCAGCGTTCCGTTGAACGCCTCGCTGGCGACCTTGAGGCCGCCGCCGACGGCCTGCGCCGACAGCGTCTTCCACTTGCCCTCGTTCTTGGTGCGCGAGCCAACCCACACCAGCTTGCCGGCGGTGTACTTCTCGGTGACGTCGTGGACGTATTCGAAGAAGGTGACCGGGCCGAAAGAAACCTTCAGCTCGACATCCGTTTCCACCGTCAGCGTATCGCCCGCGCGCGAGAAGGTGACGATATGGAAGCCGAGCGGGCCGCCGTCCCTCAGGACGTCGAATTCCAGCTTGTCGCCGTGTTCCGGCTTCCAGGTGTTGGCGTGGGCCGGAAGCGGGGCCAGCAGGAGGGCCGCCAGAATCGCGAGAATCTTCATGCCGTTTTCTCCTTCCCAGCGGTTACGCAGGGGTTGGAAGATCGGATCAGCCCCCGCTGGTTGATCCGGCGCCGCAATCTCCCTAGTTGATAGGGGCTTGTCCGGCGCCTGCCGGGGTTCCAGGAAGCGGTTCATGCGCACGCACGCCAATATCATCGAAGCTATTGGCCGGACGCCGCTGGTAAGGCTGCGCCGGGCCTCCGAGCTGACGGGGGCCAATATCTACGGCAAAGCCGAGTTCCTGAACCCCGGGCAGTCGGTCAAGGACCGCGCCGCGCTGGGCATGATCCGCGACGCCGAAAAGTCCGGAAAGCTGAAGCCGGGCGGCCTCATCGTCGAGGGCACGGCAGGAAACACCGGCATTGGCCTCGCCGTCGTGGGGAACGCGCTGGGCTATCGCACCGTCATCGTCATGCCGCGCACGCAAAGCCAAGAGAAGAAGGACGCTGTTCGCTCGCTCGGCGCGCGTCTGGTCGAAGTCGACGCGGTCCCCTACGCCAACCCCAATCACTACGTGAAGTATTCCGCCCGCCTCGCTGACGAACTCGCACAGAGCGAGCCCAACGGAGCCGTCTGGGCCAACCAGTTTGACAACACCGCAAACCGCAACGCGCACTACGAAACAACCGGCCCGGAGATCTGGGAGCAGACCGCCGGAAAGGTGGATGGTTTCATCTGCGCCGTCGGCTCCGGCGGCACGCTGGGCGGCGTTTCAATGGCGCTCAAGGAGCGCAGCAAGAAAGTCCAGATCGGCCTTGCTGATCCGGGCGGCGCTTCCCTCTTCTCTTACTACAAGACGGGAGAATTGAAGTCGGAAGGCACTTCGATCACCGAAGGCATCGGCCAGTCACGCATCACCGCCAACCTCGAAGGCGTCGTCGTGGACGATGCCTGGAGGATCGAAGATGCGGATGCGCTGCGCATCATGTTCGACCTGACGCGCGAGGAAGGCATGTGCCTGGGCGGCTCCTCTGGCATCAACATCGCCGGCGCGATGGCCATGGCGAAGAAGCTGGGGCCTGGTTCGACCGTCGTCACGATCCTCTGCGACTACGGCAACCGCTATCTGTCGAAGTTGTACAACGGCGCTTTCCTCAAGGAGAAAGGCCTGCCCGTTCCTGACTGGTTTGAGGGCTGAGGCTCAGCCGAGCAGGCGCATCGCCAAGTAGCCGACGCCCGACCAGAACGCGCCGCAGAAAACAACGACAGCGATCGTCACTTTCCAGGCTGGCCATTTGGGATCGCCGGCAAAGGGATCGGGTCCACCAACATCGATATCGCCGATGGTGTGCGAGTTCTTGTCGACCTCACCCGTGCGATGAGCGGGCGGCGTCCACACATTAGGGCTCGTCGTCGTGACCAAGTGCCTCTCCCGGTAGACAGGCGAACGCATCACTCAACCCTCGAATAGCTTAGCAGGCCACTTTTCAGATTGCGCCTTAACAATCCGACAACCGCGCGATTCGACTTCGGTCGCTGTCGGCAAGTTCATGAATTGATTGCCATAAATCTTCACAACACGACGCCTCGCAGCGGTTCCCCGAAACAAACGTTCGGGTCCGGAACGAGTTCCATCGATATCGCGTATTACGTGAACGTAAGCAAAAGCCTGCCCCGGCGCTCGCCGGGACAGGCTTGAATGCAGGCCTGCGGCTGGAAGCTAGTAGGCGCCCTTGCCGAGCAGGACGACGGGAATAGCCATCAGCACGATCTTGATGTCCTGCCAGATCGACCACGTCTTCACATACTGGACGTCGTAGGCGATGCGCTGGGTGTAGGTCAGGCTGTTGCGGCCCTTGACCTGCCACAGGCCAAGCACGCCAGGCCGCACGGCGGTGTAGAACGGAAGGTCTCCGCCATAACGCTGCATTTCGGCAGCGGTCACCGGGCGCGGCCCGATCACCGACATCTCGCCGCGCATGATGTTCAACAGCTGGGGCAGCTCATCGAGGCTGCTCTTGCGCAGGAAGCGGCCCAGCAGCGTGACGCGCGGATCGTTGCGCAGCTTCTGGAATTCGGCCCATTCGGCCGCAGCCCTGGGGTCGTTGGCAAGCAGATGCTCGAGACGCTCGGCAGCGTCGATGCGCATCGTGCGGAATTTGTAGACGAGGAAAATCTGGCCATCGCGGCCGATGCGCTGTTGCGTGAAGAGCGCGGGGCCGGGATCGAACACCTTCAGCAAGGAGTAGATCAGCATCAGCACTGGCGACACGAGGATCAGGACCGGAAAGGCCATCCCGATATCCATCATCCGCTTCACGCGGCTCGACTGGACCCGGTAGACACTGCCTGCGGAGAGATCACCACTCCAAGCATTGAATCGGCCGGCTTCTACGCCGCTGCCATTCTTCATAACTACACCCTCGTCCGGCCGGAGACCGGACACCCATACGCAATACGCGGACCAGTCTTGCTGACCCCCGCGACCGCGCCTTAACCCCTCCTCCAAAGGGCGCTGGACGGTCTTAAAATGACTGGACGGCCTGCTCATCTCCCCAAGCAGGCGACTTGTCCGGCCCCGTTTCCCAACCTGCGGGTTGTTACAGCCCGTTAACCGACAGAACTCCGATATTGCACCGCAAACAACTCACTTCCCCCGCGAGGCGAGTTGTTGTTTACCAGCGCTTTTTAGGCGATTTCGGTTCCGCGGCTGTCAGAAACTGGAACACCGCTGCTGCGGTGCACAACGATCCACAAGTTAACCATCGACACCGGAATCCGGCCGCCCGCCAGCGCCCAGGCGCCCACCTCACAGGCTTTCGGCGGCCGTCCGGTGTCGCGATCCCAACCTCGCCTTGTTTGTGCGGGCGTGTCTGGATAGTTGGTTCGTGAACAGATGCCAGATCAGGGAGTCGGCGCCGGATGGTTGCGCACTTCACGCCGGACAAACCCATCGTATCCGCCGAGTGGCTGGTCTCGCACCTCAACGCGCCAGACGTGCGCGTGCTCGACTGCACCTACTTCATGCCCGGCTCGCCGCGCACGGGCCGGCAGGTCTATGACGCCCACCACATCCCCGGCGCGCGCTTCTTCGACATCGACGATGTGGCCGATACCGACAGCACCCTGCCCCATATGCTTCCCGCGCCAGAGAAGTTCTCCTCGCGCGTCCGCCGGATGGGCCTCGGCGATGGCCACCGCGTGATCTGCTACGACCAGAACGGCTTCCTCGCTTCGGCCCGCGTCTGGTGGATGTTCCGCGTGATGGGCCATGGCGATGTCGCCGTGCTGGACGGTGGCTTCGAGGCGTGGCGCGCAGCTGGTGGCGGCGTCGAGGACCTGCCGCCGCATTTCGTGGCAGACCGTCACTTCACCGTCCGCCCGCGGCGCGACCTCGTCCGCGATCTCGATCAGATGAAGCAGACCGTCGATGCCGGCGGCGCGCAGATTGTCGATGCTCGATCGGCTGGGCGTTTCAATGGCACGGCGCCCGAACCCCGCCCGGGTCTTCGCAGCGGACACATGCCCGGCTCATTCAACGTGCCTTACGGCGAAGTCCTCACCGCCGATGGCCGGTTCAAGCCCGAGGCCGATATCCGCGCAGCCTTCGAGAAGGCCGGCGTCGACCTGTCGAAGCCGATCGTCAATTCATGCGGCTCGGGCGTCACCGCAGCGATCCTCGCACTGGCGCAATCGGTCGCTGGGCATGATGGGGCGGCGGTCTATGACGGCTCGTGGACGGAATGGGGCGCCTCGAGCGCAGCAACTCCCGTCGTGACAGGCTGATCCAATGGCGCCGGCACGCGGCAAGGGCGGCAAGCGGACACAGGCCAAGGGCGGCCTCTCGACGCGCGTAAGCCATGCCGGTCGCGACAGGTCGCTCACCCTCGGCGGTGTCAATCCCGTCGTCCAGCGCGCATCAACCGTCGTCGTCGAGAGCGCCGCGAAACTGTTCGAGCCGGGCGGCTGGACCTACGGCCGCCACGGAACAGCAACGCATGAAGCGCTCAAAGAGGCGCTGTGCGAGATCGAGGGCTCATCGCATTGCGCGCTGGCGCCCTCCGGCCTCATGGCGTGCATCATTCCGTTTCTGGCGTTTGCCAAACCCGGCGGCCACGTTCTCGTCGGCGACAATGTCTATGGACCGACGCGGCGCTTCGTCGATCGCATGCTGAAGCGCTGGGGCGTTGAGGCGACCTACTTCGATCCCGAAATCGGCGCGGGCATCGTCAGCCTCATCCGCGCCGACACCAGCGTGCTTTTTGTCGAGAGCCCCGGCTCGATGACGTTCGAGATCGCCGATGCGCCTGCGTTGGCGGCTGCCGCGCGGGCGGCCGGCGTGATCAGCGTGATGGACAACACCTGGAGCGGCGGCGTCTTCCACAAGCCGCTGGCGCTAGGCTTCGACATTTCGGTGCAGGCCAACACCAAATATGTCAGCGGCGGCGCCGATGCGCTCAACGGCGCCATGCACACCAACAGCGAGGACGTGTTCGCGCAACTGAAGGACGCGATCGCCGACCTTGGCTCCAACGTCGCGCCGGACGACGCCTATGCCGTGTTGCGCGGCGCACGCTCACTGCCCCTGCGCATGGACCAGCACGAGAAAGCCGCGCTGGCCGTCGCGCGCTGGCTGAATGAACATCCGTCCGTGCAGCGCGTCCTGCACCCTGCCCTCGAGGATGATCCCGGTCATGCGCTGTGGAAGCGCGACTTCACCGGCTCGTCAGGTCTGTTCAGCATCGCGCTGAAGAAAGCGCCGACCGAAAGGGTGCACGCCTTCCTCGATGGGCTGGAACTCTTCAGCCTGGGCTTCTCGTATGGCGGCTTCGAAAGCCTCGCCATCCACTGCGACCCGCAGCTCAAGCGGACCGCCAGCAAGCCCCATCTCCCCGGCCCGTTGATCAGGTTGTCCGTCGGCCTCGAAGACCCGGCAGATCTGATCGCCGATCTCGAACAGGCGCTCGCGAAGCTGGGCTGAAACGCAAAGCGCCTCGTATCCGAAGACACGAGGCGCCCAAGCTCCCCAGCCTGACCCTATTTGTCGTGATAGTACTTTGCGTACGCCTTGTAGTTGGCGGCGGTGTAGTCGTGATGCGCCTTCTTGCGCAGGTCGACGAAGGTCAGCACGACGCCGGCGACGTTGGCGTGGAAGTCGCGCAGGATCTTCATCGTCTCGCGCAGGGTGTTGCGTGTCGTCTTGCGCCAGCGCGTGGCGACAACGACCTGGTCGACCTTGGACGTGACCACGCGGGTTTCGGCCATCAGCAGGATCGGACCCGTATCAATGATGATCAGGTCATAGCTCTGCTGCAGCATGTTCAGCATCGCATCAAAGGCCCGGCTGCCGAACACGTCGCGCGGCGTATGCTTGCGATCCGACAGCGGCAGGATGTGCAGGCCCGTTTTCTCGTCGGTCTGCACAGCATCAGCCAGGCGGGCTTCGCCGAACAGATACTCCAGCAGGCCGGCTTCGCATTTGACGCCCGACGTTTCTGTCAGCTGGCGCAAGCGGATGTCGCCGTCGATCACGATGGTCTTCGTGCCGGACATGGCGGCCATGCGGCCCAGGCAGTAGGTCATGCTCGTCTTGCCTTCGCTGGGCAGCGAGGAGACGACCGCGACCGTTTTTGCAGCCTTGTCGATGTCAGCAAACATGATCGACGCGCGCAGGTGGCGGTAAGCCTCGGCGAAGCCTGAGTGCGGCTTGTCGATCAGGTACTCGGCCGGCTTGATACGCGCCTTGGTGAACGCGCCAGCGGCAGGCAGCAGCGGGATCTGGCCGATATAGGGAACACCAGCGACCATCTCCGCTTCCTCGGGCGAGGAGATGAAGTTGTCGAGCAGCTCGAGCACCAGGCCGACGAGGCCAGCCAGCGCCATGCCAAGCATGAAGCCCAGCATCAGGTTGAGGTTGGTGTTCGGGAAGCTCGGGCTGCCGGGCACGGGCGCATAGCTGTCGATGACAGCGTCGGCTTCCGTGATGCCGTCAAGCTCGGTGGTTTCCTTGAAGCGGTTGTTGAACTCTTCGAACAGTGTGCGGGTCGCCGTGGCGTCGCGCTCGAGCGCAGCCTGTTCGACGCCGGCGCGGTTGTTCGCCGCCAGTTCACCCTTGGCGCGGTTGAGGCTGCCCTGCAGGCTGCTGACACGCTCACGCGCAATCATAACTTCCTGTTCAAGCGAAGAGGCGATCCGCTGGAGTTCGGCGTTGATCAGGCGCTGGTTGTCCTGCTCTTCCAAGATGATCTTCTGATATTCGGGGTGTTTCTCGCCATAGCGCCGCATGATGTCAGACTTGCGAGCCGACAGGACGGTCTGCGAGGCGCGCAGGTTCGAGATCACGGTCGAGCTCTGGGCTTCGGCAATCGTGTCGATGCCGCGGCCTTCGCGCATCTGCTCGTTCATGTTGCGCAGGCGCGCGGCCTTGGTGGCGTAGTCGGCCTGGGCGGAGGTAAGGTCGGCGTTGATCGAACGGATGGTCTGCTCGGTCAGCGTGTCGCCGCCGGTGCGCAACAGACCCGTCGAGGCGCGGTGAGCCTCCATGCGGCTTTCAGCGTCGCGCAGTTCATCGCGCAGCTCGCCGACGCGGGCGTCCAGCCATTCCTGGGCGCGGCGGGTCGCGGCGAATTTCGTGTCGAGCTGGTTGTCGAGATAGACTTCCGAGAGCGTGTTCGCGAGCAGCGCCGCCATCTTGCGGTCGCGACTGCTGGCGCTGATTTCGATGATGTAGGTCGCGCCGACACGGTTGACCGCGATCTGGTCACGCAGCGCGCTGATGACGCTGTCGAGTTCCGCACGTTCAGCGGCGGCCGGATCTTCCGGCGGCTGGTCGGTCGCTTCGGCCGGAGCGCTGTTGCCGAACGGGAGCAGGCCCTTGATGAACGACTTGACGCCGTCGATGCGCTGATCCCATTCGCTGGGCTCGGCCTTCGCCGCGTTGAACTCCGGGTTGTTCACCAGGTCGAGACGCTGGACGACCTTTTCGATCAGCGTGCGGCTGCGCAGGATCTCGGCTTCAGTGTCGAGTATGGCCGAGTTGGCCGGCATGCCCGACAGCACCGAGCCGATGTCGACGATGTTCTGGTCACGCGTGTTGACGATCACGCGCGCGGTCGCCGTGTAGGACGGCTGCAGCTGGAACGAGTGGATCGCCACAGCTGCAAAGGTCAGCACGAATACCGCGACCATGACGCCAAGGCGGCGCCGCAACGCGCGGAGTACGCGTTGAAAGGTGATCACGTTCTCACCTTCGGGCGCGACTTGCCCGACAGGCTGCGCGCCTCGGGGATATCCCGATGACACGTCGAGCGGATAGACCTTGTTCAACGTACGTACTCCGAACGCTACTCGCTACACTGGCCGAGCGAAGGCCTGACTACGGGAAGAACCGGATGCCGGCGCTGATGGTGTTGACGTCAAGATCAGGTCCCGCATTCACGCCGCTCGAGTCCTGCGAACGGCTCGTGAGCGCAAACTCGAGATGCATGTTGGGGTTGAGCTTGTAGGCGCCGCCGAGGCCGACGCTGAGCGCGTCGTCATCACGGTCGATGACCGAACCTTCGTACGCGTTGTTCTCCTGGCGGATGTTGCCGAACAGGAGAAGGTTGCGCAGCAGCTCGTGATCGACGCGGATGCCGAAGGCGGTGTTGATCGCGGTCGCCGACGTGGCGAGGCCGGGATCCACGACGCCGCGGTTCGCGATGAAGGTGACAGTGGTGAGATCGGTCGGGAACCATTTGACGTTGCCGGCAACGTTCAGGCCTTCGACATCACCATAGGTGGGGGCGTCACGCTCTTCGCTGAAGTTACCGATGGCGATCTCGCCGCGGATCGGGGCGGCCAGCTCGAAGTTCACACCGGCGTCCATCGTGGTACGCGTGCCGTCACGACCCGGATCGTCGTAATCGAGTTCCGACCGGCGCGCCTGGACGAAGAACGCGATGTCGGGCGAGACGGCGTAAGAGACGCGGCCGTTGACATAGGTCTGCGTGTTGTCGCGGATGAGCTGCTGAGCCAGCTGGTCGAACTGCTCGTCGGCGGCGCCGACGGTGCCTTCGATCTGGATACGATCGTTGCGATAAAGCGCCAGGGCATAAACCGATGATCTGTCGAACTCAGCGGCCTCGTTGATGCCGAACGAAGCAGCGGCGTAGCGCTCCTCCGTGATGTGGGCGGTATCTGCGCCGAGGCGGAACTGGAAGTCGCGGGTCACATCGATGCGGCCGTTCACGAACAGGTTGTAGTCCGTGGACGATTCATCGCCAAAGTCGGTGTACTCGCGATGGTTGATTTCGGCGCCGGCTTCCAACTCGTGGACAGACCAGGTCGAGCGGGCGAGGATCCGCGGGGTCGCCCGCAGGATGGTGTCGCTGTCTTCGTTGTTGGGCTCTGCGAAGATGTTGTCGTTGTACTCGGCCGCGACGCCGACGCTGCTGGTGATATCGAAGCCACCTGCGCGAACCGGTTGCGGGTCGAACTCACCCTGGGAACGCTCGGTCACGTCGATATAGCGTCCGCGCGCGAACGGATTGTCCTGTGCTGCAGCGACCGGAGCGATCGTTGCGGCGATCGCGGTGGTGAGCAGAAGTTGTTTCAGCGAGGGCTTCATTGCATTTACCTTCTCGGGCCGATCCCTATTCACCCGCAGGTAGCAAGATCGAGGCCGGGATCGGCCTCGGTTCGCGCTGCGGTTGAGCTGCGTCCTCGCGTCCCATTGGGACAGCGAGTGACAGCTTCACGAACCACCCCTTCTGCCTCGACTGAGGTTAAGGGGGGGTGGCCCCACTTCGAATTTCATTGCCGCGGCGCGCCTGTCGGCCTCCGCCAGAGTTGCTTCCACGAGCGCCCGCGCCGGATCGGGTGCATTTGCCCCGGTGTCCGCCGGAGTCCCGGTATCTGCCACGAGCGACAGCGCAGCGACCCGAACCGGCTCGCATGTCGCTTCGTCAGCTGCGAGCGCAGTGAGTGCCGCGGTAACCATTTCCGCAGCGGCCGAGGGAACTTTCGCGAGATTGGCGGAAAGGTCTGGCAGCGCACTGGCGTCTTCGCATCGTACGCCGTCGGTCAGTGTTTTGGTGAGTTCGTCCACGTCCTGCGCGTTCGCCGCCGGAACCATGACAAGCATGGCGAGGCCGGCAGCGCCTGCGGCCAGTCGGACTGCAACGCGTCGGGGCGCGCCACGTTCCTGGAGAGTCGCCAACCTGGCCAAGACTGTCTGCCCTTCCCTGTTCGTCAGGGGCTAGAAGAAGCGTTCGCGGATACGGATCGTGTCGCCGGGGCGCACCGTCGTCGTCGGGGTCAGGTCGACCTCGCGCTCGTTCGGGCTGTCAGCGCTCTTGATGAGAATGCGGACCTTGTCGGCGCGGTATGTGAAGTCTCCCGCGCTGGCGATGGCGTTCATCACGGTGAGGCCGGAGACGAACGGATACTCGCCCGGCTTGTTGACTTCGCCGAGAATGTAATAGGGGCGGCCCTTGACCAGCTCGACCGTAACCTTGGGGTCGCGCAGCCAGCCATCCTGGAGGCGCTCCTCAAGGCGGCGGCTCGTTTCAGTGACGGTGAGATTGACGATTTCGACCTGGCCGATCAGCGACATCGTGATCGTGCCTTGGCCGTCGACAACGAATGCGCCCGACAGGTCCGGCTCGCCGAACACGGTAACCTTGAGCTCGTCGCCCGTGCCAAGCTTGTAGCCGGTAAAGGCTGCGCCAGTGGCCAGTTGTTCGTCGGCATTGCCCATGGCGGCCGACGAGGTGCAGGCGGCCAGCATGGCGACGCCGATGCTGAAGATGGCCAGTGCGGCCTTTTTGAACGGGTTCATCACCAACCTCCTGTTAAGCACGCTGTACGGTTGCCGACTGCAGCGTCGGCCCCGTCGCGATGAATTCGACCGTCTCATGCTCAAATCGGGCCGCGGTCAGGCGGCCGCTGAGATAGGCGCCCGTATCGAGGCCAACGCGACGCGAGTCCCGATGCGGCGCCGATGTCGGCGTGTGGCCATGGACGATGACGGCCCCCAGCGGTTTGCGGTCGCTGAGGAACTCGTCGCGGATCCACAGCATGTCGTATTCGCTCTGCTGGTCGAGCGGGACGCCGGGCCGAACGCCTGCGTGAACAAAGACATAGTCGCCAATGCGCACGCTTAGATCGAGGCTCCTCAGGAAGTGCAGGTGCTCAGCCGGGAGGATCTGTTGCAGTTCGTCAGATGCGCGAGCCCAATCGTCGAGCGAGGTGCGCGTGCGCGGCGGCTGGATGCCGTAGGAAACCAGTGTCTCGGCCCCGCCAAACTCGGCCCAGCGCGGCCCGATCGACGGGTCGGCCAGGAACTGGAGCATTGCCGCTTCGTGGTTACCCTTCAGGAAATATGTCTCGAACGGAGACAACTGCTCGCTTAGCAGGATATCGATCACGTCGCGCGACTGGAAACCACGATCGATATAGTCGCCAAGAAAAATGAGGATCGGCCTGCCCTCGAATTCTCCCTGCGCCGCATCGCGCCGGAGTTCCTCCAGCAGGCGGACAAGAAGGTCGGCGCGACCATGGATATCGCCGATCGCATAGACCCTGCGTCCATCGGGAACGGTGGCCGGCGGGCCTTCAAATACAACGGGTTTGGTGGAGATCGCAGCCGCCCGGCCGCCCGTGAACACGCGCAGCACGAAACGGCCGCCCGCCGCCAGCCCCTGGCCGAACATGCGGCCAAGTCCGGACAGCGCCTCAAGGGTTCGCTGCGGCGGCGAGGTCAATACGCGCTCCTGTTTCATCCCGCATGCGTTGAAGCAAACGGCAGCCGCACCCCGCGACAGGCGAGTAGAGCGGACAAGCTCCCCTCGCAAGGGTGAAGCCAAGTTGCCGAACAGGTGTTGCCAGACCATTCCGGACGACATCTTCGCATTGTGCGCTGCGGCGTAGGGCGGGGACAAAGTGCTTCAACTCTCGCGTGCATGGTTAATGCAGTTGCCGCGCGGCGCGGACGGGGCGAGACGGGTCAAAGGGATGTTGACGGGTTTGAGGGGGGCCCACGGCTTGCAGGCATATTCGCGCATGACGCGTATCGCATTTTTCGCACACGACGCCGCCGATGCCGCCGTACGGCGTCGCATCCAGGGCTTTCGCGACGACGGGCTCGACGTGGTCGGGTTCACGATGCGTCGCCGCGACGACATCAGCCCGGAATGGGAGAATATCGACCTGGGGCGCACCTTTGATGGCGCCTACGTCCAGCGGATCAAGTCGATCTTCCGCGGCGCACGCCTCGCCGCTGCCCAACGCGATCTGCTCGCCACGGCGGACGTGATCTACGCGCGCAATCTCGACATGCTGGCCACCGCCTTCCTCGCCAAGCGCTATGCGAGCCTGAAGACGCCAGTGATTTACGAGGCGCTGGACGTTCATAGATTGTTGACCAGGAAAGATCTGATCGGTCTGGCCTTCAGGCGCATGGAAGGCGCCCTGCTCCGCCGCACGCGTCGGCTTGTGGTGTCCTCGCCGGGCTTCCTCGAGAACCATTTCGAACGGCGCCATCGCGGCCGCTACGTCGCCAGCCTGATAGAGAACCGTCTTGCGGCGGGCGCCGAGTACGGCGAGCGGCCATCGGCCGATGTCCACGCCCCCGAACCTCTCCGTATCGGCTGGATCGGCGTCCTGCGCTGCAAGCGCAGCCTCGACCTGCTCACCGGCCTTGCCCGCGCATTCGGCCCGGCGATCCAGATCGACCTGCACGGCGCTCCTGCGCTGACGGAAATCCCCGATTTCCATGCGCAGATTCAAGGCATCCCGAACCTTACCTATCACGGCCGCTATCGCTCACCCGAGGACCTGGGCCGGATCTATTCCGCGCTTCACGTCGTCTGGGCTGGCGACTTCATGGAAGCTGGCTTCAACTCCGACTGGCTTCTTCCGAACCGGCTCTACGAAGGCGGATACTTTGGCGTGCCTGCGATCGCGCCCTCCGGCACACAGACCGCGAAGTGGATCGAGGCCCGCGGGACAGGGTTTACAGTGGATGAAGATCTCGCGCGCAACTTGCCCGATCTCGTTCGCCGCCTGTTGCAGGACCCCGGGCTAATCGCACCCCGCCGACAACGGCTGCTCGAGCTTCCCGTCGACGTGTTCGTTGCGCGGCGCGGAGAGCTTGCTGGCCTGATCGGGGACACACTGCGAAACACCGGGGCAGACCCTGATCTTAACATGCATCAATTCAACACACGCAGCAGGCGAAATGCGACCGGCTGATCTCGCAAACACCCTGCGCTGCGCGAGACCATTTGCCGGGCAATGTGCATTCGAAATGGACTCGTCCTTGCGATCGTTTGAATCCTATCAATGCGCGAGGCGCCCGGAATGATCGAAATCCCTGCGCAGGCGGCCATGGGTTGGGGCTCGACGCAATCGGCGGCGGAAGCCGCCGCGCGCACGCGCCTGCGCGACATGGTTCCCGCAATCGCCGCTGTCGTCGCGCTGACGCTTGCCCACTTCGCCTTCGGCGCCGTGCAGCCGATTGCAGCGCTCGCTCTGTCGGCGCTGTTGACCGCAATCGCCGTGGTGATGCTGCTGGCGGCGGGCCCGAAACACGTCACGCTTGGCATGCTGATCGGCGGCGCTCTCATCGTGCTTGTCGGCATCACTGGCCTGCTTGGACCCATGGACAGGGCGGGATCATCGCTCGCCGTTCTGTTCGCGGCCGGCGCTGTCTGGAGCATGGGCTATATCGCCGCCCGCCATCGCAGTGCGCTCGACGCGATCTGGACGGTGCTGATCTGGGGATCCATCGCCTACTGCGTCTGGATGTTCATCGGCGACGTCGCCACATCTTCAACCGACCAGGGTCTCGCGATTGGCGATGCTTTCGAGACGCCGGCCAACGCAGCTATTCTCTTTGGACTCATGGCCCTCGTGGGCATGGCGCGGGTCCTTCACATTGTGAAGCAGATGTACGCCGAGGGACTGCCCGGCTCGCACATGATCGACCGCGTCCTGCGCGGCGGCCTTGGTGGCCTGTTGCTGCTGACTCTTTCGCTGACCTGCCTTGCCATCGCGGGTTCGCGCCCCGGCATGCTGATGGTCGCCGGCGTACTGATCGGGCATGCATGGTGGGACCTCCTTGCCATCCTTACGCGAAATGGCAGCGGCCTGCTGGCGCGCCTCGCCGCCTTCGTTCTTCCCTTCGCCGCCATCGGCTTCGCCGCATGGGGCGTCAGCGCCGGCTGGATCACGGACGAAACCGTCGCGCCCGGTATCGGCCAGGGCGAACTGCTGCCCAACATGCAGCGCATCGAAGCCTATATGGCGGCGTGGGCTCAGAGCCCCGCGCTTGGCCACGGCCTTGGCTCCATCGACACGATCAGCGCGCAGCAGCAAACCCTGGCCAACGCCAAGGTGATGCTGGCCCCCGGACAAGCGCATAACGTCTTCATCACGTGGCTGGTCGAGACCGGCCTGGTCGGGCTTGGCATTCTCGTGCTCGCCGTCGGCTCGATGCACGCACGCATTCTCGGGGCGCTCGGCTCACGCCGCATTCCGAGGACATTCCTGCGCCTCGCCATCGCCGCAAGCCTCCTCATTCTGCTCCACGCCGTGACCGACTCTTCGCTCGACCTGCCCAGCGCTGTCTGGATGTACGCCCTGATCCTTGGCGCCGCTTGCGGCATCGCCTCGGGCGGACGCCAGAAGCGTGATCCCCAGCACTCCGCGAAAGGCTGACCATGGTTGCCCTGACCGCAGCGATCGCAAATCTCAAAGGCGGCGTCGGCAAATCGACGACGACCGTGATGCTGGCCGACGGGCTGGCCTATTACTACGGCATGAACGTGCTGGTGATCGACCTCGACCCGCAGGCGAACTCCAGCCAGATGCTGCTGACGGAACAGGGCGTCCAGGCCGCGTCTGACCAGGGCAAGGGCACGCACCACCTGCTGGCGAGCTTCATGGAAGGCAAAGCGCCGTCGGCTGCGCCCTTCGTAATGCCCAACGCCGTGACGCTCGAAGAGCTTCGTCTCGCCGAGGCGCACGACCAGCGAAAAGGCTGGATTTCCGCCCTTCCGGCACATCCTCAGCTGCGTCTGCGTGAGCTGAATCTCGAGGAAGAATGGTACGGAAAATCCGGCACGCCGACGACATTGGCCGACGCACTGGCGAAGCATTTCCGCGCCGCTTTCGAGCCGCTGCTGCCGATCTACGACATTATCCTGCTGGACTGCCCGCCGCACCTGTCGCCGCTCGCGCGCGCCGGACTGGCGCTAGCCGACGCCTACATCACGCCGACGATCGCGGATTCGGTGTCCACCTGGGGCACCAAGCAGTTCTCCGAATGGGTGGGCAAGTTCATCGCGCCGGATCTTCCAAGCCGCAACTTCGTGCTGATCACGCGTTTCCGCGACACCAAGTATGCGCGTCAGGTCGCGTCCGATTTGCGCGAGATCTATCTCAAGGACCGCTGGTTTGGCCCGACCATCCCGGAGTCCGTCCACGTTCTCAACGCGATGGATCGCGCGGCCCTCGACAGCTACAACACCATGCGCGGCAAGTATTCCGGCGTGACGGGCGATGTGCGCCGCCTCGCCGAACGATTCACCGACTTCATGACCCAACGAACAGGCGTGACATGGCAGAAAGTCCGGGACTGACGCCGGTCGAGTACATCGATCGCTTCTTCGATGAACTGCGCGCCGAAGTGCGCTCGAACCCCGCGCTTGCGGCCAGGCTGGTCAAGGCGCTGGGCGGCAATGTCGTGTTCGAGAACGAGGCCAAGGCCGATATCGCCAACCCCTACGCCCTCGCCGCCGAAGGCGACAAGGCGCGCTTCTTCGCCGTGTTCGGCACAATGAAGCTTGGCGACCTCAAGAAAGTGCTGAAGGAAAACAACCTGGCGACCCGCGTCGACATGACGGGCAAGAACGCCGAACAGCTGGTCGACATGATGTACACCCGCGCGTCCCGCAAGGTGCACGAGCGCAAGAGCTCGATGTTCTGAAGATCGCCTAGAGCCGCTGCCCCTTGAGCAGCTGGCGGAATAGGCCCGCCGACCAGCTCATGTGCATGGTCGCCGAGGCGAGACCCGCCATCAGCCCGCACAGGGACCGGCGTTTCGCCGCAACCGCGACCGACGCCAGCACCAGCGCCGCCAGATAGCCGCCCGGCAGGATCAGCGACCACAGCGTGAACGGCGCAGCCGCAAAACCAACGAGGCAGGCAACCAGCGTCGCCGGCGGGATCAGCTGCCGCAGCCGGGGCTTTTCGCCATGCTTCATCAGCGTGCGCGCCCTGCCCTTGCCGTAGTTGAAATACTGGCGAGCCAGTGCGCCAACAGTCGCGCGCGGGCGATAGGTCAGTCGGATGTCCGCATCAAGGAAGATACGCCCGCCGGCCTGGCGCAGCCGCGTGTCGAACTCGGCATCCTCATTGTGCGAGAACGTCTCGTCATAGCCGCCAACGTGCAGGAAGGTCTTGAGGTCAAACCCGGCATGGTGGCCATGGTCGACGAACATCGACTTGCGCCCGCCGCGATGGGCCGATCCGCCCGAACCGAGGGGAGTGTCGACGATCCAGGCATTTGCCTTCTGGAAGCAGCTCTCGCCCTCGGCATCCATCGGCGTGACGACCGAGGCGACGCTGCGGCGCTTCAGGGAGTCGGCGACCTGCATGACATAGCCGGCAGGGTAAATAGCGTGGGCATCGCAGCGGACGAGGATGCTGCGCCCGGCGTCGGCATTGCGCGCGGCAAGGTTAACGGCGGCCGATTGGAGCCGCTTCGGATTGTCCAGGAGACGAAGGTTCGGGAAGTCTCGCCGCAGTTCTTCGACAATGGCGCGTGTGCGGTCGCGGCTGCCGCCATCGGCCACCACGATCGCAACGGCATTCATGCGCGCATCGCCCTTCATCAGCGAGCGGACGCAGTCCTCGATGTGCGCCTGTTCGTTAAGCGTCGGGATAACCACGACAACATCCTCGCCCGCGGCGCGGCGCAGCGCCTGGCCGGCGGGGGCTTCACGGTCGTTAACCGGATTATCGAGAAGGAGAGCAGTGTCCATGACCGGCTCCAGCAAGTCTCCTGCCGGGCGATCAGGCGCCCGTGGGGGCGCGTCCCGCCATGATGTCCCAGGTGCGCACCGGCGTTTCCACCGCAGCGCGGTAATCGTCGAAGGGGATGCCGTTCTGCTTCGCCTTGACCCGCATCTCGGCCAGGAACTCAGCGTTGGGACCGATCCAGCGCAGCAGATCCGCATGCTCGAAGGCCCTGCGCCGCATGGGCTCGGGCATCGACGCCCAGTTTGCGAGAACGAAATTGAACCGCCAGGCAATCAGCTCCTGGCTACAAAGGGGACAGGCGTCCATCGAACGGCCGAGGGCGTCGAGCGAGGCCTCGTTAACCTTGCCGCCGACCTTCTGCGTTTCCAGCCAGGCAAGCCGCGCCCAGACATGGGCGCGCGACGGGTCGAGCTGCACGGCCTTGCGCGCGGCCGCCTCGGCCGAGGCGAGGTCGGGCTTCGGAATCTCAAGGCTGAGTTCGGAAAGCGTTTCGAGATAATCCGGGCTGCCTACGGCGGCGCCTTCAGTGGCCAGGAGGTTCCTGACCTCATCATCGCTGGCGGCGAGAAGCGTCATCGTACGCGCCTCTTCGTTCGCGAGTGAAATCATCGGAACAACGGCGATCGCGGCGACAACGCTGAGCAAAAGCCAGGTGAAGAACCGGCCAGCGCGCGACGCAGGCGAGCTCGCATTCTTCGGCGCCTTGGCCGGATCGACCGCCTGGAGGACCTCCAGGTTGAAGGACGTGGAGTCGGCCATGTTTAACTTCCGAAATGAACTTTGAACCAGAAACTCGCGGGTTTCAGCACCGCTCGCCTGTTGCGTGCTGCGCTTCCCGCAAGGGGGGCAGGTACGGCCCGTGCCGTGTGGTTACGCATGCGCCGCGCCGTAGAGCTCAAGCGGCGCTTTCCCCATCGCGGCGGCAAGAACGCCGGCGTGCAGGTGGGCGCGCACCGCAGCCTTGCGCCAGCGCACCGGCGACCAGATCGTGAGAACGACGGCGGCTATGCAGATGGCGACTTTCGCCAGCGAGATGGCGGCAACCTTGAACCGCCCCTCGCCCTTGCTCAGGCGGAGAAGGCCGTAAGTCTGCCCGGAGCGGAAGGACCGGGTGGTCAGCCATTTCAGCGACGAACGGCCCGCCGTCACGGGCTCTTCGACCACGGCGTCAGCCGCATAGGCCATGACGGCCCCACGGCGCTGAAGTTCGGTAAAGAAGGTGGTGTCTTCCCCGCCCGTACGGCCGAAAGCCGGGTTGAAGCGGTCCGCGCCGATGGTCTCGCGGCGCATGAGGACGTTGCAGGTATAACCCCCATCGATCGCGCCATTGCGGAACTGGACCTGCGTGGAATGCAGGTCGGCGCGAGAAAGCCAGGCCGGCGCGTCCTTTGGGTAAACGGCGGCGACACGGCCGAACACGACCGCGGCCCCCGTCTCCGCGTGACGCGCCAGAAGCCGGGCAAGCCAATCTGGCCGGACGATCTCGTCATCGTCCACAAAAGCGACAAGAGGGGCCGTCGCCGCGTTGAGGCAGGCATTGCGGGCGATCGAGATGTTTCGCGCCGGTGCATGAAGGTAAACGCCGTCCAGGTGGTGGTCCGCCAGGGCAGCTTCCACACGTGTGCGCGCAGACGGGGTTTCATCGTTGTCCGCAATGATCACGCGGATCGCAGTTCCCTGCGGCAGTTCAAGCCGGGCTAGCGAGGCGATCAGGTCGACAACGGATTCGCGGCGAAAGGTGCACACGCACACATCCACGCGCTGGGCGTTTTCGGGTTTCGGCGACTGGACCATCGAGGCCGAGGTTGCAAGCGATGCGCCATGCGCCGGCGCGTCATTAACCCAGATGCTGCAGCGGCGCGTGAAAGGTTTGGCAACCGCTGCCGGGTTCCCGCGTTTTGTCGGCATCACCACAACAAGAAGGAGCAGTCATGCCCACACCAGCAGGACACACCAGCGCGATCCGCGCTTCGAAAGTCATCGGCACCGCCGTTTACAACCATGCCGGCGACAAGATCGGAAAAGTTGAGGACGTCGTCCTCGACAAGCAATCCAACAACATCATGTTCGCGGTCGTCGGCTTCGGCGGCTTCCTCGGCATGAACGAGAAGTTCCACCCCCTCCCCTGGTCGACGCTCGACTATCAGAAGAGCCGCGACGGCTATGTCGTGAACATGACGAAGGAGCAGCTGCAGGCTGCCCCGGCCGACGGCATCGACCAGCTGACCGCTCAGGACGGCGATGGCCTCCGGAACTCGGTGTACGACTACTACAAGGCGCCGCGTTACTGGCAGTAACACGCCTATCTAGCGGGTGCGGTGTTTGGGTCCGACTTCGCCGCACCCTAGCGAGCGGAGGGAGTGCAGCCCCCTGTTCGCGCGAAGGCCCGGGAAGCGATGCTTCCCGGGCCTTCTTCGTCTCGTCGGAGAAGATCGAGAGACGATCGTTTAGCCGGCCGTCGCTTCGGAGCCTTCAGCCGGCTTGCCGTCCTTGTGCCATTCATAGATGCGGCGAATCGAGCAGGAGCCGTCGCCAAAGCGCTCATCGGTCACCAGTCGGTCGCCAGTCGACAGGCATGAGCCGCCGCCGCGCGAGACGAGGCCGATCTCGGTGAAAGCGTCCTCGGGCCGGCAGGCGCCGATCAGCTCGAGCTTGTATTCATCGCGCACGCCGACCTCAACGATCACCGATTTGTTGTCGAGTTCGCGCCAGCCGCGGATCTGGCTCTGGAAGCAGATATTGCGGACCTCGGCGCCCTGACGCGGATCGGGCTTGGCGTCCGCCTCGGCCACATCGCTGGGCGTCTGGCATCCGGCCAGCAGCAGGGAGGCCCCGATCGCCGCAAGGGCGGCAAGGCTGGATTTCCTGTTCTTGATCATCAGCATTCCCTCATGAGGGCGATCAGGCTGGCTCTTCCCGCCTGAATGCCCGGTGAACAATCATATAGAGTGCTTCGCCTGCCGGCGCAGGGGTCCGGCAGTGGAACCCGCTTGGCCGCCCGCACGTTGCTACCAACGGACCGGGAAGAACCTTCACATGGCAAGACGCAAGCGCGCCTCGAATTTCGCAGGGATTGCCGCGCAGGAGCCATTCCTGATCGTCGGCCGCAATCCGCAGCTTGTCACCGCCATCAGCCTCACCGTCATGTGTGTTCTTGCCCTTGGCGTCACCTTCTGGGCCGCAAGGGATTTCCTATTGCCCATCGCGATCGCGCTGGTGTTTGCCGTCCTGCTGTCCCCAATTTGCTTCCTGCTGGAGAAACTCTGGATACCGCGTGCGCTTGCGGCTGTGCTTGCGCTGGTGGTCGCGGGCATCATCGTATGGTTCACCTTCTCGATCATCGCCCAGCCGGCCGCGCGTTTGTTCGAAGATGCGCCCGCGATGATGAACCGCGCCGAGAAACACCTGCGCGCGCTGCAGGCGCCGCTGAAGCCCCTGACCGACATTTCGCGGGAAGTGGAGGGCCTCAACATTGTCGAACCCGAAACGCCGGCCTCGCGCACCGTTGTGATGCAGGAGCCGGGGCTGGCCAGCTCGATCATGGCGTCGGCCCAGAAAGTGGTGGTGCAGACCGGCCTCGTCTTCATCCTGTGCTTCTTTCTGCTGCTCACGCGATCGGAATTCCGCATCAAGGTGATCGCCTTCCAGCCCACGCTGCGAGCGCGCGTGCGCGCCGCGCGCGTCTTTCGCGATGTAGGGCGGCGGGTGACGGGCTACATGGTGACGTTCTCCACCATCAATCTTTGCGTCGGCATCGCGACCGGCCTTGCCTGCTGGCAGTTGGGCCTGCCCGAGCCGCTTATGTGGGGCGGCCTTGCGATGCTGTTCAACTTCATCCCGTTCCTGGGGCCCGCACTGATGATGGGCCTGCTTGGCTTTGCAGGTCTTGCGACGTTCGACACGCTGCTCGAAGCCTCCTTCCCGCTGCTGGCCTTCATGGCGATCAGCTTCATGGAAGCCAACTTCCTCACTCCAACCATCATCGGCAAGCGCATGATGCTGAATCCGTTGGCGATCATTCTCGTCGTCGGCTTCTGGATCTGGCTGTGGGGACCGCTGGGGGGCGTCATCGCCCTGCCCCTGCTGATCATGTTCAAGGTGATCTGCGATCACACGCCGCCACTGCGCGTGGTCGGCGCACTGATCGGGGCGCCTCTGGTCCGCGTCAACGGCCGCAGCGAGGAGGACACGATCGAGGCAACAGCTGCCGGCGATGTCGTGGCGGCCAAGGCGGTCGCGGCAGCAGTGGCGCCAGCGCCAGTCGCCTGAGCGTGGTCGCGGAATAACCGCGCGCGAACCGCATCAATGTCTGTTCGGCCTTCTTGACGGAAAGCCCCGGCATCGCGATCCCTCATGCCATGCAGATCCGCCTCGAGTATCGCGACAAACGCCAGATCACGCCTTTGACCCCATGGGTGCACAAGGGCGTGGACGCGATGTACTGGACCGCAACTGTGTTCGACCCGCCCATGCCTAAAGCCACGCTGGGAAAGGGATGGCCGGTATGGGTGGTCGAGCATCGTGGCCGCGAGCTGGTGTTCGCCTCGCCCGAGGAGATCGAGCACGCCATCGACGTGCTGTCCCGCAAGATCTTGCCGAGCCCGCGTGAGCTGGGGAAGGCTTATCTCTCGGTCAACTCCCACTGGCTCTCGCGCCTGCATGCCAGCTTCAAGCCATGGAAGGTGCGGCAGGAGCTGGTGAAACGCCTGAAACAGGCGCCGGGGGCTTGAGCTTCATCAAGCCGGGTGCACAAGCTGCGCTCACAGTGGGACTACGGTACCAGCGGGGAGCGGGCATGAAGCGGGAAATCGCATTGGGCGCGGCGTTGGCTCTTGCCGGCTGCGCCAGCACGGGCGGCCAGCCGCCGCGCGACCAGTATGTCAGCGGCGAATCCGGCGACCTGCGCGTGCTGTTCGACGATAAGTGCCCGCAGGCCTATCCCGAACCCGCCATGCCGGATCGCGGTTCGCCTGAAAGCGGCATGGAGCCGTACAGCGCCTTCGCCGGTCTCGGCCTCGACATGCTGACGCGGATCGGCGGCATCGCTTTCCAGTCGTTCGGCACATACCTGAAGCAGGCGGGCGAAGAGAGCGTGACGCGCTCGGTCGGCGCCAATGGCGGGCTGTTCTACACGGCGCCGGAGGCCCATGCCGAGGTGACGTTCAACCCGGACATGCGCTGCCTGTACATCGTACGCAACGGCTTTGCGCCAGAGGAGCCGTCCTTCACTAGAGCAGCGGCCGACGACCTGAAGCAGACCTGGGCGCGGCTTGGCCTCACGCGCACGCCTGACCTGTTCGCGATGCTCTATCTCGAAAGCTCCGGCGACATTGGCGGTGGCGCCATGCTGGGCGCGGAAGGCGAGGAAGGCGAGGAAGGCGACGAGAACGACATGCCCGCATTCTGGAATCCTGCCGTCTCTCCTCCCTATTTCCGTCTGAAGCTGGACCGGCTCTACATCAGCAAGTTCCAGGCTGTCGCCGGAACGGAGACGCGCGACCTCGCGCTGATCTTCAACTACGGGCTCGCGGCGGCGCGAACCGTGGTCGTGGCCGACGGCGCGAATGCTGGCGCTCCCGAACTGCCGGCGAAATTTGCGGTGGGTGGCATCCGCCTCGCGGGCGCACGCGAGGGCGACTACAAGGGCGCGAGCCTTACGGCGCTGCAGTCGTCCTGGATGCCGGTGCCGGGCGTGAAGCGCTACGATCCGCGCGCGACCGTGGACCTCATCGCCTATGTGGTCGAGTTCTCACCGGGCAATCCGATGCTGGAAGATATCGGCGAATACCTGGCCGGACAGGACGTGCGCCAGCAGGTGGAAAGCGCCATTACGCAGACAGTGGGCGGCGGCGACTAGCCCGCGATGTCATAGCGCCAGACCCCCTCGCCGAGCGGCGTGTAGGACAGATCACCAGCTGCAGGCTGCCTGAACGCGGGATCGTGGGGAACAAAGAACCCGTATTCGGTGACGTTAGAACCACCGATCTTGATGTAAACGCCATCGGTTTCGACGCGAATGCCCTGCGGATGCACATCCTCAATGGCAGTCGTCTCGATGGTGGCGTTGTTGGCCATCATGCGCGCCTCTTCCGCAATACCCTTCAGGTCGCCTTGCGGCAGCGCGTTGCTGCATGCGGCGAGCGCAAGCATCGCGATTGCAGGGAGATGGAAAACCTTCATGGCGAACAGCAGTCTCCAACACGACGACTGGCTGGACAATCTATCTCACACAGCGCCGGAATCGCCACGTGACACGCGTGGAAATCGCTAATCAGACTTTCACCTCATCCTCGCAGAGTATTTGCACCGGGATCAGGAGGCTCCACGTGACAACGACATCCGCGCCCTCGCTCCGCCGGCTGATCTATATCAGCTCGGCAATCGGTGACTTTGGACAGGCGCAACTGGACGGGATCCTGAGCCACTCGCGCACTAACAACGCAGCCAGAGGCCTGACCGGCGTGCTGCTGTTTCACGATGGATGTTTCTTCCAGGTTCTTGAAGGCGAAGCCGCATCGGTCGAGCAGACCTTCGCAACCATCTCGCGCGACTTTCGCCACGGCGGCGTGATCGTGCTGGAATCTCGCGAGGTGCATGAGCGCGGCTTCCCGCAATGGTCGATGGGCTATGTGCGCGCGCACCAGCTGCATCCCGACCAGCGTCAGTGGCTCGTCGATCTCTCTGCGAGGGTCTGTGCGGAAAATCCTGAGCCGCTGTCAGACGTGACCGGCGTCAACGTCCATATCGATGCATTCCTGTCGAGCTTCCGCGAATTCGCGTAGCGCACTCCCAGCACCGCTCGAGGACTAACCCGCAATCAGCTTGAGCGCCCGTTCGTCGCCGCGGCCGAGCGCCTTGATCGCCTGCGCCGCGATGGAGCGGGCGTCGAGGCCGGCCTGCATGTACATCTTGTCCGGCGAGTCATGGTCCTGGAAGATGTCCGGCAGCGTCAGCGTGCGGATGCGCAGGCCATTGTCGAGCAGGCCGCGTTCGGCCAGCGAATGCAGAACGAACGCGCCGAAGCCGCCGCGCGCCCCTTCCTCGATGGTGATCAGGACTTCGTGGTGGCGGGCGAGTTGCGCCAGCAGCGCCTCGTCCAGCGGCTTGGCGAAGCGCGCATCGCCCACCGTGGTGGACAGGCCCTGCTTTTCCAGCATGTCGGCGGCGCGCATGCATTCCTGCAGGCGCGTGCCGTAGGAAAGGATTGCGACGGCCGTGCCCTGCTTCACGATACGGCCCTTGCCGATCTCGAGCGGCTGCGGGTCCTTGAGCAGCGGAAGGCCAACGCCCTCGCCGCGCGGATAGCGGAAGGCGGACGGCGCATCATCGATGGCATGCGCGGTCGCGACCATGCGTTGCAGCTCGGTTTCATCAGCGGCGGCCATCAGCACCATGCCCGGCAGCGCGCCGAGGAAGCCGATATCGAACGAGCCCGCATGGGTTGCGCCATCGGCGCCAACGAGGCCGGCGCGATCGAGCGCGAAGCGCACAGGCAGCTTCTGAATCGCAACGTCGTGGACGACGCTGTCATAGCCGCGCTGCAGGAAGGTGGAGTAGATCGCCGCAAACGGGCGCATGCCATCGGCGGCAAGGCCGGCAGCGAACGTGACGGCGTGCTGTTCAGCAATACCGACATCGAAGCAGCGCTCCGGGAACTTCTCGCCGAACAGGTCGAGCCCGGTGCCCGAGGGCATGGCGGCGGTGATGCCGACGACCTTGTCGTCCTTCTCCGCGAGGCGGATCAGTTCCTGGCCGAACACCTTGGTGTAGCTCGGCGGGCCGGCTTTCGCCTTGGCCTGCTCGCCGGTGATCACGTTGAACTTGGAGACGCCGTGATACTTGTCGTCGGCGATCTCGGCGGGCTCATAGCCCTTGCCCTTCTGCGTGACGATGTGAACGAGGATCGGCCCGTTCTCCATGTCGCGCGCATTCTCCAGTACATCGACCAGAGCATTGATGTCGTGTCCGTCGATCGGGCCGACATAGTAGAAGCCGAGCGCGTCGAACATGTCGCCGCCCATGTTGAAGCTGCGGATCGAATGCTCCGCCTTCTTCACCAGGCCTTCGATGCCGATCTTGCGGGTCACGCGCTTGGCGAGATTGCGCACCTGCCGGTAGCCCTTCGAGGACACCGTGCGCGAGAGATAATGGCTCATCGCGCCGACCGGCGGGGCGATCGACATGTCATTGTCATTGAGGATGACGATCAGCGGCGCATGCATGGCGCCGGCATTGTTCATCGCCTCGTAGATCATGCCCGCGCTCATCGCGCCGTCACCCACCACCGCGATGACGCGGTTGTCGGCGCCCTGAAGATCGCGCGCCACGGCAAAGCCGGCGGCGGCCGAAACGGACGTTCCCGCGTGTGCGGCGCCGAACGGATCGTATTCGCTTTCGTCACGCTTGGTGAAGCCGGAGAGACCCCCGCCCTGGCGCAGCGTGCGGATGCGGCTGCGGCGGCCGGTAAGGATCTTGTGGGGATAGGCCTGGTGGCCAACGTCCCAGACCAGCTTGTCCCGCGGCGTGTCGAACACGGCGTGGATCGCGACGGTCAGCTCGACCACGCCAAGCCCCGCGCCAAGGTGGCCGCCGGTGACGGAAACAGCGCTGATGGTTTCGGCGCGCAGCTCGTCTGCGATCTGGCGCAGGTCCGCTCTCGATCGCCCCTTCAGGTCGGCCGGCGTGGAAATCTGGTCAAGCAGCGGCGTGG
>ERZ795061.1084-NODE-1084-length-27003-cov-12.864517_pt1 | contig 27003 bp, 30 predicted proteins | sample MGYA00375145_ERZ795061 | MGnify/ENA primary metagenome ERZ795061 (study PRJEB30190, sample SAMN05720144) | anaerobic digester metagenome | isolation source: active sludge of municipal wastewater-treating anaerobic digesters | place: USA | collected 2014-12-22 ... | reverse complement strand
TATCCTCAAACCGGAAATTTTTTGCATAACTTAATAACGTCTTTTTTTACCGATAATGGATTTTCTTTTTTGATAAGTATTCTGTTTAAAAAACCGGATATTAAAATCATTTCTTTCTCTTTCATTCCGCGATAAGTGGCTGAATATGTTCCAATTCTAATTGCCGAGGGATGAAGGGGTGATGAATCACCTGAGATAGTATTTCTATTGGCCAAAATACCTGACTTTTCCAATAATTTTTCCGCTTCAAAACCTCCCATCCCGAGACTTAAAGCGTTAATTAACAACATATGACTTTCGGTTCCTCCTCCAACTATTTTAAGACCGGATTTTATCAAACCAGAAGACAATGTTTTAGCATTTAAAACAACTTGTCTATAATATTTTTTTGTTTGAGTTTGCTTTGATAAAAATAGTCCGTTGGCGATAGCGGCAATGCTGTGATTATGCGGACCACCCTGAAGACCGGGAAAAACAGCTTTATCAATGGCGGCAACAATATCATTACCCAATTTTTTTGCAATCAATGAATTTTTGTTAGCGAAAATAATAGCTCCTCTTGGACCCATAAGTGATTTATGAGTCGTAGTCATTACAAAATCAGATGATTCAAATGGGGACGGGTAAAACCCGGCACTCACCAAACCGGCATAATGGGATATATCCGCCAAATGATAGGCCCCAACTTTTTTGGCAATTGCACCGATTTTATTAAAATCTATCGCGAATGGATAAGCCGAAGCACCTGAAACGATCATTGCCGGTTTAACTTTTTTGGCTAAAAATTCTATTTCTGCGTAACTAATACGATATTCCTCATCTACTTTATAACAAACGGTATTAAAAAGTTTCCCTGTAAAACTAGCTTTTGATCCATGAGAAAGATGTCCACCTGATGATAGTTGCAAACTCAAAATAGTATCTCCTGGTTTAAGAACGGAAAGATATATAGCCATATTGGCAATTGCCCCTGAATACGCCTGAGTGTTAACATGCCACTTTTTTGCAGATAATTTAAACAATCCAAGAGCTCTAAGAATGGTTAGTTTTTCAATTTCGTCGTAATTAGAATTTCCCGGGTAATATCTTTTCCCTGGATAACCTTCTGAATATTTATTAACCAAAACCGATCCCAAAATATCTCTAACCGATTTTGGAGCTATATTTTCCGAAGCTATCAAATCAAGCGTCATTTCTTGGCGCTCCGTCTCTTTTTTAATTAAATCGGATAGTTTTTTGTCTTTTACCATTGCTGTATCATACCCTAAAAAAATACCCCTCTCAAGAAAGGGTAGTAATTAAATCAAACGCTTTTAGGTAAAAAAATAATCGCGCTCCTTGGAACAGAAGCTATTAGATTCATTCTTCCTAAAACACCGGGAATGGTGAAAAATATATCAAGCCTTGATAAACGTTTTGATCCAGATTGAACAAGAGTAAACCCGCCAGTAAGTTCACCCACAAATCCTTTAAGAATGGGGATTTTTATCCTCTTCCCAGAATCTGCAGAGATATCCAGACTAACAAACACTCTACTTATCAACCTAACACTTCTTCCGTCCAAAGAATCAATTCTGCCGGATTTTATTATTTTTTCTCGGCTCATTTAACTAATCTCCCGAAAATATTCGGAAGTCACCGAGAGTCTTATTCCTTGTATTTTCATCTCATGAAACAATTCTTTTAAAGAACAATCCATCTGAGTTTCAAAAGAAACACCAGTAAGAACACCTTCCTGCCCAGATTGAACAAAATACGACATATCACCAAGAATATTAATACCCCACACATCTTTGGTTATAACAATCTTTTTGCCAACTTGCGAGGGATTAAGTCCTACCGAATTTACTTTTAAGATAAGAATTGATTTTTTATTTATCACGCATCCTCCTTCGTTGATTAAGAGCTGGGTTATTTTTACACTAAAAATGCGTTTTCGTCAACAAAACCCAAATAAAACTTTACAAATTAAATTTAATGTATAATTGTATATTCAATGATTGAAGCGATTCTCTACAATATTAGAAGTTTACATAATGTCGGTTCCATATTCAGAACCGCCGATGGAGCCGGAATATCCAAGCTTTATTTATGTGGTATTACCCCAACTCCATTGGATAGATTTGGTAATAAGCGCTTGGAACTTTCTAAAACCGCCTTGGGAGCGGAAGATTTTATTGAGTGGGAAAAAATCGGAAACAGTCACTCACCTCAAAAAACAATCTATCTTATAAAGAATCTCAAGAAAAAAGGGTATTCCGTTTTAGCTATTGAACAAAACAAAAGATCAATATCCTACACAAAATTAAATACAAAAAATCATAAATCAAAAATAGCTCTGATTGTAGGTGATGAAGTAAAAGGCATTCCCCAATCAATTTTAAAAAATTGCGATCAAGTATTAGAAATACCAATGAAAGGAAAAAAAGAATCCTTGAACGTTAGTGTGGCTTTTGGTGTAGCAGTTTATGAAATAACCAACAAATTGGACAAAACCAAATAAAATACCTATATTCAACAAAGATCTTCTTGGGTGGAGGGTTTGTGAAATTCTTAAAAAAGAAGTGGAAAAAAATAGTTTTGGCAATTATTTTGCCAATAATAATTGGTCATTTAATGCCTCCTTATCCATTTTCAGCCCTTTGGTTTGTGGGTATTCCCACATCAATCGTTTGGTTGTTTGGGGGAATCAATATAACCCTTGATAAGATAACTATTTCTGAAATCGTCAACATCTTAAAAGATGTATTCCTAAACCCATACGTTATCATCACCACAACACTGTTTTATTTTCTGCACTCTTTTTTGATATTCTTATTTTTGGAACCACTGATGATTTGGATTTTGAAAATAACAAAATCAACTAAACGCAGATATATCAAAAAAACCAGAATTCATATTTTTGACGCAATGATTTGGTTGGAAACATAAACCGGTCTTATAAAGACCGGAATTTTTATAAATATATCCAAAAACAAGATAATGGTTAATCGCAAGAAGACAGTTGTTTGTTTAAAAATTTCAAATTATAAATTATAAATTAACTCTTTATTCCATTCTTTACTATTCCATTTTCTGAAAATCCCGTGACGTTTTCTATATCCGTATCCAATATGCGCATAATCGCTTCTTTGGTATTAAAAGCATTATGAGGAGTAATCACTACATTAGGCATATTCATAAGCAAGTGATTGAAAAGAACGGCTTCCATATTTGTTTTATTATTGGAAGAATTTTTAAGCCAATGAGCCTGTTCATCTTTAAGCGCATCTTCTTCCTCAAGAACATCCAATCCGGCTCCAGCCAAAATTCCTTTTTCAAGAGCAATAACCAAAGCTTCAGTTTCCACCAATGGTCCGCGAGCTGTATTTATTAAATAGGCTCCTTTTTTTATTTTTTCAATATTATTTTTATTAATAACATGATGCGTTTCTGGCGCATAAAAAAGATGGAGCGAAATAAAATCTGATTGCCCGAGAACTTCATCAAATGATCTGTATTCAAACCCTAAAGATTGAGCTAATTCCGGTTTTGGATATCTATCAAAAGCAATAATATTCATTTCAAAGCCCTTAGCCATTTTTATAACATGTTGCCCGATGTGCCCGGCACCAATGATTCCCAATGTTTTTCCTTTTAAATCTGTTCCCATCAATCCATCAAAAGAAAACCCCTCGCGTTCTTTAATGCGATCTATGCTTAAATAAAGTTTTCTTGAAAGGGTCAAAATCAAGCCCATAGCAAACTCAGCCACCGTATTTTCTCCATAATATGGAACATATCCCAAGGCTATGTTTTTAGATCGGGCATAGTCCAAATCAATATGATCAAAACCGGTTGAACGGGTTGTGATTAATTTAAGATTTGGAAAATGATCAATAACCTCTTTGGTTATTGAGGAACCGACAAATACTGATATCGCTTCATAATCATTTTTTTGAGGAAGTTTATCACCACTCAAAAACTCTTTGTAAACATCACACTCAATCCCGGCATGAGTCATCGCTTTCTGAAGATATTCAGCTTCCCATCCCTTGGCTTCAAAGAAGGCTATTTTATTCATGTTTTTTAAAAAATTAATTTAAATTGATTGTTTTTATTATAGCATTTAAAACAAAAACTCTCATTCGTTGACAAATTTTAAGATGTATAATATAAGAATATCAGCAACGTTCACATCTTCGGAGAAAAAAGTGAGTCTCGCCAAACGAATCAAAGAGTTATTTTGTCTTATTGCTGTCAAAAACATTCCAGTTATTCTACTTTCTACAATATCAGGATTGTTGATTTCAGGATTTATTGAATTAGTTTATGGCTATCCTTATAATCCGTCTCTTTATATTGGTTATGGAATGATTATCGGTCTTATAGTTGGAATTTGTCTTCACATCATAATTCGGACAAAAGTCGACATAGTTAGAGAATATTATTGTTTTCTAATTAAGGTGAATGATGATCATAAAGTTGTTGAATTTGGACAAGCTCTTTGGAAAGATGGGGGTAGTATATTTCCATGTAATATACATCCGCTTAATTGGCATCATGATGCTACCGAATTAATTTGTCCTATTCCAATAAGTATTGAACGAACAAAGGATGGGGTAAGTATTACAATTAGTGTTGTAATGGAAGTAACATTCGGATCACCATTTGATACCCAAGAACTTTTTAATATTCTACACCAGAGCGGTAACACTCTTGGTGGTAATCTATCTGTCTATTTGTGGAGAATATTGATGACGGTCATTGATTCAAACCGCGTAGCCATTGATTATGTTTTTGACGATTATATCAATAAATCAATTGATAGTGACGAACTTCTTCATTCCCTCATTGATATTCTTCATATTCCCAATATCGGACTTTCCAATATTAAGAATGTGTCTTTGAAACTCTATAATCCGAAAACAGAGATTCTCCGTTCAGTCAAAAAATAAAATTCCGCCCTAAGGCGGAATTATTTTTAGAAAATGATTAAATTATTTTAATTTTGTTTTTATTATCTCGTCAATCAATCCGTATTCTTTGGCTTCTTGAGCATTCATATAATAATCTCTGTCGGTGTCTTTTTCTATTTTAACCAAGGACTGTCCGGTATGTTTGGCTAGTATCTGATTTAGTTTTTCTTTCAACTTCAATATTTGTTTGGCGGCAATTTCAACCTCAGTCGCCTGCCCTTCTGCCCCCCCCATAACTTGATGAATTAGTATTTGAGAGTTAGGCAAAGAAAATCTCTTTCCGGTTTTTCCGGCAGTGAGTAAAAGAGCCCCCATTGATGCCGCCATCCCGACGCAAATTGTTGAAACGTCCGGCTTAACATGCTGCATAGTGTCATAAATAGCCATGCCGGCTGTTACTGATCCGCCCGGACTATTGATATACATCTGGATGTCTTTCTTGGAATCTTCGTGATCTAAATAAAGAAGCTGGGCAATAACAGCATTAGCCACATCATCGGTTACCGGACCGCCGATAAAAATAATTCTTTCTTTTAACAAACGTGAATAAATATCATAGGCTCTTTCCCCAGAAGGAGACTTGTCTATGACCATTGGAATTAGGCTCATAAAGATAGTGATTAGTGGTTAGTGATTAGACTAATGAGTAGAATTATAATTGAAAAAAAACGTTATGCAAGTCTCTGTATTTTTAAAATAAAACCGCTGTTTAAAAGCGATTTTATTTGTGTCATTCGTGTGAATTTGTGTATTAGTGTTACTACCTTATGAACTTAACAATCAACAAGGCAATAATATTAACAACTTTAATGAGAGGGTTAATCGCTGGACCAGTTGTGTCTTTGTAAGGATCCCCAACAGTATCTCCGGTTACCGCCGCTTTATGAGCCTCAGAACCCTTTCCTCCAAAATTTCCATCTTCAATATATTTCTTGGCATTATCCCAAGCCGCTCCTCCGGCAGTCATAGAGAGAGCCATAAATAATCCTCCAACAATTGTTCCAATAAGAAGCCCCCCCAAAGCTTTTGCTCCAAGAAGAAACCCAACCAACAATACCCCGACTATCGGAATAAGTGATGGGATGATCATTTCTTTTATAGCCGCCTTGGTAACAATATCCACAGCATGACCATATTCTGGTTTAGCGGTTCCTTCTAAAAGCCCTTTAATTTCTCTAAACTGTCTTCGTATTTCACTCACTACGGCACTAGCCGCTCTACCAACCGAACGAAGAGTTAATGATGCAAAGAAATAAGCCATTGCCGCTCCCAAAATAAGACCAATAAGAACCCTGTGATCGCTTAAATTAAAAACTGTATTGCCAAGCTCTTGAGCATAACTTGAAAAAAGAACCAGAGCCGCAAGCCCGGCAGAAGCTATCGCATAACCTTTGGTAACCGCTTTGGTGGTATTTCCAACCGCATCAAGAGAGTCGGTTATTTTTCTAACTTCTTCACTTTGTTTTGTCATCTCGGCAATTCCTCCGGCATTATCAGTAATTGGTCCAAATGAATCAATTGAAACCACCATACCCGCGACAGAAAGCATTGCCACCGAAGCCACAGCCACTCCGTATATTCCAGCCAACCAGAAACTGGCTAAGATTGCTAAAGCGATGACAACTGCTGGAATTAACGTTGATTCCATACCAATTGAAAGACCGATGATAATATTTGTTCCATGTCCCGATTTAGAAGCTTCAGCAATGGAACGAACCGGCCTGAATTTTTTGGCAGTATAATAATCGGTAATAAGCACCATAAACGCAGTCACAACAAGACCAACGAGAGAAGCCAAAAAGACTTTCATATATCCACCATCAAAAGTAAGTTTGGATACAAAATAAAATCCGATAGCTGAGAAAATTAATGACGCAGTTAATCCTTTATAAAGAGCACCCATAATTGATTCGTTTTTACTCAAACGAACAAATAGTGTTCCCAAAATAGAAGCGATTATAGAAACTCCTCCAAGTAAAAGCGGGAATTCAATTGATCCGGTTGTTCCAGCTGATAAAGCTCCCAGTAAAATTCCGGCAGTCAAAGTAACCGCATAAGTTTCAAAAAGATCAGCTGCCATACCGGCACAATCTCCGACATTATCTCCGACATTATCGGCGATCACACCAGGATTTCTTGGATCATCTTCTGGGATATTGGCTTCTACTTTTCCAACCAAATCTGTTCCCACGTCAGCCGCTTTGGTAAATATTCCCCCCCCCAAACGGGCAAATATTGAAATTAAAGAAGCTCCAAAACTAAGCCCAACAAGCGCACTGGTATCTTTTCCAAAAATCCAAAAACATCCGGCAACAACCAAAAGCCCCAAAGAAGCAACTAATAGTCCGGTTACAGATCCAGCTTTAAAAGCAAGTGACAAAGCGGGAGAAAGTCCTTTTTTAGCCGCTTCAGCCGTCTTAACATTCGCTCTGACTGAGATATTCATTCCGATATAACCGGTTAGAGCCGAGGCAACTCCTCCGACCAAAAAACCGATCGCCACATTCCAACTCAAAGCAAAACCAATAACCACAAAAAGAATAGCCGCAACAACAGCAACGGTTTTATATTGACGATTAAGATATGCCATGGAACCTTCTTGAATCGCTTTGGAAATATCAACCATTTTTGAATCACCGTTAGGTTGTCTTTTTAACCAAAGAGAAAGAAATACACTGTATAAAAGAGCGAGAGCGACCGGAATAAAAACTATGTAATATGATGTGTTCATAAACAGAAATATAAATTAATATATTTTAAAAATTTAATAATAAGTTAAATGAAATTTATTCTTCATCGTCCGATTCTTTTTTGGAATCATCTTCTTCAGCCACAGCAGTCCCATCACTTTGAACAATATCCGGATTGGATTGAGATCGAACGTCTATTTTCCATCCGGTTAATTTAGCGGCTAATCTGACATTCTGACCGCCTTTTCCTATCGCCAAACTTAATTGATCTTCAGGAACTAAAACAAGCGCTTCGTGATGATCTTTTAATTTTGTGGATGAAGCTGTCGCCGGAGAAAGAGAATTTCCAACATAAACCGATTCGTCTTCTGACCAATCAATAATATCTATCTTTTCACTACCCACCTCGCTGTTGACCGCCATTACCCGAGCCCCCCTTTGCCCAACACAAGCGCCAACGGGATCAACTCCTTCAGCGGTGGAAGCAACGGCAATTTTTGTTCGGCTTCCCGGTTCACGGACAATTCCCTTAACCTGAACGACTCCATCGGCAATTTCAGGAACTTCTAATTCAAATAGTTTTTCTATAAATTTAGGATGAGATCTGGATAAAACCAATTGAGGTCCCCTTCCTCCTTCTTGAACAGATGAAAGATAAAACTTCAATCTTTCTCCGATTCTATAATGTTCTCCCGGAATTCCTTCGGAGAAAAACATAACACCCGATGCCTTGCCAAGATCCACAAAGACATTTCCTCTTTCCACCCTTTGAACAATTCCACTCACAAGAGTGCCGATTTTGCTTTCAAACTCGCTTTTAACGGAAGATTTTTCTATCTCCCTAAGTTTTTGAAGAACCACTTGTTTGGCTGTTTGAGCGGCAATACGGCCAAAATCAGAAGTTGGTTGATCAATATCAAATATCAATTCTTCTCCGATTTGAGCATCGGATTTTACTTTCCTGGCATCCTCAATCAAAATATGCCTGTCAGAATTATAAAGAGGCAACAAATTTTCAATCTCTTCTTGGGTGAGTTGTTTTTCTTCAACTTCTTCTCCTTCTTTTGGAAAACGAACTGTGTTTTCATCAACAACAGTTTTTACCTGAAAGAAAGTTATTTCATTAGCTTTTGCATCAATAGTGCAACGAACTACTTCGCCCTTTTTGTCATATTCTTTTTTGTAAGCCGAAGCAAGCGCCGCCTCCACAGCCTCAAGAACTTGAGACGGATTAAGATCTTTTTCGCCCGCTAATTGCTCAATTGCTTTATTTAAAGCTTTGATATCAAACATATTTTATTTTATTTATTAAATAATCCGCTCGGCAACCGGCGGATCTGATAAACAAACTATACCAAACGCATTAATTCAAGTCAAACAAAAACATTATTTTAAAAAAACCGCTCAAATTGAGAGGTTGTTATTTCTTTGGATCAATCGGGCCGATATCAATATGTCCACAAACACTGCACTTTCTTACTGTTTGTCTCATATCATCCAAACCAACACCGATCTGAACAAATATGTGATCTTCTTTCTGATGCCCGTTGATAAGATCTATTACCTTAGATTTGGTATCTTTTTTAATGGCTTGAATCTTATATTCTTCAGTTGCAATGATGGTATCAAGAATAGAATCTGCTACATCACCCAAAAGATAAATGGAAGATTGATAACCTCTTCTTTTATTATCCCAAACAATAACACCTTCTTGAGATAAATTTTCAAGAACATCATATACATCTCCAACAATATCACCATGAAAAGATCCTCCCAATCTGACACCAGATATAAGATCGCTTACAGAAATACACCCCCCATTCTTTTTAATAACATCCAAAACAGATCCCCTAAGCGTCTTTATTTTCTTAGCCATCACACCCTCCTCAACGTTCTGAAATAAACATACAAATAAAGCACCGCCCAGTCAATATCACAAAAAACACCCCCTTAAATTGGGGGTGTTTTTAAAATCACAAATTATTCCTCTGTGTGATTGCGAAACTTCCCAATAAGATGGGCCGCATAATCCTTTCCGCCCAGACCAAAAGCAATTCCTCCAGCTAAGGCCAACATAGCAATGATACCCATTACTATCGTCTGAATAAGAGTTCCGGCAACACCAAGTTGCAAAAGAGCCGCCAAGAATCCAAAGATAACTACGGACCACCAAGTTAGAACTCCTAAAAATTTAGGAGCATGTAACTTAGCACTGGCAATGGAACCCCTTACCAATCCACGAAGGAAATTGGCAATTACCAAAGCCGCTAACATAATAAGAACAGCCACAATGATATTTGGGAAATACAAAAGCACTTCATTAAGGAAAGTTGATAAGCCCCAAAGACCAAGAACATCGGATACGGCAAGAACTATAACAACAACCACAAACCAATAAACCAAAGCTCCAATAAATTTTCCGCTGCTCATTTTGTAACCGGCTCTTTCAACTATTTCCTCTAAACCGATTTTTTTGAGTAATGAATCAAGTTTTAGAGCGCTAATAATCTTTTCAAGAATAGCCTTCAAAACAGAAGCAACTAAAAGACCGACGATTAAAACTAAAATCGCCGCTAAAAGTGACGGAAGAAAACTGACAACCGTTTCCCAGGCAGTCTGGAAAGATCTAATAATAACTTCCGACCATGATGTAGTAAGCATATTTATAAATTAATTTAATAAATTGATTGTTTCGACAAAAAATCGACCTTTCTTATGTTTATAATGATAATTATAAGCTAATAAGCTTCAAAAGGCTATTCTATTTGTGGATAACGGAAAAAGATGTACAATAAATACAGATTATGAAGGTTTATTCAGCCTCAATTTATTATTAAATTAAAATTTCAATGATAAAGCTCATTTCCCGAATAATAATACTTTTTGTCACTAATATTATCGCTTTGGCTTTGGCTGCTTATTTTGTTAACGGTTTTACGGTTAGTTCTGATATTGTTACTTATCTTGAGCTGGCTGGAGTTTTCACCGTTCTCAATATTTTAGTCCGACCAATACTTAAATTGGTTTTGGGACCAATCATACTGCTTACTTTTGGGTTGGGAGTGATTATTGTGAATGCTTTAATCCTCTACATACTCTATAAGATCTACCCTTTAGGGATCACTATAGATTTTTCGGCTGGACTTTATCCGCTCGTTTATGCTACCCTGATCATAAGTGCAGTTCACTTTGTAATGGGGTTCTTTGGCAAAAGAGCCTACAAAGAGTGAGCCGCGATCAAATTCGTTTTAATTTTGATTCTTAAAATAAACTATGAATACTGCTTTTAAAATAGCCCAGTTAGTTCTTTCAGTGCTGATAATTATACTAATTCTTCTTCAAGAAAGAGGAGGCGGAGTTTCAGAAGCTTTTGGAGGGGGTGGCTCGGGTTTTTATCAACAACGCCGAGGAATAGAAAAATATATTTATATTGGAACCATTGTTTGTTTGGTTTTGTTTGCCGCAGTTTCTTTAGCCAATCTTTTTGTACGATAAATGACATCTTTGATCGCACAGATTTTTAAAACATTCTCCAAAGGGGAGCGTCTTGTCTGGATAGGCACAGCTATTATTTGTCTTGTGTCGGGTATTTTGCTTGCTTTGGCGACGTTTAATGCGCAAACCGCCGCCGCTCCGGATGACGGCGGATCTTTTGTTGAGGGTGTTGTCGGACAACCATCTTATGTTAATCCTCTTCTGGCTAAAAATTCTTCCCCAGATTCCGATTTAACCTCTTTAATATTTGCATCGGCAGTAAATATAGCCGAAAGCATAAAACACGATAAAGATTATAGAAATTGGACTCTTAGAATCAAAGAGGGGGCTCTATGGCACGATGGAACGCTGATTACCAGCGATGATGTTATATTCAGCGTTCAGACCATCCAAAATCAAGATACTTTGTCGCCACTTTTCTCAAATTGGCAAAATATAACCGTTTCCAGAATAAGTGAACGGGAAGTGAAATTTGAACTAACAAGTCCATATTCTCTGTTTGAGAATATATTAAAAGATCTTAGACCAGTACCAAAAAAACTTTTTGCCGATATTTCCCCGGCTCATATAAAGCTTTCTTCATATACATTTGAGCCGATAGGAAGCGGACCGTTTATGTATGATTATTTGGAAAAAAGGCGAGATGGGTTTATTACTGCCTACGCTTTGAAAGTTAATGATAATTACAACATTTTAGGCGACGTTCCTCATATTAAAACATTTATCTTTAAATTTTTTGAGAACGAAGAAAATTTGATGCGTTCGTATAACATTGGCGCAATAGACGGATTTGGAACAAGCAATCCCGATCAACTTAAAGATATAAAACTTAACTCCACTACTTTAAAATTACCGACCTCAAAATATTACGCTATATTTCTCAACCAGAATGCCGATGAAGCGCTTTCTTCTTCGTTGGTAAGACTGGCTCTTGAAAAATCAATTAATAAAAAAGACTTGGTTAGTCAGTCTTTTAATAATGAGGCATCCATTGAACACGGACCAATCCCATCAACACTTTCTTATTACAATCCATCAATTGAATCCCGGGATTCTTTCAATATTGAGGAAGCCAAATCCCTATTAGAACAAGATGGTTGGCAAATAAATTCAGACACCAATACATGGAGTAAAAAACAGGATAAGAATAAAACTCTTCAATTGGGATTAACGATAAAAACAACCGATGTTTATCCTCTCAATTCCATGGCTTTATTTATCAAAGACGCCTGGAACTCAATCGGGATAAAGACGGATATAGTTTTTATTGATCAAAAAAATATAGCTGAAGAAATTATCAAAACTCGCGATTATGAAGCCCTTCTTTTTGGAAATATAATCTCTCCAAATCCGGATCTTTATTCTTTTTGGCACTCTTCCCAAAAATTCTACCCGGGTCTGAATCTTGCGCTCTATGACAGTCGCCAGGCCGATCAATTAATAGAAAACTCCAGGTCGGTTGATCCGCAAAGTAACGAAAGACAAAACCAACTTGATAAACTGCAGGAACTTATTGCTTCAGATGCTCCGGCGATATTCCTCGCCTCTCCTCGTTATTTTTATGTTTATAAACACAGCATTCCAGGAGTATATATGGAAACGATTAATTTCCCGGAAGATCGCTTTATCTACGTAATGGATTGGTATGTTAAAACTAAGAGGATATTCAAATAAAAAGTATGCCGCTTAATCTATCAAAAAGTGCCGGCATTCCATTGATATTATCCGGTATGATTCCGATTATTAAGACTGATTTAAACCATCCGGAAAAAGAAATAAAAAAATACAACGATTACAAAAAATTCTTTAAAGATTCTTCACTGGACAAAAATATAAATTTATATTATGTTTATAGGAATTATTGTCTTAACAAAGATAAAGCCATATTCAAAAAATACGGGGTTCGTTATGATGTTACAGTTATAGGAAAAGAAATTGTGGGAAAAGAGGCGCCCCACACCATCGGGCATATTCACAAACAAAACTCCCAAGGATTAAGACAAAATGAGATTTACCAGGTAATTTCCGGTTCAGCTCTGTTCCTTTTACACGATACCAAAAATAAATTATTTTGGGTGATAAAAAGAACAAAAGGACAAAAAATAATAATCCCGGGGCATTGTGCTCACATTATAGTCAACAATTTACCGCAAAAACCGTTAGTGATTGCCAATATTTTTACCAATAAAAAAAATTCTTCGGATTATTCCTTTTTTAAAAAAACTTCCGGGCCTGCCTGGTATCCGATAAGAAATGGAACAAAAATAAATTTCTTGAAAAATTCGTCTTACAAAAAATCTGTTTCTCTGCGTTTGGTGAAAAAAATTAATCTGCCTTTTGGCATATCCTCAAATAGATCCCTTTACTTGGATTTTATAAAAAACCCGTTAAAATTTTCTTTCCTCGCTCAACCGACGGTAATCAACACTAAAAATATTTTTGTCTAAAATATTGTAGTTATTGATTGTTTGGTTTGTGAAAAAGTTCTTAAATAAAATTAATAAAAATCGTCTAAGCCCCGATGCTGAAATTGGTAGACAGGCTAGCTTCAGGAGCTAGTGTCCTCACGGACGTGAGAGTTCGAATCTCTCTCGGGGCACAAAGTGTAAATCTTTTAGTTGTTATAATTAAATATTAAAAATTTCACTCTTATCACTAAATAAAAAATATGTTTACTAATAAACAAAATGTAATGAATACATCGACAAAAACCGGGGTTAGACGCCCCCCAAGAACTCAGCGTCCAACATCTCCTCAAAAAGATCAGAAAATTGTCCGATTTATTCCTTTGGGTGGATTGGAAGAAGTGGGTCGTAATATGTCTGTTTTGGAATATGGAGATGAAATTATAATTGTTGATATGGGATTACAATTCCCCGAGGAAGACACCCCCGGAATTGACTATATTATTCCCAATATCACCAGTTTGATACCCAAAAAGAAAAATGTTCGGGCTATAGTTATAACTCACGGACATTATGATCACATTGGTGCAATACCTTATTTGGTTGGAAAATTAGGCCCCAATATTCCTATTTACACGGCCGCATTAACAAAAGAAATTGTTAAAAAAAGACAGGGTGAATTTCCCAATGCTCCCAAACTTAATATTGAAGTAGTTAAAAATGGCGACAGATTAAGGCTTTCTCCCAATATAGAAGCTGAGTTTTTTGAAACGGAACACACCATTCCCGATTCAATTTCAATAGTTTTTAAAACTCCGGTAGGCAACTTTGCTTATTTTAGCGATATCAAAGTAGATTATGACATTAATGGAAAACCTCAACGACTTGATGTTTTTCATGACATCGCCAAACACAAAATTCACACTATGTTTTTGGAAAGCACCAGAGCCGAAGCGCCGGGAAATTCCATGTCCGAAAGAATTGTAGAAAAAAATCTAGATGAATTAATCAGTAAAGCCAAAGGCAGAATTATTGTCGGTTTATTTGCTTCTCTTTTAACTCGAGCATCAGATATTCTCAAAATTGCCGAGAAGCACACTAAAAAAGTTTTTCTAAGCGGTCTTTCACTAAAATCCAACGTTAACGCCGCTCAAAATCTCGGCTACATAAAGGTTCCTAAAGGATTGATTGTTCCTTTAGAAGAACTTCATAAATACCACGATGATAAAATTCTTATTTTAGCCACCGGAGCCCAAGGAGAGCCAAAAGCAAGTCTAATGAAGATAGCTAATGGCGAAAGCAAACATATAACAGTTAAAAAGGGTGATACCTTTATATTTTCAGCCTCTGTTATTCCGGGTAACGAAAAACCCGTTCAAACCCTTAAAGATAATCTCACTCGTCAAGGAGCCAGAGTTATTCAAACCCAACATATTGATGTTCACGCCAGCGGTCATGGACCATCGGGAGATCTTAAAATGATTATTGATATCATTAAACCTAAATTTTTTATCCCGATTCACGGATTGTATTTTATGCGCGCCGCCAATGTTGAAAATGCAGTTGAAACGGGAGTAGAAAGAGAAAATTGTTTTTTGGTTGATAACGGTCAAATTGTTGAAATTGCCACAGATAAAATCAGGATTTCCGACAGAAATGTGCCGGCTTATTACGTTATGGTTGATGGATTGGGCGTAGGCGACGTTGAGGAAGTGGTCGTCCGAGACAGAGTGTTGCTGGCTCAAGAAGGAATGATGGTGGTTATTGTTACCCTTGATAGACGCACGGGGCAATTTCTCAAGAATCCGGATATAATTTCCAGAGGTTTCATTTATCTTAAAGAAAACAAAGAAATGGTTGAGGAGTTGCGCAAAAAGATAAAAGGTTTAATCGGAAAGATTCCTCGATTTCAATCTCTTGAAGCCGATTATCTGAAAAACATGATTAAAGACCAAGTCGGTCAATTCGTGTATAATAAAACCAAGCGAAGACCAATGGTTCTTCCCGTGATAATAGAAGTATAAAATTAGAGATAAATAATTAGCGAATAGTAATTTCTTTCCCGATTCAAATATTATGAAAAAAATATTTTCCGGAATTCAACCATCTGGCGTTATCCATTTAGGAAACTATTTGGGAACAATCAAGCAATGGGTAAATATGCAAAATGAATATGAATGCATATTTTCCGTCGTTGATCTTCATGCGATGACAGTGTTTCAAGAACCAACCAAATTCAGAAAACAAATTTTAGACACCGCTAAGATTTTATTGGCTCTTGGAATTGATCCAAAAAAATCAACTCTTTTTGTTCAATCTGATTTACCGGAACACTTGGAACTTTTTTGGATTCTAAACACAATCACCAAAGTTAGCGAGTTAGAATTAATGACTCAATATAAAGACAAAACATCCCAAAACAAAAGCACTGCCGCCGGTCTTTTAAATTATCCCGTTTTAATGGCTTCAGACGTGCTTCTTTATGACACAGATGAAGTTCCCGTTGGGGAAGATCAAATCCAGCATCTTGAATTGACTCGAGAATTAGCTAGACGCTTTAACTCTGTTTACGGAAACACCTTTAAAGAACCTAAATCCGTGATCGGAAAAATTGGCGCCCGAATAATGGGGTTGGATGATCCGACTAAAAAAATGTCCAAAAGCGCTTCAAGCGTTTACAACTTTATTGCCCTAACCGACACCCCCGATGTTGTAGAAGAAAAAATAAAAAGAGCTGTTACTGATTCTGGCAGTGAAATTGAATATGACCCAATTAAAAAACCCGGGGTCTCTAATTTGCTTACTATTCTTTCTTTAATGACAAATACTGAAATAAAAACTCTGGAAAAATCATTTAAGGGAAAGAATTATGGAACGTTAAAAACAAAAACATCCCAAGCAATTATTAATTTCTTATCCGAATTTCAAAAGAAACTTGATAAATTAAGCGACGACAAAGTTTTGAATATATTGGAAAAAGGAGCCATCTCCGCTAAAAAAATAGCTTCCAAGAAAATTGATGAGGTTTATAAAAAAGTTGGCCTCAAATAATCAAATTATCAAAGATTATCAGCAACCAATTATTAATAAACAGTTATTAATATTTAAACAACCAATCTTGGAAAGTAAGCTATCCGACGATCGTCGGATAGCTTACTTTTTTGTTTGTTTGACAGATAATCTATTTTGTATTAGAATAAAAACAGAACCTAAGGAGGTTTGAGATGGAAGAGAACAGAGGTATCCCAGGTTGTCTTGGATTTCTTGTGGGAATTGTCTTGTTGTGTTTGGTTATCGGCTTCTTTTTCAATCAATCTGATAAAAAGTGGGGAGCATCATTGACCCCAGAGGATCGGGTTCATATTCAAAAGATTGAATCGGATCTATTTAAGCTTGGTGATGCCGGCACGATTATTATTACGAGAAATGAAGATATTAGAATGATCTGGCGAAAATACCGGGACGGAGATACACTGAAAATCAAGAATCAATTCAGTGAACCAGCATATGAAATTTCAGTTGATGAACATTATTTGTGGTCAATTAAAGAAATCATTCCATTCACCGACCCAAGATGGGTCAGCTTGGTCAAGAAGCATATGATGGGAATTCAGGATTGAACCTATTATTTCATAACCGCCTCAGTGGCGGATTTTTTATTCAAAAAATTAAATGAAAAGGAAATTTTCCGCCAAAACATATCCCATACTCAAAACAAATGCTGCCATCATCCCCCAGTAAAAAATCGGGTTTATTTTTTTTACAAAAACAGTTGGGGCAATTTTTTTTGCTTTTCTCCACATCATTAAAATCATTATTCCTTCAAGCCCAATAAAAAATCCTCCGGCAATCTCAATCAAAGAAATAAAACTTCCGGGATTTATTAAATAAATAAGTATCGGTATCAACACAACTAAAATTGAGGCAATATAATTAGGGAAGTTAATATCAAGCTGAAGAGAATGTTTTACATCCAAGCCTATTGAAAAATAAGAACTTAATAAAGACAGGATTCCTAAAACTCCAAAAACCGAAAGTATCGTCCAGGTCGGAAAGATACCAATCAAACCCGATACCGAATCTGGGGTAACTGTTTTTGTCGCTCCAAGAACGCCAACAACAAAAACAGCATAAACAAACGCGGAAACAACAGTGCCCCAGATTATGGAAGATTTTGATTTTTTTTCCTCTTTTCCAATTCGTTTAAAATAATGCATTACTGAAGGAATAGCCGGTCTGCCATTAAGAGCAAATATCAAGGGCCCAAAAACCACTAACCAAGATACCGGCTGAGAAGATGCGAATTCAAAAGTTTTTTGGAAAAATCCGGGCAATCCAAACCAAGCGATCAAAACAATAGCCGCCAATATTCCGGCAATGGCAATAAATTCAAAAAGAGCTACTCTTTTTGTTCCGGAAAATATTATCAACGTTCCCACCCCCCAAAAGACGATAACTTGAGCTATCACAGATGACGATGGCATCAATAACGAAACAAAACTGGAAGAAAGTAATAAATAAATAGTAAGAACAAAAAACATTTCCACCACTGTCATAATTATTGAAATCCAATATCCCAACCTCCCAAAATATATTCTGGCATATCCGGCAAATCTATGACCATCTCCGTGTCTTAAAACAAGATCACCATACATTAGATGAATAATTATAAAAACCAGAGTCCAAACTCCAAGAGCCGCAAATCCCAACCCTACCCCCGCTTTAATAAAAAAATACGGCAGTGAAAAAATACCCGCACCAATAATCGTGCCGGACAAAAAAGATGTCGGCAAAATAAATTCTCTGAATATTTTCATCATTGGATTACTCAACTAAATAAACTTTGTCTCCTTTACAAACATTTTCATCCACTTTTACTCCGGCTACATCTCCTTTTTTCACTTCTTTAACTTTTTCGTGATCAATTTGCATTGAATCAATGATTTGTTCATGACTTCCTTTGTGGCCTTCAATGCGAATAGTCATACCGGATTTAACAGATTTTGAAAACTTAATGATGGCAACTCCTATTTTTTTATAAATATGAGTTACTTCTCCCACTTGGCTTGGTTTTTTATCCATATTAAAAAAATATTTATTGACCTTTTAATCATTATAACAGATTGAATGAATTTTTACTTATTTGATTTTTAGTCTAAAAAACGGCCCATTGAAGCCGTTTTTAAAATTCAGCAATTTAATTAATCACCGCCCAGATGAGTTTCTTTTTCAACATCTTCTACAGTGGAATTATTTTCGTCTTTTTTTTCTTTGTTTATCAACTCTATGACTTTGGCAACCAATTCTTTGGGATCCGATGAATAAACTATTTTCCCTTTCCCCCTGTGTCCTCTGGCAATTATATCTTTAATCAAATCGTCTGTTTCCCAAGGACCCTCCAATATTCCGATGGGTTTTTTATCTTCAAAAGCTATCGTAAATTCGTTAAGTGTTCCCAAACGACCGCATCCAACAATAACCGCGTCGGAAGACCGAGTTAATTGCAGATTTCTTCCAGAATATCCCGATCCGGTATACATAATAAGATCATGATACTCCAACGGAAGTTTGTAGACTTTAACGTGTTCTTTTTCACTGGTGGCGGGAGAAAAACCGATAACTATTCCCCCTTCCTCTTTAGCTCCTTTGGCAACCCAAAAAGGAAAGCCCGTAGTCGCTCCGCTAACCAAAATACCCCCTTGTTTGATAATTTCTCTTCCTAATTGGACGGCGTGAGGAAAAGATTCTTCTCCGCAATGAGATGTTTCGGCCGCTCCGGAAATACATATTCTGTATTTTGGAGTAGATTCATTTGTAAGACATTTATTATCCATAATATTTTTTTAGATAACTATTATATTATCCGATTAGCTTATTTTGAGCAAATTAATTCTAAAAGATTCAATCTCACAACTCAAAGTTTTGTCCTTTTTTTGGAACCAAAGCCTCAATAGCGAATTCGTCTTGGATTTTTTTGGCTAATGGCTCGGATTGATCCACTTCACCTTGAACAACAAAAACTTTCTTTAATGTATTGCGTATTGAACTAACCCATTTTAAAAGCAAAGGTTGGTCCGCATGAGCGCTGTAACCACCAATCGCTTTAACATGACAGCGAACAGATACTCTTTGACCCAAAACATTTACTTCTTTAGCTCCTTCTATAATTCTCCTCCCCAACGATCCCTCCGTTTGAAATCCTACAAAAAGAATCATGCTGTTGGGATCTGAAAGATAACGCACTTCATGGTGTAAAATTCTTCCTCCATTAGACATACCCGATCCGGCAATAATTACTTTAGGCGGAAGAACTTGGTTAATTTCTTTGGATTCTTCTTTGGTTAAGGTAAAGCGTAATCCCGGAAAATCAAAAATACTGCCGCCTTTTTTCATCATTATAATCGCTTCAGTATCAAAAAAATCTTTATCGTGTGAATATTTTTGATAAACCGATGTAAGTTTTATAGCCAAAGGGCTGTCAATAAATATTGGAACTTTGGGAATTCTTTTATTTTCAACCAAATCATTGAGTTCATACAAAAGTTCTTGGGTGCGTTCCATCGCAAATGCCGGGATAAGAAGAACTCCTCCGGATTTGAAAGTATCTTCTATCAGATCCTCCAATATTCCTTTGCGTTCCAAAACTGATTCATGAACTCTGTCCCCATAAGCCGATTCAATTAAAGCGTAATCGGCTTTATCCAAATATTCAGTGTCTTTAACTAAGGGTGCCGGAATATTTCCAAGATCACCGGAAAAAACGATTGTTTTCCCCTCAGCTGTTATTTTAATAGAAGCTGAACCAAGTATGTGTCCGGAATTATAAAATTCTATTTCACATTCTTTGATTGAAAATGTTTGATGATACTGAGTTGCTTTCCACAAAGCCATCGCGTCATCTATATCAGCCACATCGTATATCAACGGCTGACCCTCTTGAGCTTCTTTTTCCATAAGATGGTGGGCATCAAGCAACAATTCATAAGCCGCATCTTTTGTTGGAGCAGTTGAATAAATAGGACCCCTATAACCGGCTTTGACCAATTTGGGAATTCTACCGATATGATCAATGTGAGAATGAGTGATTAGAAGAGCATCAATCTCCTTCACATCAAATGCAAAATCTTCAAAGTTTGCCTCTTCCAAAAATCTATCCCCTTGGTTAAGTCCACAATCAATGATTAATTTTGTTGTTTTTGTTTCCAAGAGATAACAGGACCCCGTTACCCTCTCGGCTCCACCGACAAATGTTAACTTCATAATGTATACAGTATACCTTATTAAATCAGCCGAAAAAATACCCGATCAAAATTGACAGATAAATATTATTATTCTATAACATAACAAGCACAAGGAGGTTTAAATGACCAAGAAGTTTGACTCAAGACACAACGCAAAGATTCATGTGTTTTGGATTACAATTGCTCTTCCATTAGTAGACGAAAATGGAAACACATCTGTTTTGTTAGTTCCTTTGAGTGTTTATATGGATGATAGATCTGAAAAACCGAAGGTCATAATTGCCAGAGATGATGAAAAGATAAGAAGGAAAATCTCCAAAATTGCCGGAAGTAGATCTCCCAAGATTTTTTCCAGTCTTTGGGCAACCGCCTTAGAAGCGTACGACTCAGCTCAGGCCGTATTAGACCAAGGTTGGAAAAAAATCACTGAGTAATTTTAGACCGATTAATCGGTCTTTTATTTTTTAAAAGATAGAGCTTTAAGTAATGATTCTCTTTCTGACCAGGGTGTTTTTTTCCCATTTTCCAAATGAATCCACTCTTCCGATCCTTTTCCCGTGCAAATAACCGCGTCTCCATTTTTTGCCAAAACAACTGCTTTATTAACGGCTTCTTGTCTATTAATAATTTTCCAATAATTTTTTTCCAAAACCCAGTTACTATCAGATGAATTTAATAATCCTTTTTCTATTTCTTCTATTATAGATATGGGCGGTTCATCATAAGGATCTTCGTTTGTGAGTATAATTTTATCACAATAGCTCCCGGCAACCTCCCCAAACTTAATTCTTTTCCATTTATCTCTTCCCCCCCCCGCCGATCCCAAAACACAGATTAATTTGTTTTTTAGATTAATTTCATTTTTCCAATAATGATATACCGCCTCCAAAGATTCTGGGGTATGAGCATAATCCACCACCGCCCAAAAAGGATCTTTGATAACGACCTCCATTCTTCCTTTAACTCCAATAAAATCCTCAATTCCTTTTTTTATGTTTTCTTTTGGAATATTTAGATTCTTTGCAACTGCCACAACAGCAGCGATATTTATCTTATTAAAATCACCTTTGAGAGGTTGGGGTACGATAAAATCAAAATCTTTAATGTCTTCTTCGGAAAATAATATATTGGAAGATCTTCCAATCACCTCTTTAAATACATCAACATATTTATCTTTGGAATACATAAAAAAAACGGATTTTTTATTTGAATGAGCGGCATATTTAAAAAACTCAACTTTAGCCTCCAGATATTTTTCAAAAGATCCGTGTGATTCTATGTGTTCCGGATGAATGTTTAAAAACATAGCTTTGCTCCAAGGAATAAAATTATGTCTATGTTGGACAACTCCTTGGGAAGTGACTTCAATAACGGCGTATTTACAGCCCTCATTAACCGCTTTTCTTAAAAAATACTGAACAAAAAACCTTCCGGGCATACTGTTTCCAAACGGATTTTTATCAATTTTATCTCCAATACTAATATAAGCCGAGGAAAGGGATGCCGTCTTATCACCGGATTTTTGCAATACTGATTTTAACAATTCAACCGTCGTTGTTTTGCCTTTAGTTCCGGTTATTCCGATAACCAATATTTTTCTTCCCGGGAAACGATAAATGATGACCCCTAACAAAGCCAGAAAAAAATGATAAACTCCCGGCGCCCAAGACAATTTATAAATCCACTTAAAAAGCGGAAATTTTTTAAATCCTTCAAATATTCCGTTTAACAAATTCCAAGAAGCATCTTTCTTCATAAATAATTACCGTTTAGCCAAAAACTTCAGGGCCGCTTTAATCCTTTCTTGGGGAGTCTTTAAATCTTTGGGTATTTCTTTGGCAACTTCAATTGAATCCCTTCTGGAATATCCGAGAGCTCTTAAGGCATCGATAACATCATCACGACCACCTTTTGACAGATGGGGGTCAATATCTTCTCTGGCAATCTTGTCTTTAAGTTCAAATATTATTTTTGAAGCCGTTTTAGGACCAATACCGACTTCTTTAAGATACTTCAAATCCTCAAGCACAATGGCTGATTTTAGACCAGTTATATCGGCCGCATTCATAAGTTTAAGAGCCATTTTCGGTCCGATACCTGAAACGCTTTTAAGAACATCAAAAAAATCCAGTTCGTTCTTTTTTAAAAAACCGTATAATTCAAAATTATCAGAATGAAAATAACAAAAAACTTTTGTTGATTGTCCCGTTTTTATCACTTTTAACGATTCGTTAGATGTAAAAATCTTAAACCCTATCCCTCCGGCCTCAATAACAAGCCATTGGTCATTTTTTAGAGAAACAATTCCGTGAATAGAATAAATCATAATATTGGTTAAATACTATCAAAATATACATTATTTTAGAACCTTATAAAAGCTTTGATAATAGAGATAAAACTTGTCCAAATTGACTAATACTGAAATATTTGATAATATCACGCCTATACATTAACCAATTATCAATATCCGCAAAAACGGGTTTGGTTTATTAATTTACACATGCCAAAAATAAAATCCGCAAAAAAAGCGCTGCGCCAAAACATTAAAAGAAGAAAAGAAAATATTGGCCGCAAAACAATTATCAAAAAGGCTTTGAAAGAATTTAAAAAGCTTATTGATGCAAAAAAGAAGGATGAGGCTATAAAAGCTCTCAATAAAGTTTATGCCGTAGCCGACAAAGTAGCTAAAACTGGCGTTATTAAGAAAAACAAATCGGCTCGAATAAAATCTCGCGCCGCCAAATATCTTAAGAAGCTAACCTTAAGAAAGTAATAAATTCAATATTTCCAAAGAGGGCTCAGAAAGCCCTTTTTTGATATTCAAATCAACATCGCAAAGTTTTCGAACCACATCTAAAGTGCCGGCTGATTTGGCTAAATAATTGAGAATCATATAATCATCGGTTTTTTGATGTAATAATTGTTCCCAAAGAAAAAGCTTTTCTTTTAATGATCCGCTTTTTAACGCTATGTGAGAAAAATCATAAACACCTCTTTCTTGCCAATATTCATCCATTGATCCAACCAATGAACGCGTAATTGGTTTTTTTAAAAAAGAAAGTTTATCGACTTCATTTATAACAGCAAATGGATCGCGACCCAAGACTTCAAAAAGATAATTGAGGGCCAGCGGTTCTATCTCAATTTTTTTAAATTTTATCTCCTGAGTTAATATTCCCAACATTTCCCTGTCCGAAACACTGCCAAAATAATACGAATGAATATTTTTAATAAAATCGGTTGAAGAAAACGGTGATGGCATTTTTTCATTTTTCCAATTTTCATTAAAAACCAAAACACTGTCTGAATTATTGAGAGATAATGAGATTATTCGGCTTAAAACATCGTCATCAAACAATCCGTCACTTCCGTTAATAATCGCTATTCGTTTAGATTTTTCAAACAAACTTTGAGGAGAAATAAAATCGTACAAATGTCCGATTTCTCCCTCTTCATCAATCGAGAAATGTTCAATTGAAGCTTCCGGATATTTAACGGACGTTGCCGCTAAAAACTCTCTCAATTTCTTGAAACGTTGATAGGCATTCGGTCCGTAAAAAACGTATATCATTTAATACAAAATAACATAAATCTATTTAAATTTCTGGCAATGCGGACAAAAATGTGAAGAACGTTGACCAATTTTAATCCTTTTAATGGCCGTCTTACAAATTAAACAAGGCAATCCCTCCCTGTTATAGACTAGACGATGCTGATGGTATTTTCCTTTAGATCCATAGGTATCTCTGTAATCACTTGAAGACGTTCCTCTCAAACGCAATGATTTTTTTAACACCTTTTTTACAGAATCCAGCAAATGAATGACGTTTTTTTGCGAAAGTTCTCGTGTTTTTATCAGTGGATGTATCTTTGAAACAAATAAAGATTCATCGGCATAAATATTTCCAATTCCCGACGCTATATGCTGATCTAATAAGGCTGTTTTAATGGGAATATTTTTTCTTTTTAATATCGGCGATAGATATTTTGCATTAAATTCATTTGAAAGAGCATCAGGACCCAACATTTTTAAATCCGATGAATTCTCTATCTCATCAGGATCACCTAATATTATCTTGGAAAACTTGCGCAGATCAGAAAGAGCTAATTGATTTCCATTGTTAAGATAAAAAATCACTCTTATGTAGGAATTGTATTTATCGTCTTTAATCGGACCGATAGTGTGTGGAATCAAAATACTTTTTCCGGAAATCTTCTTAACAACCCATTTGCCGATTAGAAAGTGTCCGGTCATTTTTTGATGAACCAGCATTATTTTGAATTTCTTTTCAGATTTTTTGATGTTTTGAAGATAAAAGATTATGTTTTTTCCTCTTCGTTGAACATCAACAATGGACATATTTTGTATATCCTTTTTAAACCGAATAAAAGAGGGTTTTTTAAAAATCTTCGGAGTATCACTCCAAACATCAACAATAACGAGTCCGCAAACTCTTGCTTTTAAATCATTCACGATTGTTTGTACTTCTGGCAACTCAGGCATAAAAGTAATGATTAATAAGTAATGGTTAGTATAGTCCAATAATAAAAAAATGACTAATTTTTCACAAATAGCCATCTTTTGTGTGATATTAGATATAAATTTTATTCAAACTCAATCAATTCCTTTTTAGGAATAACATCTCGATTTGTGGGAATGGTGAAATAAAAAGTAGTGCCTCGATTTAATTCCGATTCGGCCCAAACACGTCCCCCATGCCGAGTAATTACATTTTTTACTATATAGAGCCCCATTCCCGTTCCATCGGGGGCAAATTTAACGACATTATCCGCTCTAAAGAATTTTGTAAATAGTTTTTCAATCTGATTTGACGGTATTCCTATTCCGGTATCCTTAATTGAAATTCTAACAAAAGATTCACCCGGCAAAGGCTCTATTGAAACGGTTACTTCTCCATTTTCAACATTATATTTTATGGCGTTATCAATAAGATTAAAGAGAACCATACTCATCTTCTGCTGATCAATATAAACATTAATCATCTGGCTCTCGGGTCGAGAAAAGTAGAGCTTTATGCCATATTGTTTGGCAACATCCATAGATTGGGAAAGAATTGACTCTATAAAAGAGACTATATTAACTTCTTCAAATTGATAACCAAATCTTCCTTCTTCTATTTTTGAAACATCTAAAAGATCATTTACTGTTTTAAGCATTTTTTTGGCTGACAAAAATCCAGTGTCTACTAATTCTTTTTGCTGGGGTTGCAACTGACTGTTTTCAAGACTCTCAAGAGCCCAGTTAACCGCTGTCAGAGGAGTTCTTAATTGATGAGCCGCCACAGTGATAAATTCAGTTTTGGACTTAAGAAGTTCCGTTTCTCTGGTTCTGTTGGTTATTAATTTTATAAATCCGATTATTTTACCTTGTTCATCAAAAATTCTATCGGTTATCACTCTAAGATCCAAACGAGGTTCATCAAAAGACACATCAATAACTTGAGGATATACTCCCGGATCAGATCTTTTTATAACAGTCGGAGCCAGTGAAGAAAATATGACCTGGGCCAAAACCATATATTTAACATCACTCGCCATGGAAGTTGATAATTTTAAACCCAAAACATCACGCTCGGAAAGTTGAAATATTTCTTGGGCGGCCGGATTAAAAATAAGAACATTAAAATCATTGTCATAAGCTACCACTCCTATATTAAGATGGGTGATGACGCTGTGCATTTGCTGAGTCTGAATTTTTGAGGTTGTATTTGCTTTGGCAATTTTAAAACTAAGAGCCCCCAGAAGTCCTATCGCCAACACGGACGTTCCCGCACTCACCACAGCCCAAACAGGAGGCATATAAATAAATGAGATGGCAACTATAGCCAATAAAAGAGGTGTGATATAAAAAACCGGCCTGAATTCAGGCTGAGCCATATATCCCCCTGATTTTTGTGGTTGATCCGGCATAATTAATCCAATTTAAATCTATACAAAAGCCCGTCATATTTATTTATAAAATAAAGATATCCTCCCATTGCCTTAATATCACTAAAATCTATAGAGGTTACATTTGAATTAATCACCTCGGTAATTTCGGAAGAATCAAGATCAATTTTATAAATACTATCAAGACTCATTACCGCACCCTTAAGATATTCATCGGGAAGTAATGGATTGTTTTGAGTATAAGATTCTGGAATTGCACAAAAAGCCAACTTCTTTTCGTATTCAAAAGAGCATTTAAACGACA
>ERZ795061.1079-NODE-1079-length-27062-cov-6.842226_pt1 | contig 27062 bp, 24 predicted proteins | sample MGYA00375145_ERZ795061 | MGnify/ENA primary metagenome ERZ795061 (study PRJEB30190, sample SAMN05720144) | anaerobic digester metagenome | isolation source: active sludge of municipal wastewater-treating anaerobic digesters | place: USA | collected 2014-12-22 ... | reverse complement strand
GGGATAGCACCGTGTTTGTGCATAGGTTTGATGACTTCGTGACACAGATTGATATAGCTATGGGCGGTAACGTCACGATGCTTATATGGCTTGGGAAGCAGTACCTTGGACAACAGGATACGAGCAGTATTACTCATGGCGGCAGTATTAAAACATCACCGTTCATGCAGTTACTTATGGAGGCTACGGCTGAAATGGAGAAGGCGCAAGACATTAACAAAGAGGATGTTTCAACAGGCGTTCAACAGAATTCAACAGGTGTTGAATAGGTGTTCAACAATAAATAAATAAATAAATAAATAAATAAATAAATAAATAAATAAATAAATAAATAAAAGAATAAAGTAAATAATTACACTATAATAAACTTATTAGTGAATGACTGATTTAACGGAGTTGGAAACTATGCAAATTGTTCAGCCGGCACATAGATTGTTTTATGCTTGGGTAAACGATTGGAATAAGTTTGCGGCTGACGTTATGCAAGTCAGTCTTGACCCTCAGCAACAGGAGATACTTTATGCCGTGCAGACACAAAGCAGAGTAGCCGTTGCTTCCGGAACGGCGAGGGGGAAGGATTACGTTGCGGCGGTGGCGGCTCTTTGCTTTATGTATCTCACTCCGAGGTTTAATGATAAAAATGAGCTGATTGCCAACACTAAGGTTGCGCTTACCGCACCCACAGGCCGGCAGGTAGCAAACATTATGTATCCTGAGATTGTGAGGCTTTACAACAAGGCCGGTTGCTTTCCGGGTCGGCTTGTGGCATTTGATATCCGGACTGAATATGATGAGTGGTTCTTAACCGGCTTTAAGGCAGACGAACACCGTCACGAAGCATGGTCAGGGTTTCATGCAGTAAACACAATGTTCGTTGTTACTGAGGCCTCCGGTATAGATGACGGTACGTTCTCCGCTATTGAGGGTAACTTACAGGCCAACTCTAAGCTTTTGATAGTGTTCAACCCTAACCGAATGATCGGATATGCGGCAAAGGCTATGTTTTCGCCACGTTTCAAATCGTTCCGGCTTGATGACCTTAACGCTCCCAATGTATTACAGAAACGTCAGGTTTATGCCGGTCAGGTTGATTATGAGTGGGTAAAAGATAAGGTTGAGGCTTGGTGTACTCCTATCCGGCAGGAAGACTTTAGCGAGGAGAAAGGCGATTTTAAATGGGAGGGCGGTTTATACCGGCCTAACGATACCTTCAGGGTAAAAGTAAGGGGGATGTTTCCCGAGGTATCTGAAGATGCCCTTATCCCGTACTTGTGGATAGAGATGGCGAACAAGCGTTGGGAGGCACAGAAGAACGAGAACCGTACGGGTTACCGGAAGATAGGGGTTGACATTGCCGGCATGGGGCGGGATAGCACCGTGTTTGTGCATAGGTTTGATGACTTCGTGACACAGATTGATATGTTTCAGTCAGGCGGGGAAGCAGACCACATGAAAAGCGCAGGGCGGCTCATGCAATATTCAAAGGGGAAAGTTGAATATTTGATTGATACTATCGGAGAGGGGGCGGGGGTATATTCACGACTGATAGAGTTAGGGATGTTGACAAAGGCTTTCTCATGTAAGGCCTCTCATTCGGCGAAGGGGCTTACAGACTTAACCGGAGAGTATTCATTCGCAAACATGAGGGCTTATATGTTTTGGGCGTTAAGAGATTGGCTGAACCCGCAATTCAATTCTAAGGCTTGTCTGCCTCCTAATCAGTTATTAACGCAGGAGCTTATTGAAATACAATATCAAGTACAGAGTAACGGCAGTATTATCATTGAGGCGAAGGAGAAAATTAAGGAACGGTTGGGGCGGTCACCGGACATATCAGATGCCTTAGCTAATACTTTCTTTCCGGTGAAACGACAAAAGGGCTTACCAATATCACAAATATCAGGAATGTTACCGTAAATTTACAGCTATGGACATAAAAAAGCTTTTGCAAAAACAAGACATTGAGCAGATTAAAAAACTGCTTACCGACAGCCGTCCGTCTTTTGAGGTTCAGAGAGAGGACGCAATGAAGCAGTACAAGGTTGATGATCACGACATCAATGATGCAAGCATCCGAAAGGACAAACAGATCACGAAGGACACCGGCACTTTTGATGCAGAAGGTAACCCCGTTACTCAAACCTCAACGGTTGCGGTAGCCCGTGTGGCTATCCCGTTTCAAAAGCTGATTGTTGAAAGACGGATAGGGTTCATGCTGTCAATACCGGTAGAGCTTGAGCTTAAGAACGAGAATGTGGCGGGAGATAAGGGTAACGACTTGGTGTCTATGATTGATGACATTCAAGATCGTAACAAAATGGAGTATAAGAACAAAGAGATAGCTCGACGGCTGATGAGTGAAATGGAGGTGGCAGAGGCGTGGTATGTGGTCGAAAACAAACTGAAGGAACCTAAGTACGACCTTCGGGTTTCAATATTCTCTCCTGAGCAGGGCGACACATTATACCCGCTATTTGATGGTACTGGCGACATGATTGCCTTTGGCCGGGAGTATAAAACCAAGTCGGGCGACAAAAGTATCGAGCATCTCGACGTTTCGACAGCTGAGGCGGAATACAGGTTTGTGAAGGGAGACACAGGTTGGGCGCTTGATAAAGAGCAGACTCCGAACCCAATTCCGAACCAGTTCCAGAAGATAATGATAGTGTACTATCAGCAACCGTATCCGGAGTGGAATGACGTTCAGAGTATGATTGACCGGCTTGAAACCATCATATCAAACCATGCTGATATGAATGACTATTACGGCTCTCCCATGCTTAAGGTCTCAGGAGAGGTACAGGGGTATGCCTCAAAGGGGGAGCAGGGGAAAATCATTCAGCTAACAGAAGGATCGGAAGCTGATTATCTTGCTCTCGCTTCAGAGCCAAGCAGCATCAAAATGGAGCTTGAGAACCTGCAGAACTTTATCTATGCCATGAGCCAAACGCCGGACATTACTTTTGAAAGATTACGGGGCGTTGGCAACCTCTCAGGGGTGGCGCTTGAATTGATGTTCATGGATGCGCATATGGCCGTGCATGGAAAAGAGGAAATATTCGGGATAGGTCTTCAGCGCCGGGTGAATATTTTGAAAAACGCAATAGGGAAACTAATTGACACATCTTTTGCTGACGTATCGGAGAAGGCTTTGATAGTGCCAAAACTCACCCCTTACATTCCGGCGGCATTCTCTGAACTTCTGCAGAACCTTCAGCTTTCAATAGATGCGGGAATTATGAGTAAGGAAACGGCCATCAAGCTCAACCCTTACGTCAAAGACCCGGAGAGTGAGATTGACCTAATAGAAGGAGAGGAAAATATGGGGGCTATCGACCTATACCAAAAAGCTGGCATTACCGCACCTTCGGGCGACGACTTTAGCACTAAAATCAAAACTAAATAATGAAAATCTTATTTCTGTCACCAAGTAAAACCGATAGTTGCTCATTCTACCGGGCTGGCGGAGTTGCGCCGGGGCTTGAGCGAATGATGAATGGCACAACCATAAGTGTCCTGCAATGGGACCAGATAATTATGAGTTGGCAGACCATTTTGAATTATGACCTTATAATGCTTCAGCGTCCATTTCTTCCTGAGCATCTACAGGTCTGCGAATACGTCAAAAACGCCGGAGTCCCATTGTGGCTCGATTATGACGACAACCTTCTGGCCGTTCCGCCGGAGAACCCAAGGCATGAGCTTTACAACGCTCAGGTACGGGAGTATATCAAGAAGATGCTGACGCTGGCCGACGTGGTATCCGTACCGACAGAGGAGTTAAAGCGGGAATTCTCGGCTCACAATCAAAATGTGACGGTCATCCCTAACGCCTTCAATGACTACATCTTCAAGAACTCCCGGAACAGGCTATTGTCACCGCAGCGTTCTCCGACCATCCTGTGGCGTGGGTCTGATACTCACATCTTTGACTTAATGACCGTCATAGACGAGGTTAGTGCGCTGGCCGCTGAGTACAAGCAATGGCAGTTTATGTTCATGGGGTTCTTCCCTTGGTTCATAAAGCAGAACGAAAACAACAATATCTTCCGGCTGCCGGGTATTGACGTATTGTTCTATTTCAAGAATGGTTACGCAATGCGGCCTTACGCTATGTACACTCCGCTTTCTGACAACCCGTTCAACCGGGCAAAGTCAAACATTGCGTGGATTGAGGGCTCATACTTCGGGGCGGTTTCTATTGTCCCGGATTGGGAGGAATGGCAAAAACCGGGAGCGCTTACATTTAAAACCCCGGCGGAGTTCCGTGAGGTTATGACTGTCGTACTCTCCAGGAAGCTTGATACTGCGGCTCATGTCGGCAAGTCATGGGAGTACATTCAGGACTGCCTTATGCTTAGTAAGGTGAATGTGAAAAGGCTCGAACTTATAAACAGGCTGGTATGACCGGGACAACATTAATCAACCTCTGGCGCACGCACGGGCGCTCGAGGTATATCACAGACACAAAGGATAACGCCTTATTGATATACCGGACATGAGCAAACAAGTGAAACTTAGCCGGCCGGATTGGGATTACTCTCAGTACCACCGGGATTCGTGGATGGGATGGAATGTAACGGCGATTATGTGCGAGCGGGATACGGCAGACGTTACCCGCTTAGGCATTGAAAGCCTGCTCCGATTTTACCCTGACCTTCCAATACTGATAATTGACGGAGGCTCGAAAGACGATTCGCTGAGGCATCTCCGGTGGCTGTCTCATTGTCACCCCAATATCCGCATCTGGGAAAGGGGAGGACGTAACGGGCATGGTACTATGCTCAATGAAGGCATAAGGGGCTTCATAAATACCGAGTACATACTATTGCTCGATAATGACATTATAGTGCGCCGAGGGGGCTGGATTGAAGAACTGGTGGAAGCGTTGGCTGAGTCGGATAACACATATGCCATTGGAACTCTTTTGGAGGTGACGGACAAAAACGACGGGTGCGGAGAACCGGACGGAGAAGGCGACATATTGAGGTACACGCATCCTTCATGCTCAATGGTAAAACGCTCGATGTATCTTACGATGGCTCCCTTCGTGGAACACGGCGCTCCCTTGGTTTTCAATATGAAGACTGCTAAACAGCGTGGCTATAACGTAGCGTATTATCCGATTGATAAGTACGTTGCGCACCTGTCTGGGGCGAGTTGGATTGAACCATACAGGCCAGTATGGAAAGACGACATGGGCGTGAACTCGAGGCCGTTCATTACATTTCTGGCCGGGAAGGATACGGATATCAACCCACTTGTTACGCAGGACAACCGGGACTTTGAGATAATACTTACCGGGGAATGGACTAAGGCGAAGGTTCATATTTTCGGACATGGAAGCTATGATGTTACCAATGACCTGTACGCTATTCGCTTCAGGGTTCACGGGGAATACATTTGCAGGCTACGGGTCACGCCGGGAGTTATTAAAGATACACTCGTATCGGAGGTCAAGATGTTACTTGAAAACACCGGGTATCCAGACGAGTTTAAGTATGCGGGAATGCACTTTATCAAAAGAAGTTTATGGCAGCAGAGAGAATGTCTATCGTAGGCTTCATGCACGTTTGCATGATTAACAACTGGCTCGAAATAATTACCGAGCAGCTTGAAATAATGAAAGATAGCGGCCTGTATGACGAGATGCGGGTTTTAAATGTAGGGGCGGTCGGGAATGAAGAAAATCTGAGAACGCTTCAATCATTCGTCAAAAGAAACCGCAAACTGGATATTGCCGTATATTCCGACAATTTGTCTGCATACGAATTCCATACCCTGAGGTTCCTTAAGGACGTGGTTGACCGGGGAACTAACTTTTACGGCTTTTATATTCACACAAAGGGCGTAAGTTATCCGGGGCATCCCGGCGGAAAATACTGGCGGGACTATATGAACCACTACAATCTCCGGGAGTGGCAGGAGTGCGTCAGGCACTTGCATATCGGATATGAAACCTGTGGGGTCAAGTATATCAACAAAAAGTGGCCTGCACATTACTCCGGGAACTTCTTTTGGTTCAAATCGGAGTATGCTAAAACTTTACTCCCGGTTGACAAAATGAACCTGAAGGACAGGTTTAATGCCGAAATGTGGATTTGTTCCGGGAAGGCTATAGCAGCAACACTTTGTCAGGACTTTGTTGACTATAACACTCAGGGCGTTTTTGACCCATATCCGGGAGTCTATCACAGGCCGGAATGCTTATTTAAGTTCTGCCCGACACCTGAGACCTGTAAGAAAAATAACGAATGTCAAAACCCTAACGATTAAAAATATGACAAACTATTGCTTCACGCTTGGCTATAACTTAGTCAGCGAAATAGAGAAAACGACCCGGTTATTGTATCAGTTAAACGATAGCCGGGACTTCAAGCATCTCGTTGTTGACCTCGGGTTTCCCCTCGAGCACGGTGGTATTGTACCGGACAACATAGATGAAGCAAAGGAGCGCAATAGCGAAAAACTCAAAAAGCTGGCTGCGGCTTTCGGTTCTGAGTACGTCAAAATGTCAAATATTGGAGTTAGTCAAAATTGGACTCAGGTTTACGAATACCTGAAACCTTCAGACGATGACATCCTCATAGGTACTGACCCTGACGAGCATCCCCTCAATGTTGGTTGGGTTAAGGCTATCGGGGATGTCATCAGAGAAGGTAACTTCGGGCTTGTTTCACTAATGATGACAAGCCATATTCAGCTTTTGAGTAGTGTGCCAAGAAACGAGCGTTTTTATGGCAACCGCAGGGTGTATCTATTCCCAGCGGGAGCTTTAAACTGGGCGCTGATAGGAGTATCCGGTAAGTTTTTCAACATCATAAAAGAGATGCCATTCCCAACGGAAGCTCCCCGTTATGGATGGATTGAAGGAAGCCTTTACCCGCTATTGGCCAGGCATGGGTTTGGGTGGTGCGTACTGGCCGATTACCAAGTGAGGCATACAGACTTCGAGCTTGGCGACCAAGGCACATCTTCGCTGCTCCGGGAATGGAAAAATCAGATAATCTTTAACATCCACCAGTACGGCCAGTTGTCATTTGACGAGTGGCTTGAAATGAGAAGGGAGGGGCGGATATGATTATCGTAACAGGGGCAGCAGGGTTCATCGGCAGCAATATTGTCCGGGAGTTGATTAAGCATACCGATGAGATTAAGTGCATTGACGACCTGTCTTTTGGCAAGGCAGAGAACCTTCCGGCGGGAGTACACTTGACTGTTGACGACTTTGACCGGGCAATAAAGTCCGGCGGAAATCACAATGATATTCTGGTACATTGCGCCACTTCAAATATCATTTACGCCCAGAAACACCCGGTTGAAACATTCAAGAATAACGCCGAAAAAACAATCGAGCTATTCAAACGCTTCCCGGGCAAAATAATCTACCTCAGTACCTCATCGGTATATGGAAATGCGGATGTGTTACCGATAAGGGAGTCAGCACCTATCCGGGTTTACAACGCCTATGACACCTCGAAGCGCATAGCCGAACTTTACCTTCAGTTGCGTGGAACTTATACTACATTTCGCCTCTCGAATGTGTATGGAGAGTATCAGCAGCCGTCGAACCCGTACTGCGGGGTAATAGGTCGCTTAATAGATTGTGCGCTAAATGGCAAGGTATTTACGATATATGGCGACGGCCTGAGTACACGGGATTACACTTATGTCGGAGATGTTGTTGAGGCTATTACGCTTTCAATCCTCGACGACTCCACTTGGATGGAGATGAACCTTGGCACAGGAAAAGAAACAAGTGTTCTCGACCTCATAGAACTGGTACAGGATATTACCGGAATCGAAATAGCCGTTACCAACCATGAAGGAAGGAGTATTGACGTAATCAAGCGCCGGGTACTTGACACCAAAAAAGCCCATGCACATTTCGGATGGACTGCAAAGACTGACATGAAAACCGGACTGACAAAAACAATCGAGTGGTTCAAAGATGCCGGACTATTCCAGCATATATCGTAAGCGGTTTCTTGGCAACCAGAAACGACTGCTGAATCAATACCTCAAGGCGTTCAGGGATATGGCCGATAAGGTGGCCAAGCTATCCAAAAACCCAGAGGCACGGTTTCTTAAGGCTTTCACATACACTCAGGCTCCCGCTTTATCGGCGGAGCTTGGCCGTTTAATGAATGACTTTGGTGGCAAGTTGATTGACCTGACAGAGATTGGCATAGGGCAGAGCTGGCGGTTATCCGAGCAAAAAAACAATGCGATATTTTCTGAATATCTCGAGGGATACCGGGGCAAAAAGATAGCAGAACTCAAGGCGCTCCCGGATATTATGAAGCTGGAAATGTATCTGTCCACAACAAAAGGGCGTTTTTCAGATGCAATCTGGCGGACGGTTGACCAGACCCGGAAGGAAATGGAGGTGCAACTCGCCTTCGGAGTTATGCGGGGAGATAGTGCGCAAGTGATAAGCCAAAGGATACGCCAATACCTTAAAAATCCAGATGCTCTATTCCGCCGGGTACGGGATGCAAATGGCAATCTGGTTGCCAGTAAGGCAATGGCTGCATACCATCCCGGCAGAGGAGTTTACCGCTCGGCATACAAAAACGCTATGAGGGTTGCCCGAACGGAAACTAATATGTCTTACCAACGAGCCGACTCCGAGCGTTGGCGGAATAATCCGGTAGTAATTGGGATAAAAGTTTCGCTTTCTGGTGCGCATCCCGACTATAATTTCGAGGAAATATGTGAGGTACTCGAGGGTGACTATCCAAAGGAGTTCATCTTCGAGGGATGGCATCCACAATGCCTGTGTAATGCGACCCCAATTCTTATGGATAAAGCCATGCTTAGGCGTTATCTCCGGGGAGAAACAGACTTTCTGGGCGAGGTTCAAATCACAAAGTACCCGGATAGGTTCAACCAGTACGTTAAGGATAATTACGGCAAGCTTCAAAAATCGAGCCCTTACTGGTTCGAAGACAATAAGGCCATTATAGACAAAATAGTTCCCGAACCTCCCGCAGTACCCGCCGCAACTCCCGCACCACAGCCGAGAGACTTGCTTCAGGGCGAGTGGTGGAAGAATGAGGACTTAATTAAGTGCTTTACGGACGTTTCTCCGGACTATAAAACGGGATTTTCAACCGGGAACTCCGGAAATGACGACATCCTCTCGAATATTTACAAGCTTCAGGGTTTTGATAAGCTGCCGACTCTCATTGAGGGCAGTAAGTTTCCGCCGGGCGAGGGAACGTTCGGGTTTCGAGGCCTGTATGGGGCACAGGCTCAGGAATACATTAACGACTTCAAGTATGGTAAGCTATTTGCCGGGCGTGGGGTATTTGGGAGTGGAACTTACATTGCAGCGCCGAGGACCGTTAATATATCCCCGGCGTGGGATACGGCACTTAATGGATATGGAGGTGGAGAGACTCGTAATGTTATGAGGATTCGAATAACTCCGGCTATGGAAGCAAGGGCTTTTAATGAAATATCCGATGAGGCGTCAAAATTCCTATGGGATTTCAGTGATGAATTCTTGAAGCTTAAGGATACCGGGATTTATAGCGAGGCGGAATGGAAGCGGTTGTATGACGGCTTCAATAAGATGCTGGGCGACCCCGGAAGGTACGCAGCGCTCAAGGGGATAGATGCATTGTATGAAAATGTAACCCCGGACGTGACTTATTTCATAGTTCATAACCGGGGCAAATTAGAGGTACTGAAAGAACAAATCGGAATGTGATGGAACGGAAAATGGTATCAGCTGAGGATAGCCGGGCAATAGCGGCGGACATGGATAACCCGCCGTTTACTACTCTTACAATATTCGAGCAGATGGAGATTCGTAAAATGTACGGATATGAAATACTAACCTATGTTGATTATCTGTTTGTAAGGGAAAGGTATCTCGAGAGACAGAAAGAAAATTTAGGGTAATGATTGTATTGAATTAATTTTATACATTTGAAACATTTAAAAGCAATGAAAGAAAAAATCTTAACCCACCTCAAGTCAAAACTGACGGGAGTTCAGGAGAGCTTCCTCGTCGGGATTGCCGAAAACTTCAGCAAGACCATTACAGACGAGGCCAGTATCGAAACAACCATTACGCAGCCGGTACTTGACGCAATCAAGTTATCCGCCCAAATGCTTCAAGTTGAAGGTGACCGCCGGGCAACCGAGGCCACTAAGAGTGCCGTTAAAAACTTTATTGACAAGCATGGCCTCGATGAAAACGGGAAGCCTAAAGGCAAGCCGGATAAAACTGAACCCGATGGAGGTGGCGGTGGAAATCCGGACGTTCCTGCATGGTTCAAATCATTCGCAGATAAAATTGACCGTGAACTTCAGGAAAGTAAGCAAAGGTTGACGGCTATTGAGCAGGCGAAAACCCACGAGGTTCTTTCCGGGAAGGTTAAGGCTTCCCTCAAGGAAAAGGGGATTCCCGAATGGTTCTCAAATCCATTGCTCCGTAATCTGACGGTCGAGTCAGAGGACAAAATTGACCAACTGGTTACTCAGATTGAAGCCGACTTTGGCGTTGCCAGACAGGCTTCTGCCGAGCAGGGGGTTGTAATTGCAGTTCCGCCAAAGCCTGAAGGGGCAACCGAGGCCGGGGCGGAAATTGGCAAAAAACTCGCCGAAAAGCGAAACGCTGAGACGGGCGAGAAGGGTAAACTTAAATAAAAACGTAAAATGCAAATTACATCCAATACCTTCGGTGGGCGGAAAGTAATCTGGGATAACATCCTCGATGAAATCCCCGGCGGAGCCGGTTTGAATGTAAGTCGCTTGGACTACACAAAGGCTAACGCCAATGTTGACAAGCGGTGGATTCCCGGCGGAACGCCTGTTTATTTCGACCCCGCCACTCGTATTGCTGAGGTCTGCAAGTCAGCCTTGGCTATCGACGGCGGTGGGTCAACCACACCTCGTCTTGGGAAGGAGCATCACTTCAAGGTGGGCGACATCCTAAATGACGGAACTACCGGGGCGGTAATAACTGCAATTGACGAAAGCGAAAGCGCTTACGACGTTGCAACGGTTAATACCGATATCACGGTTACGGCTGGCACAAAGTATTTCGAAGGCGCAGCCTCCGGAACTAATGCTACGCTGAAATACACTCCTAACGGAGTCATCAAATCTCCGGAATGGATATACGACGGCAACGCTGACGTACCTGTTGTGACAATGGGAACGGCCAGAGAAGACAGCCTGACTTATCCCATGCCGGATGTGTACAAAATTGCTCTCCGGGGCGGGGCATCACAGACCGCTTCAAGCAAAACCTTGGTTAACGTATTTTAACTAATCTGACATGAAGACACCGATAATTGAAGGGGTAACTGAAGCCGGATTAGTTTCATACCTCAACGCAAGGCAGTACGAGAAGCTCTACTGGCAGGATATGTTTCCAATCAAGCCTGTCAACTCTCTCGACGGAAAAACTCTCATTGGCGAAGCTGGCTCAAGACTGGCCGCTTATATCATATCATACGATGCGAAAGCTCCTGAAGTGAGCCGGAAATCAATGCAGACCAAATACTTCGACATCCCGAAAACGGCAATCGCCCGGAGAAAGACTGAGAAGGAAATCCTCGAACACGCTATCACCAAAGCCCTCCGGGGTCGGGATGCGGTCATTGAGGATTACTTCAATGACGTTGACTTCGTGTTCGACTCCGTTATGGGTCGTATCGAGTGGATGGTTCTGACCATGCTTTCCCTTACCAAGCTTCAGCTTTCGGTTACCAACAACCCACAGGGTATTGTCAACGAGTCTGTCATTGACTTCGGAATGCCGACCGCCAACAAAAAGGTGGCAACCGGGGCAGTCTGGTCGGTAGGCAACAAAGATACAATGACTCCCATTGCCGACATTAAGGCAGTGCTCAAGGCCGCAAGGGCGAAGGGTATCAAGTTCGAAAGAATGCTGATGCACCCCGACGCACTTGACCTTATCATTGGCAGTACCGAGTTTCAAAACTCGGCCAAGTCGCTTATTGCGGGGCAGAGCTTAGTCCTCGGATACACCGGGCTTGAAACCGTGAATATGATATTCAAGGCTCTCGACCTTCCGGTTATTTCCCTTATCGAGACCTCAATCGGTATCGAAGACAAGGGCGGGAACATCACGCTTGCCAATCCATGGAGCGACACCCATGTTCTTTTCGTTCCCACAACCAACCTCGGACAGCTTTACAACGGTCCGATTGCTGAGGAAATAGAAAAGCCCGATGGGGTAATTCAGGCCAAGCGGCAGAACGTAATGGTATCCATGCAGAGGGCATTCAACCCGGTTTCCGTCCTGACGAAAGCCGAGAGCAACTGCTTCCCTTCATGGCCGACTATTGACAAGTGCTTCAACCTGTACACAGGTAGCACCAGTACATGGGCTTAAAGTAACCCGTGATGACAAACCTTGACGCCTTAAAGGCTAAAGTTGGATATCCGCTGGCGGACGCTTCTTTTGAGTTAGCTTTAACCAAAAGAGGACTGACGTCAACGGATATCTTCACGGGTGAAGACTCGGCTTTCGAGTTGGCATACGCCGATTGCATTTTAGTTTTACTGACAAGCCCATCTTCCGTTCAGGAGGGTGGTTATTCAATTCAGCTTGGCGGTAAGGATGCATTAGCGGATATTGCCAATAAGATATACGATAAGTATGGCAAAACCATACCGACCCCAAAACCCGTCGCAAAGTTTGTCCAGAGATGGTAGAGCAGTATCCAGATACGATTGTTGTCCTCGTTAAGACTGAGCCAGTACAGGACGTAACCACCGGGGAGTTTACCGATGGTACGACCACAACTCATACCCTGCGATGCAGGGCTGAGAAGAATACTGAGGGGAAGTTGATAACGGGAGCAGACGGCAATCAAATCAGCTACGACTACACGGTTTACTTGCCCAAGATGGATACGGTTATCCCGATAGACTCGGAATATACATTAACCAAGGGGCTTTTGACTGCAAGGGGCAGAGTGAAGGATGCAATAAACGGCCAGTTAAATTCAAGGTTATGGCTATGAGCAATAATTTCGGCGGATTCGTCGGAGAAATGAACAGGGCAATCTCGGAAGTTAAGGAGCGCATCAAGCTCGCCTTAGAGTACACCGGGGAAGCTTTTGTCAGGGATTGTCGGCTACAACCCGGCGACCCTGAGACTGCTCATGGACAGGGCTTTTATGCTGACCGGACGGGCAACCTTCGCAATTCAATCGGGTACTATCTGTATGAGGATGGGAATTGTTATGACCAATCGGATACCAATAGTGACGATGAAAACAAGCGCAACCTTGAAGCAGAAATGCCGAAGCAGGGAATTTTCCTTGGTGGTATTGCCGGGATGAATTACGCCTCTTATGTGGAGGCCAAGGGCTATAATGTAATCTCTATTCAGACCATTGCAGCCCAGAAATCAATCGAGGAATTTAATGAGGATTTAAAGGTATTTCTAAATGGCTGATTTTCACTCCACAGAGCAGATAATCGGAACCGTCAGGATGCTTTTAGGTTCGCTGACCGAGCCGAAATATTTACTCAGAAAGCCCACAAAGGCTGCTGACCCGGCTTACATAGTCATAAACTCGCTCCCCATAAATGCTGATGTGATGCAAAAGTGCATCGTGAATGTAAACTATCACGTCAAAGACATGGGGTTGGGAATTCCCGATTTGGCCAAATTAGAGGCCGGAACAACCGCTATCTTGGATATACTGCAAAAGGTCACAACCTCCGGATTTTTGATGGACTTTGAGAGTCAGGAAATTTTCCCGGAAACGGCCTTGAGCGAACACTTCTCAAACATTCGTTTTAGTGTGAAACAAATTAACTACTGAAGACAATGGCAGAATATATTTATGCAGTCAAGCAGATGTTCTATGGGACTCCTACCGGGTCAAATACACTCCCGGAGAGTCTCTCCCCACTTCCCGATACGGTCAAGGGAACTATAACCGTCGAGGAGACCGAGGGAACACTGACAAAATTCTGGGTTGACCAGAAGAAGGAACCCGTGAGGGTTATTAAATCCGAGGAGGGTGACTTCACCCTTACCGCTCAGTTCTATGATTTCGACTTCGAAAAATACGCAGCCTTCAAGGGTGGCGTGGGAGTCGCCGGAGCATCATTCACCCCTTCAACCGATTACACTACCATTGACAAGGCTTTCCGTGTCGTGTTCGATTCGGGTCATGTCATGGACATTTACAACGGTTCATGCGTTGCCCGTATGACGGGCGGCGGCGGGCGTGACAAGATGTTCGCATGGGAACTGAAGGTGACCCCGATGCTGACTCAGGACCTCGCAGGGAGCTACATGATTGCAGCTTCCGGAGTATAGTGGCGGATACCTGAATGAAAGAGGTTGATGCTGCAAATATTATCCTTGGCGAGGCAGGAGATGGAGAGCAGTTCAAATTAAGGTGGGGTTGGTTGCGCTTTAGGCTATCAATCAAGCCGGTTTCGACTAAAACGCTTATTCGCATAAGCAGGGAGGTCGCTGAGATACCGGAGATAGACCCAAGCGGCGATGCGTTTCAGGAAATGTGCAGGAATGCCGCATACCTGAAGCAAATAAGTCGGGCGATAGCCTTCGCAACCAACACACCTTTCATAAGAATAGTCGCCGAGGCTATCCGGGGACTTCCGCTTAAGCATCTCAAGACCTTATGGGCGACGGTTATTCAACAGTCCGACCCCTCAAGCTTTTTTTTTATTATGATATCAGCCCGAGGAGTGAACAAACTGAAGAAGATGGAACCGGACGAACGGTAGGTGGAGATACTATTTTCGGAAGACTCGCATTAATCCGCAGCAAGCTCAACCTGACGGAAAATGAGTTAATGGAGAAGTCGTGGATAGCGCTTAATCTCGAATTGATTGATTTTCCGTATTATGACATGAAGGCGAAAGACCGTCCCAAGGTTAATGATATGAGCTTTTTGGACAATAGAATCGGAATGAAATGAGCTTCATAGGATTTGTTTTAGGCTTCGACACCACCAAGTTTGAGGCGCAGTCAAAAAAGGCCGAGGATACCCTCGACAACCTTGGGAAGTCCGGAGAAAAGGCCGGACAAGCTATTGATAAGGCTTTTGAGAAAAGCGGCGAAAATATCAAGCAATATATAGCCAATCAAAAGCAACTGCTCGCAACGCTCGAACAGGAAATAGCCAAATCAGAACAGGCTTTTGCTAAGATGAGTGAAGGCCGGGCGAAAACTACCGCCGGGAAAGAACTACAGGCGCTCAGGCAGGATTTGATTGAGCAGAAGGTAGTATTGGCCGACCTCGAGTCTGGCGGGAAACGTGCGGCGGATGCTATGTCTCAGATAGGAACCTCGGGCGCACGTTCTCTGGGAGAATTACGGCATACGGCTCAAGCGGCTGCTCAGGCTCTCCGGGAAGCCGGGAGTGAGGGAGCGAAGTCAACAGGAACGGCGGTTGACGCAATAGCCGAACAAAAACAGAAGGTTAAGGAATTACGGGCTGAGCTTAAAAGCCTGCAGGAAGAACAAAAGAAAGAGGTCAGCCCGGAGGCGAATAAGGCTTTGGGCGAAAGGGTGGCACAAGCAAAAACCGAACTGGCGGAGCAAAAGCGCATTCTTGACCAAATGAAAGCTGCCGCAAAGGAAGCCGAGGCCGCACTTGCAAATGTAGCGGTCGCCGGGGATGATACCGGGAAGAGGGTCACAACCGGATTTTCAAAGGTCAACGTGTCGCTTCAGCAGATGGCCAACGAGCAGAAGCAGGTTGTTGACAATCTGAAAAATGAAATAGCCAAGCTTCAGGCGGAGTATGATAAGATGTCAGCACCGTCACTTAAGAAGTCCGATATGGGCGGGGAGCTTTCGGCAATGAAGCAAGCGCTTAAGGAGGAGGTTGCACTTTTGAATGATTATCAAAGCAAGCTCAAAGAAGGCGAAGCCTCGATGACTCAATTCGGCCAGAAGGGAGCGCAGGCCGTCGGAGAGATAGGTAAGTCCATTGATACCAATGTCAAGGGATACGAAAACATGACCGATAAGGGCAAAAAGGCCTTTGAGGACGTATCCGGACAGATTGAAAAGCACAAAGCTTACATAACTGACCTTCAGAAAACCATTGCCGAGCTTCAGCTTGCGTACACTAACGCCGCAACGGCAAAGGAGAAAATGACGGCGCAAACCCAAGTGAGCGACGTTTCTGCAATCCTGAATACGGAAAAGGCCAAGGTTGACGAGCTGGAAATTTCCTTACAGAAAATAGTCGAAACCAACCAGAAAGTTATTGAAAGTAACGACAAAGTTGGGGAGTCGGCTCAGCGCACTTACACCAAGGCTGAACTCAAACAGGCTATTGCAGACCAGAAACAATCGGTGGCCGAACTTGAAGCTGAGGTAAAAAAGCTTAAGAAAGCCTATGACGAGATGCTTGCTCCCGGTACTGCCAAGGCCGCTATGGGGCAAGAACTGGCTCAGATGGTTCGGCACTTGAAGGAGGCACAGGCAGAACTGAAGCAACTTCAGAACACGCAGGCTACTGAAGTGAAAAAGCAGGACAGCTTGATTGGCGGTTTGATAGGGAAGCTCAAGGGTTGGGCTTTAGGACTTGTATCGGTGGCCGCAGCCGGGAAGATAGCGAAAGAAGTGATTATGTCAACTCAGGAAACGGCGCACGTTTTCGAGACTATAATTACCGAGGCGAAAACCGCTACTGAGTATTTCTTTAAAACTCTGGCTTCCGGAGATTGGAGTAATTTCTTCGCCGGGATGAGGGAGGCCATTGACGCAGCTCACGAGTATATGGATGCAATGGAGGATATTGAGCGGCGTCGAAATGAGATGGGAATTAAGGAGAGTGAGGCAAACCTCGAAATCGGCAGGCTCAGGGAGCTTACGTTCAATAAAACTCGGGAGAACTTCCCGGAGCGAATGCAAGCCCTTAAGCAAATACTCGACCTCGAAAAGCAAATCTATACAAAAAAGTCAGACATAACCAAGGATGAACTTGCTGCTCTGGTTAAGAAAACTGCCGCAACCAATAAGCTATCGGAGGCTCAGGTTAAGTCATTTATTTCCGAATACTCGAGCTTTAAGGAAATAATTGAGCTTGGGGAGGAATATAATGAAAAGCGCAAAAAGATGGCCGAGTTTGTGGCTTCTGGCGCTGCTGAGTATAACCCACAGATTCTTCAGCAGATGCGTGAGGAAATATGGGCTATGGGCGAAAAGAGTATGGCTGCCGGGAAGTTTGTCGATGACCTTGGGAAAATGAGTAAGAAGGAAGCCAAGGCTATTGCCGACGTCTGGAAGAAAATGAATGACGAGGCAACCCAGTATTACGCCAAAACCCGCCGTTATGAATCCCAATATACGCAAGGCCGGGCGCAAGCTATTGAAAGTTGGCACAAAGAACTCGAGGATGCGAATGACGCTACTGCGAAATTGTGGGCTGATGTTGACCGGCTTAAGGTTGAGATGTCTCAGATAGGGGCGGAGCAAGCTGAGGCAACTCTGGCTGTGGGGATGGCGAATGCTAAGCGGCAGTATCAAGAAGACATTAAAAACTTCGAATGGAGCGAGAAGGTCAAACAGGCCGCAGCCGTGAAATATGAGCAGACTAAACTTAAGCTTCAGAAGGAGTATTACAATGAGCTGAGTAATTTTATCCGGGACAAACAAATCAAGACACAATCTGACCCGGCGGATATCCTCGGCGGGTATGCGGCCATACGGAAGGCTGAGCAGGATATTCAGGAGTTATACGCACGGGCGGCAGTAACCCGTGACGAGGGATTAAAGCAGCAAATAATTGACGATATCAATACTCTCCGGGATTATATCCGGGAAGTCAAGGAGTTAATCAAGGAGGGTACATTCAAGGTTTCTGAGAGTACCAGCCCGGTCAATATGGCTCAGAGGTTAATTCCTATGAGTGCTACTGCACAAAAGCAGGCAGAGGACGCCCGGAGGCAGCAAGCGGCTGACCAAGCTCGGGCATTGGCAGCAAATGAACTGCTGAAGCAAGGGTATTATGCGCTTGCTGATAGCGCAATGATGCTTTCAGATGCCTTTGCGGAAAGTAATAAGGAATTGGCTGAGCTACTCGAAGGGGTGGCTTCACTTGCTCAAAGCCTTGGCGAACTTAATGAGGCCGGGCTTTTTGACGGCACGATGGAAACCGAGGATGCGGTTGGTTCAATTATCGGAGGGGTTACCAAGTTAGTCGGGATGGTCAGTAACCAGATAGCCGAAAACAAACGGGTAATGAAGGACTATTACGATAGCATCCTCGAGCAGCAACAGGCATACAACCTCGCTTTAAATGAGCAACTCCGGCTTCAGTATGAGATGGAGGGTAACGTATTTATCGAGGATTATCTCGGGCAACTGGTAAGTGGAACTAACGCTTTCAACGACGCACAGAAACGTTACAATGAAGGGATGGCTGCTTTTCTGAGCAGCGAGGCCGTTACCGGGAAGCAAAACGCAATCTCGGGTAAGAATGTCCTGTCAGGGGTTGGCGCTGGCGCAGCAATCGGGGCGGGTATCGGTTCATTTATTCCGGTCATAGGTACGGCTATAGGCGCAGGAATCGGGGCAATCGTGGGAGGCATCGCCGGATTGTTCGCAAAAAAGAAGAAAGATGTGGTTGCTCCATTACTGGAAGTGTACCCTGACCTACTTGATGCAAACAATAAGTTCAATGTAGCCTTGGCAAAGACGCTTGTGGGAACCGAGGCTGTCACCGAAGAAACGTCAAAGGCGCTTGAGAATATGATCGAGTGGACTGAGGCGGCTGAAGCGGCGGAAGAACAGATGAAAGGGGTTATTGAGGAGCTTGCCGGGTCGCTCGGAAATGACCTGAAGGATGCGCTCGTTGCGGCATTTAAGGAAGGAGAGAACGCTGCTCAGGCTTTCGGTACTGCGGTTGATAAAGTCCTTGAGGATATAATTTCCAATATGCTTTTCAATCTGGTATTCCAGCAGGCTTTTGATAAGCTCGAGGAGGAGATGATGGCCAGTTATGCCATGTCGGGTGACCAGAACTGGCTCGATGACTTTCAGCGTTTTTATGCCGAAGCTCCCGACCTCATAAATAACTTTAACGCCGGGATGGCTGAAGCTCGCCGGGCAGCATCGGAGGCCGGATTTAATGTATTCTCAGGGGCTCAGCCTGCAAGCCAGATGAGGGGGCAAATCGAACGGAGTATTACCGAAGATACGGGGACTGAGCTTGCCGGGCTTATGAGAAAAATATCCGACGACAACCGCCAGAACCGGGATTACAATAAGCAGTCAGTAGAGGGGATATTCTTGGCAGTCAATAAGCTTGGAGAGTTGGTGTTCATTCAGGAAAGTATGATGCGCTTTATGGATGACACATACGAAGGAGTCCCGGTATTGACTCAGGCCACTCCTTCGACAACCGTTCCGGAAAATACTCAAGAGGAAAGTAAACCTGTATCGTTGGCTGAACTCCCGGAGATTATTTTCGAATTAAAAGCTATTCGTCAGATACAGGAGATATTTCTTGAGGCCTTCACTACCGGATTGGGGTCTGTCGAATCAACTATCGGGGATGCAATGTCACAAAGTAATGCAAACGTACCCGAGGCGAGCACACCTGAAAACAGGAGAATGATTGAGGAAGGGATTTACCTGAGAGACCGACGGGCAAGTTCAGTTGAGGACGTTGTGCCTGAAATGATATCCATGTTAAGAAACGCTGCCGGGCGTGACCGGGCAGACGTTGATTACAACCGAATGGCCGTAAATCATCTGGTGGCTATTGAGGCCAACACGCACGAAACGGTCAATGAACTCAAAAAGGCGGTGGCTGAGCTTACTGCCATAAACGGAAATACCAGACCTGTTTATAGTGGAATAGGATTGTAATGGCATATGCGCTGAACTCAATAGACTTAAGCACCTACGGTATTATCGAGGGGCGGATACGGGGCGGAAACGTGGCGTTACAGGGGCAGTATGACTTCCCCTCGAGGATTGGCGACGTATTGCATGAGTGGGGAGATGAAAATTACCCGGAGATTTACACCGATACGGATGAGATGTTTTGGGGTGGCCGTGACTTGACGTTTGAGGCTCATATTCCCGGAACTCGAAGCGCAATTTACGATGCGCTTGCCTCGTTTTATGCGGCGACTACCGCACCTTCCGGGCTTCAATCATTTGCTACACCCTATGGCACGTTCAATGTATATCCTAAAGCCATTGCGGTTACTCACGGTTTCGGGGCAACGTCATTAAAAGTAACGTTCCGGGAACCTGTGGTTGACCTGTCTGGCGGAAGTATTCCCGCTCCGGCTTCCGGGATGTTTAAGATTGACGGCATACCACTTACGGCCTTCGGATTATACTATTCAGGGGATAAAAGCCTATTCGGCTTACCGGAAATGCAGGGGCAGGAATTCACTAAAATTGAGGCTGAGGGCTTTCAGGTGGCGTACAGGAAATCGGCCAAGTTTGAACTTAATGGCTCTTTGATTTCTGATAGTGTTTCCGGATTTGAGTCGAACGTGAGAGGGTTGTATGCAATTCTGGCGGCATCTGGGTTAAGAACCTTCAATCTCAATGAGCAGATTGAATTTACCGGGGCTGTCTTGAATGGCTTTAAGATTGAAAACCTGAATGTCGGCTCGTATGTAAGTGCGAACTTTAAATGTGATGTAACCCTAACTTCCATAACGCCGTGAATACCTTAACCATATACCGGGAAGGGTCGCCAGTTATAACGGTTGATATTGACGACAAAACCGTTTTTATCCAGAAGATAATGACCGAGCATCGAATTGCCTCGGAATTTTACTCTCGGTCTGTTTTGGACCTCCGGATTGGCGACTATATTACTCATAACCTCGAGAACTTTTATGTCAACCGCCTCCCGAGCATCACAAAACTGGATAATGCGACTTTCCAATACCGGGTTGATTTCGAAAGCGTCCTTTACGACTTGAATAAAAAGCTTTTCATAAGCACCGATGGACTGGCGGAGTACGGGCGCACGGGTAACGCCTCGGATTTTATAGGTGACATTGTTGCCAATATGAATGCTTCAGGCTTTGCCGGAGGCTGGACGGTTGGCACGGTTGATAGCACCGATGAGAAAACTCTGGTATTCTCAAATGAAAACTGCCGGAGCGCACTTATGAAGGTGGCAGAGGCTTTCGGGCTTGAGTTTTCTATAGCAAACAAGTCAATTTCAATGGTTGATAGCGTCGGTTCTATTACTGCTAATACGTTTGAATATGGCCGCAATAATGGGCTATACAGGCTGGTAAGGGAACAGGTCGCAGACCAGAATATAGTGACTAAGGTGTACGGATTTGGCTCGAGTATGAATATCCCATACACCTATAGGAACCGGGCTAAGCGGTTGGTGTTTGAGGAACGTTACCTGACCAAGAATACTGAGATTTACGGGGTTATTGAGGGGCAATATACCAATGATGACATTTACCCTAATCGGACAGGAAGCGTCACGGCTGTCAATATGGAGTTTGAGGGTGACGTATTCAATGTACGGGATAGTTACATCGAGGATTCGGCCATTACCGGCTTCGATATCAATGACTACGTTATTGCCGGGCTTGACCCGCTTATTGTATTCAAGTCAGGCGACCTTTCCGGGCAGGAGTTTGTGATATGGAAGTTTGACAACGCCACAAAGAGGATACATTTTAATCCTCAGTCAGACGAGGATGGATACACGACTCCTAATCCACTTAATGTTCCACAGGTCGGCGACCTATATACGTTGGTAAACATTGCGCTCCCGGAAAGCTACATTGCCGATGCGGAACTGGCTCTTAAGAACGCAACTCAGGCGTACCTCGACGAGAACTCCGTTCCAATGGTTGTTTACTCGGTCGAAATAGACCCGAAATACGCCAAGGCCAATGCAATGACCCTGCACGCAGGCGACCGGGTGACGGTTGTTGATACTCAGCTTGGGGTTGATAGTCTTATCCGGATATCGGAAATTACCTATCCGCTTACGAATATTTATAAGGTCAAAGCGACTATTGCAGACTTTGTTCCTTACACGCAACAGGAGCGCATTGTAAAAGCGGCGGTTTCGAATATTACTGAGACCCGGATAGTTGACCGGAGTGGGGATGAGCTTACCCGGAGATATACCATGCGCCAACGTCAATTAAAGGACTTGATTTTCGATACTGACGGGTATTTCGATGTAACCAATATCCGGCCGTTGTCAATAGAAACCCAGCATTTGGCCGTCGGAGTTGGTTCGCAGAACTTCCATCTCAACGGGGTCAGGATAATGGCCAACTACCTCGGCGACCCCAATAGAATTTACGTCAGCACCGGGCAGCTGGTACATCACGAATTTGAAATTGAGGGGCTGGGATACGAGTGGGTTATTGGCTCGGCACTTGACCAATCGGGACTTGACCCGGATACGGCATACTACCTTTATGCAAGGTGCGAAACCGATGCGCTGACGGGGACTTGGGTATTGAGCGCTTCCCATATCAAGTACAATGACGAGCCGGGATATTACAACTTCCTTTGCGGAATACTTTACACGGTCATTGACGGGGTGAGGGATTTTGACTTCACTTACGGGATGACCTACATAAACGGGCGGACAATAACGACAGGCCGTATCCAAACCGTCAACGAGATAAACTACATTGACCTCGATACCAATGCCTTCAATCTCGGAGGGACTGACGCCGGAATTGACTGGAACGTGACGGCTGCCGGGGTCTTGACTATCCGGGGAGCAGTTGTGCAAAGGGCAGTAGGCGAAACATTCCCGATAGTGGTATTCCGGGGAGCTTACAACCCGGTGACGGTTTACCACAATGGCGACGAGGTTATGTATAATAGTGTAATGTGGTTATATCACAACAACACACCCGCAGCCGGTATGCCAGTTATTGAAGGCGATTTTTGGACTCAGGTGGGGACGTCGGTATCTGCGACCCAAAGCCCGATACCAGTATTTCGTGGGCAATGGAGCGCCGGAGTTGATTATTACGGAACAACATCTCGGACTGATATAGTGTACTATCCGGATACTGGCTTGTATTACATTGCCAGAACAACCGCAGGAGACCCGTTCCGTGATATTCTGCCGACCGATACCGATTATTGGAGCAGCTTCGGGGCGAGCTTCAGCAGCGTGGCAACGGAAATTTTATTCGCAGAGTTCGGAGTAATTGAGAATGCGGCTATCAGATACTTTCGGGGAGTCCCGGTAACACTTGGAAGCCTTGACGGGTCGGTGGTGCACACGCAGGCGGCAGTCGCCGGGACAAATCGTATTGACCGGATTTTGATGATGGGGTCAAGCGGCTCGGCATTGATAAGTGTTGACGGCCATACACAAACCATAAATTATTATGGGGTTAGCATAGAGGAAACCTGTATGCATTTCGTTGAGCTTTTTGCTGACGGCTGGCTTGCTGATTACGGGATTGAGGTAACTTCCTTCAGCGACCCCCACCACCACAACACTTTTCTGTATTTCGAGTTTACTTGGGGCGAGGACGCAACCGAGGCCGCTTCGGTGACGCCGATTTCCGGAACGCTTAATGGGGATGTTGACGACCCGGTGTATCAAGCCTATGTTTCTGGAACAAAGCAAATAGACACTATCACGCTTACGGGCGAGGGAGGAACGGCAGCCATCCGTTGTAATATGGTAATACGCCGGGCGACCTATAGAACGGACCGGGAAGTGACGGCTTCTGATTTTGTCACTCTTTGGGGAGGGGAGTATGACGCCGAAAATGTAGTGTTGGCCGCAAGTGGGGAGAACATTGTTTGCACCTCAAAATATAAGGGCTATTCGTTTACGCTTGATACAGACATATGGAACGTGGCAACCTTGCATCGTGGCGGAATAGATATTGACGGGAATGACATTTACGAAAGCCATGAAAATAACGATAACTACGGGGTTGTCAGGATAAATTACCGAGGACACAATGGAGGCGGAGACTACTACAGGCATACAATCATAGGGACAGGGCGTAACGAGTCATTGGCAATATTCAGTCCAATAAGCAATCCCGGAGGGGCTAAGGCTGGTATTACCTTAAGGTACGGAGGCTTCGGGTTTCCCGCTATGACAACGGCGGCGAGGAATGCATATAATTTCTCAATAGGAACCGTGATTTACAACTCAGAGCTTCAGCAATTACAGATAAGGAAAGCAAGCGGTTGGTTTAATATCGTCACAGAACGGGCGTGATAAATGGGTATTGCAATAGGACATAGGGGCGGCGTTCCACTTAAGCCGGGTCACAGAAACGGGATAAAGTCCAGAGTCCGTTCTCAGGGCATTCCGTTTTACTCTCCGCTGCCTATTTATGTCCCCAACAAGTTTTTGTTCGCTTCGGTAATTATTCGGTTTAGTGCGCTTCCTCTGCTTAGTCAAATACCTATTCCTGACGGTCATGTTTCTGCAAATACGTTGGTTCGCTTTTCTCAAACAGGGGCATTAGGCTCGAGCTTCGAACCCGTCTTTACTCCCAGTATTGGACATTTGTATGGAAGTGCAACTCTATTCACTCAGGCGTATGGTGAAATATCCGGGGAACAAAGGCTTGCGGCAACGGCCTCGATAGGCTTCACAGCCTCAGCTACATCGGCAAATAATGTAGTGGCCGGGTTATTCGGCGCAGCCTCGCTTTGCACTATTACACCTTCAGGCAACCTTCAGGAGAAGGCTGCAGCTCCGGTCAATATTTCAGGCTCGGCATCTATTCAATTTAGTGTGACTGGCGAATTAATGTATCCACCTCCGGCTTACTTTGAGTTCCTTTCTTCAGGAACCGGATTAGGGTATATAAGATTAAACTTCATGTGTCGTAACGATACTCTAATTAGTGTTGACGGAAATGGAAAGTTATACACCAGTCATTCGCCGGAAATTGGAGAAACTACCGAGGCCACCGCAGTTTCGGGCATGGATTTCGGTAGGTATTTTAAAATTACTTCGGGCGTTTCGAGATTGAAGTTTCATAATGGGCATAACCTTGTAACGTGGGGAGACGTAAACACAACGGGCGGTGGTCGGTTGGGATTTGGTCGAGTGTTAGATATTAGTGCAAATGTCAGTAATGCACCTACGTTCAGGAATTTAATTGGGTATCGTTCAGTTCCGAACCTCGAAACCTTCAATCATTCCGGACAGATAGCATTCGATTTGACCGGACTTCCTCAGTCAGTAAGGAGGTTCTATATTGGGGGAACCGGGAGCAGTATTGCTGGAAACATAGCCGACCTTCCTTCCCAGATTCAGGTTGCAATGCTCTGGGATGGTAATACATTATTGACCGGTAATGTAAGCGAGCTTCCGAGTACGATAAAGGGGTTTGTAAAGTCAAATAATAACAAACTTTATGGCAATTTTATTACGGAGGGCTTGGAGTATGTCGCCGGCTATGGCGCAAGTCTTGTCAGTGGGTTTATAAGTGATTGGCCGACTACCTTGAAGTCAATGTATCAATCATCAGGATTGTGGTACGGGGATATTAGCGACTTACCTTCCGGGATGACGAACCTTTCATTATTTGCCGGGAATTACTTGGGAGGTAACTTAAGAGATTTGCCTGCGGGAATGCTAACACTCAACCTAGCCGGAAATAATACGGTTTATGGAGACCTTTTAAATATTCCGTCCTCGATGCAGCAGTTCACTCTGGGCGGTTCGAATAGCGTTTCCGGTGAAATCCCAACTATGCCATTGACAATGACCTCGTTTAATTTACTTGGCAATAATACCGTTACCGGAAATTTACAGGCCTTCCGTGAGAGAATAACCCAGATAAATATTCAGGGCCACAATCAACTTACCGGAAGCTTATCTGATGCTCCTTCCGGGTGTTTTTTCCTGACCGTCAGGGGAGATAATCAAATTTCTGATTACACAGCAGGGCACAAATTCGCAAATACTATGTGGATGTTAGATTTCAATCCGGCATTGGGTTACGGGCTTGACTCTACCGAGGTTGATAACGTCCTCATAGATGCTAATAATTCACTCTGGTCAGTTAACCGCTTATTGAGACTTCAGGGAGGGAATGCTCCCCGCACTTCAGCTTCGGACTCTGCTGTTTCCGGGTTGATTGCAAAGGGCGTTACCTTATATCTTAATTCATGAATGTAATGTATTGAAAAATAAATAAAATGTATCTTTGGTATGATGAATCGGGATTTTCTTTTGCAAGTGCCTTACAACGGGCAAGAAAAATAACGAGACCATTGATACATGATTTTGAGATAATTATCTATTGTTTAACTTAAATCATTTACAATGAGTGCAAAAGACGGTTTCGAAACAGGTCTATTAACTCACATCTTCCAGAATTCGGCAGTATCGGGTATTGGCGACTCTGGTGGCCTTTTGCCTTCTTCAACCGCAGGCAACTTATACATTGCTCTCTATACGGTTGCGCCGACGGATAGCACACAGGGGACTGAGTGCGATTATGTGGGTTACGCAAGACAGGCAGTTCCACGCTCGGCGGCAGGATGGGCGATTTCAGGAAACAACATCAGCAACGCAGCGGCGATTACGTTTGGCCAGTGCTTATCGGGAGCAACCGATACGGCGGTGGCATTCACAATCAACAAAGGTGCGGCAACTGGTGTTGATGACGCTATCCTGTGGGGTGCGCTTTCCAGCAACCTTGATATCAGCGTTGGAGTAACTCCGGAATTTGCTATTGGAGATTTGGATGTGAATGTTGATTAAAAAATAATAAGATGGATGCAAGTACAAAATTACTCGGTGGGCAGTGTCAGTTAATCGTAGGCAATGCTGAAACGCCCGTTAAGGCAGGGTACAAAGCCTACGGATGCAAGGTCAGGGTTGATGACACTCAGATTAAGTCTGTGACTAAGGTTGAAAGTGATACTGGAGTTGCAGAAGTTGTCATCAACGAGTCGTGGGAAAACGTGGCTCTGAAAGCAGGTATTGACTACATCTCTTTTGAAGATGGTATTACGTCAATAACCCTCAATGCGTCAACCGATAGCGTGATGCTTTATCTCGAACCATATAACGTGTAAGCCATGCCCGATATAGGAACAGGCA
>ERZ795061.1078-NODE-1078-length-27070-cov-6.100389_pt1 | contig 27070 bp, 18 predicted proteins | sample MGYA00375145_ERZ795061 | MGnify/ENA primary metagenome ERZ795061 (study PRJEB30190, sample SAMN05720144) | anaerobic digester metagenome | isolation source: active sludge of municipal wastewater-treating anaerobic digesters | place: USA | collected 2014-12-22 ... | reverse complement strand
CTCCCTCCGGCCACTCCCACAGCCAGACCGGGTCGATGTGGGCGTTGGCGACGAGATGGATCCTTCGCTTGGCCATGGCCACCTCTCTCGGGGGATGACGGCGCGGACCCGGGGTCGAGGGCGGCCGCGCCTCCTCGGCCGGGATTATATGTGCGGGATAGCCCCGAAAGCAAACCGTCCGGCGCCCGCCGGCCCCCGCCCTCAACGGACGGGGAGCGCGGGGGGCGGCATCCCTCGCCGTCTCGGAGCGGGAACTCGGAGATGGGAGAAGGGCCAAGAAAACGGGGCGTTCTTGCGAGGGGCCCGGCTCAGGCCCGGGAAGGGCCGCGGAGGAGGCGGGCCGGCAGGGTGATGATGGCTCCGATGAGATCGAAGACCGCTTTGACCGTGACGCCGAGGAGCCGGAGCGGCAGGAGCAGGAGCCAGACGAACGGATAGAGGACCAGGGCCAACAGGGCGATCGGCCAGCAGATCACGAGCAGGATGAGCCAAAGAAGGAATTTGGTCATCGTCGGCCTCCTCGCCTGGATATACGGACGGCCGCACGCCAAGGTTCCCTGGATCGGCGGCGCGCAGCTCGATTCGCTCGGTCGCCCGGGACCGGAGCGTCGATCGGCCTGTCGAGCCGGGTGTCACCGGAACGGGGGCCGGCCGAAGGCGTCGCGGGCCTCGCGCAGGGCGACGACGTGGCTTGGCTCGCAGTCGTAGGCCACGACGCCGCAGCCGAAGAGGAGCCCCGGCTGTCCGGCCGCCGCCTCGAGGACCCGCCGGGCCTCGGCCCGGACGGCGTCCGGCGGCCCGGCATGGACGAGCCGGGCGTCCACCGAGGCCCGCAGGGCCCGCTGCTCGGCCCGGCACCGCCTCAGGAACAGCCCCAGGTCGGCGCCGGCGTCGCAGAGGAGCTGAGGCGCCCCGGTCCGGAGGAGGTCCTCGAGGATGGCCGTCGTGTCGCCGCCGACGATGAGCGGCGTCAGGCGCGCTCCCGCCCGGCGCAGGGCGGGGACGACGGCGTCGCGGTAGGCCGGCAGGACGAACTCGCGGAAGACCCGGGGCGAGGCCGCCGCCGGCGAGGCCTTGGAATCGAAGAGGACCGGCTCGACCCCGCGCTCGAGGAAGGCCGCCCCGAAGTCCGCGGCGGTCCGGGCCGCCCAGTCCATGAGCCCGCGGACAAAGGCCGGGTCCTCGACCGTCGCCACGAGGAGCGCTTCCGACCCGGCCACGGCCGAGGCCAGCGAGAACGGCCCGGTCACGGCGCCGCGGACGACGAGGTCGCGGCCCCGCGCCTTACGGAGCCGGGCCGCCGTCTCCAGGAAGAGCGGCAGGCGTCCGTCTTGGGCCGGGTCGATCCGCCCGAGCTTCCGGAGGTCGCCGGGCCCGCGGACGAGCGGCGCCGCCACCGCCGGGACGTCCGGGCCGGCCCCGAAGAAGCGGACCTCGCAGCCGGCCGCCTCGGCCTCGACGTTGTAGACGTCGAGCCCGACCGTGAGCGCGTCGGGGTCGTAGAGGGCGAGCTCCCTCTCCAGGGCCTCGCCGAGGAGGCCGGCGTCGCGGCAGACCTCGGACGGGGACCGGCCGACGAGGCGGGCCTTGTGCTCGTAGACGGCCGGGACGAAGGGGACCTTGTCGGCGGGCTCGAGCGCCAGGGTCCGCTCGAGCCTCTCGCGCTTGGTCATCCACGGTCAGATGAAGACGGTGGCCAGGGTGTAGACGGCGAAACCGATCAGCGCCAGCCCGAGAGCGAAGAGGATCCTGCGGAAGGTCTCCTGCTTGATGCGCTGGTGCCGGGAGCTGATGAACCGGACGAGGCCCATGTACCAGCCGAACGAGGTCAGGCCGACCACGACGGCGAAGGCCACGGCCGTCCAGGTGCCGTAGCGGACCAGGTTATGGCCGAGGAGGTTATGCCCGGTGACGACCCCGGCCACGAAGATCCAGTACATGTAGAGGGTCGGGTTGGTGAGGTAGAGGAGCATGACGCCCAGGATCGGCTTGGGCGCGGCCGAGGGGACGCTGTTCCGGTCCTGGGGGATCTCGAAGGTCTTGGAATCGATGATGAGCTTGCGGGCCAGCAGGAAGATGACGACGGCCGCGACGAGCTTCAGGACCGACATGGAATAGGCCGGCAGGCGGAGCTTGATCCTGAAGAACCCGGCCAGGGCGACGAAGCAGAAGACGGCGTCGAAGAAGGAGGCGGTCGCGCCGGCCAGGACGCCGTGGAGGAAGTCGCGCTTGAGGGCCTGGGAGGCGACGAAGAAGTTGATCGGGCCGAGGGGGACGGAGGCCATGAGGCCGAAGAAGATCCCTAGCAGAGCGAACATCTCGCCGGGAGTGTAGCGGAAACCCCGGCCGGGAGTCAATCACCGGAGCCGGGCATCGGGAGGGGGGCGGGGGCGGGACGGCGGCCGCGGCCGCCTCACATCTTGGCGATGCTGGCGGCCTCGTCGCCGGAGTCCTCCTCGGACTCGAGCTCGATGCCGAGGAGCTTGGCCGTCCCCTCGTAGACCATCTTCAGCGACTTCTTGGACTCCTGGAGCTCGGCCAGGCGCTTCCGGACCTTTTGGAGTTCCTTCTCGACTTCCTCGTCGAGATGCTCCAGCTGGTGCTTCACCTCGGCCATCGTCTTCTTGTAGAGGTCCTCTTGTTCCTTGCTCAGAGCCATGCGAAACTCCTTCCCGCCGGATTATACCATCTATTCCGAGGCGCCGGAATCGCTTTTCTCGGCCTTGAAAGCGATGACGAACGGCTTCCAGACCTTGACGGCGACGCCGTCCTTGCGGGCCGGCTCGAACTTCCACTTCCTCACGGCGGCCTCGGCCGCCTTGCCCAGGCCCATGTCGTCCTGGATGCCCTTGAGGATGCCGGTGTCGACGACGTTGCCCTTCTCGTCGATCAGGGCGTTGACGGTGATCGAGCCTTCGAGGCCGCGCGCCTGGGCGCCCTGGGGATAGACCGGGTTGACCTTCTTGGTCAGGGCCGGCGGGCTGGTCACCGAGCCCAGATCGACCAGGTCGCCTTCCTTGACGGGGGGAGCGGCCGGCGGCGAGGCGACCGCGGCGGGCGGCTCGGCTTCCGTCCTGGCCGCCGGGGGCTGGGCCTCGGCCTTCGCCGCGGCCGCGTTGCCGTCCCGCTCGCTCGCCGGCGGGGTCAGGGCGAGGACGCCGGCCGGGACGACGGGATCGACGATCCCTTCGGCCACGGGGGGGGCCTCGGCCGCCTTGGCGGCGGGCTTGGGCTTCGGTTTGGCCGGAGCGGGCTCGACGACGGGCGGCAGGGTTTCGACGGGCGGCGGGGCCGGGACTTCGATCGCGGGCACGGCCCGGGAAGCGCTCGGGACCGGAACTGGCCTGGGCGCGGGCTTGGGCCTCAGGACGAGGAAGGCGGCCGCGGCGACGGCCACGACGCCGACGGCCGCGAAGACGAGCTTCGGGAGGCCTTTCTTCTCCTTCCCCTCGCCGATGTGTTCGAAGATCTCCCGGTGCTGGAAGATGTCGCCGGAGGGGGTCGGGGAGACCTCGGGGATCTTGACTTCGGTCCGGACGGGCTCCCGCATGGCCGGCTCGGGGCGGGCGGGCTCGGCCCCCCGGGGCTCGCGCCTGGCCGGCTCGGGCCTCGGCGTCTCCGCCGGGCGGGCCGGCTTCACCGGGGCCGCCGGCATGACCGGCCGCGCCGGGGCCTGGGCCTTCGGCGGGTCCGGGGGCGCCTGAGGCTTCGGCTTCGCGGGGGTGAAGAAGGGCGAGATGTCGGAGCCCGGGTCGCCGGGCGTCAACGTGTTCCTGGCGGCCGGCCCGGGCACGGCGGGCCCGGATTCCGGGGCCGGCGCCGGGGCGGGCTTGGGCCTTTCGGCGGCGGGTTTGGCGGCCGCGGGCTTCTCGGCCTCCGGGGCCGGGGGCGGCGGCGCGGGCGCGGGGGGCCGGGGCGCGGGCCGGGGGGCCTTGACCTTGTCTTTCTCGATCTCGAACCCGGCCAGGGCCGACTTGAGGAACTGATCGATGTCGGCGCTCTCGCTGCCGTTGCCGTTGCCGCCGCCCGTCCGCTCGGCGGGCCTCTTCGCCTCGGGGACGGGCCGGGCCGCGACCGTCTTGAGAAGATCGTCCGCGAGCGACTCGAACCTGGCCTCCGCGGGCGTCTCGCGCCGGGCCGGGGCGGGGGCGGACTTCCGCAGCTTGGGGATCTCCCGGGCCAGCTTGTCGATGTCGGCCGGGATCGAGAACAGGTCCTCGTCGGACCTGGGCTTATCGCGCTTCGACGCGTCGGCCGTGACGGGCTCGGGCCGGACGGGCCGGGCCCGCTCCGGCTCTTGCCTCGGCTCGGGCTTGCCCAGGACGGCCTCGATCGAGCTCAGAAGCTCGGCCACCTTGAGCGGCTTCTCGAAGTATTCCGACGCGCCGTAGGTCCGCAGGGCCTCGGTCCGATAGACGCGGTCCTTGTAGACCCCGGTCATGATGAAGACGGTGGCCTGGGAGTTGCGCTCCGAGGTGATGCGCTGGCAGAGCTCGAAGCCGTGGACCTTCGGCAGCATGGCTTCCATGAGGACCAGGTCGGGGGACTCCTTGTTGTACCTGTCCCAGCCCGCCTGGCCGTCGGTCGCCGTGACCACCTCGTACCCCTCCTTGGCCAGGGTCCCCTGGAGGGAGGCCAGCGAGTTCTGATCGTAGTCGATGACGAGGATCTTTTTCATGCCCATCTCTTGCCGCGTCGCGCCGCCTTACGACCGGCCTTCCCGTCGCCGGAACGGGCCGGCGGACGGTCCTTCGGACAGCGCTCTCGTTCGCATGGACCCATTTTTTCCTCACCCCCCGGCCGGGTCAATCACCCCTCAAGGTGAATACCGGGATGATTTCCCCCCCCCACCCCGGGGGGACCGGCCCCTCGGGGGGCGCCCCGAGGGCCCTCGCCGCCTCGCCTCATCCGCCGGGGAGGCCGACGAGGGACCTCGGGTGTCGTCTCCGCTCGCTGCGGTGAAACTTCACGCCGTCCCGGGGCCTGAAAACGGGACATGTCCTTGCACGTGTCCCGGGCTTTCAGACACCGAGGCCGGCTAGTTCACCGCTTGATGCTCACTCCGACGACACCTTCGGCCCCTTCTTCCGTCGGCCTCCCATGGCCGGGCGGCCGAGCTCGCTCGAGGTGATGCCTCATGATAAAAGCGCGGCGGCCGGTCGAGCGCCGGGAGCGGCGGGCTGAACCGCCGGGGCGCGGGCGCGTAATCATCAATCAGGTTCTCTTCCATTTTCTGTGGGTGGCTATGGGATCGGTTGCCAGGTGCTCGAGGCGCGTGTCGGGACATGTACCGCCCCGGTACGTGTCCCGTGGGCCTCCCATTTGCCGGCCCATCTGACCCACACAACGTGGCAGAGAACCATCAATCATAAGAAAGGAGGAGGACATGGACGGGACGAGAACGCGCGGTTTGGGCTGGATCCCGGACTTCCCCGATTTCCGGGACTACACCGAGGCGACGCCCGATGTCCGCGACGCGCTCGCGCCGACGGGGCTCGGCGCCGCCGCCCGCGGCCGTCCGGGCCCGCCGCGGCTCGCCGCCGCCGTCGACCTCCGGCCCTGGGCCTCGCCCGTCGAGGACCAGGGCGCTCTCGGCTCCTGCACGGCCCAGGCCGGCGCCGGGGTCATCGAGTATTACGAGCGCAAGGCCTTCGGGCGCCACATCGACGCCTCGCGCCTGTTCCTCTACAAGGCGACCCGGAACCTCATGAAGGCCAAGGGCGACTCGGGCGCCTTCCTCCGGACGACCATGGGGGCCATGGTGCTCTTCGGCGTCCCGCCCGAGAAGTACTGGCCCTATTCCGACGCCGGGGAGGCGTTCGACCGCGAGCCGCCCGCCTTCTGCTACGCCTTCGCCCAGAGCTACAGGACGCTCCTCTATTACCGCCACGACCCGGCCGGGGCCGACCGGTCCGACGTCCTCGACCGGCTGAAGGCCCATCTCGCCGCCGGGCACCCGGCCATGTTCGGCTTCACCGTCTACAGCTCGATCGACCAGGCCGAGGCGACCGGCCGCATCCCGGTCCCGCACGGCCGCGAGCGCGTCGAGGGCGGCCACGCCGTCGTGGCCATGGGCTACGACGACGCCATGGCCATCGCCAACGCCGCCGGGGGCGAGGCCTGCCGCGGCGCCCTGCTCGTCCGCAACTCCTGGGGCAAGGGCTGGGGCGAGGCGGGCTACGGCTGGCTGCCCTACGCCTACGTCCTGCGGGGACTGGCCGAGGACTTCTGGTCGGTGCTGAAGAAGGACTGGATCGACACCGGCGAGTTCAAGCTCTGAGGCGGGCGCCTCACTTCGCCGCGCGGTCTTCGATGAGGACCTGGAGGACCTCCATCTCGTCGGCGTCGAACCAGATCTTGGAGCACGACAGGCACTTGTCGACCGGCACGAAGTACTGGTAGTTGTACGGCCGGGCGACCATCCGGTAGCCGCAGCTCGGGCAGGGGACGCCCGCGTCCAGGGCGGCCTCGATCTTCTGTCTCTTCAAAGGATTGAGGGTGACCTTGTCCCGGAAGGCCCGGGCCTTGGCGACGAGGGCCTCGGAGAAGGCGAGCTCGCGGCGGGCGACGATCCGGTCGACCGAGGCGGCGTCGACCAGGCGGCCGCGGCACCGTCCGCAGACGCGGACGGCGACGCCTTCGTAGAACGCCTCGGCCAGGGGGACGCGGCAGCGCGGGCAGAGGTTCTCCCGGCCCGGCGACAGGGGCTTCTTGCGGGCCAAGTTGAAAAGGGCCGTCCGGACCTGAGGGAACTCGCGGGCCCGGGCCTCGATCCCTTCCTGGGTGTTCTTCACCCGCATCGCCGGCGAGAAGCGCGGCCGGCAGAGGAGCTCGGGAACGGTGAACGGGCCCTCCCAGGGCCCGTCCCCGGCGCCGGCCAGCATCCAGACCCGGGCCTCGTCCCCGGCGGCCGGCGGCGCGTCCCCGGCCCCGGGCGCGGCCGGGAAGAGCTCCAGCTGCTCCGTCCGCTGCTCCTCGTAGGACCGGAGGACGCCGCGGGCGTCGGCCCGGGCCTTGTCCTCCGCCCACACGGCGTGGGCGATGGCCGGGGGCTTCTTGCGGACCATGGCCGCGAGGAGGCCGATCCGCTTCATGAGCGGCGGGTGGGAGCTGAGGATCCGGCCGGCCAGGGTGTCCGGAGTGTCGCGGGCGTCCGGCCGGACGATGAAGAGGGGCGCGTAGCTCAGCGGGAAATCCCCGACGAAGGAGTTCTTGACGTGGGCCTTGTAGATGATCCGGGCCAAGGCCTCGGGGGCCCGGCTGAGCTCGACCGCGGCCGCGTCGGCCAAGAGCTCGCGCTCGCGGCTGACGAGCATGCTCAGCAGGCGCATGACCAGGGCCGAGACGGCCACGGCGGCGTAGAACAGGACGGGGGGGAAGCCGGGGCCCGTCCTGCGGCCGGCGGGGGGGCAGTCGGCCCGGTCGTCGGTCTCGGGCTCAAGGGCGTCCTTGAGCTTCTCGAACAGGTGGGCCAGGGAGCAGACGAGGGTCAGGTAGAAGGCGTCGCCGCGGGCGATGTGGGCCAGCTCGTGGGCGGCCACGGCCTGGAGCTCGTCCCGCGTGCCCTCGGCCAGGAGCCCCTCGGTCACGGCCACGGCCGGCGTCCCGTCCTCCTCGATGACGGCCAGGGAGTTGACGGCGAACGAGGGCAGGACGTAGGCGTTGACCCGGGGCAGGCCGGCGGCGATGCGGATCTCGTCGACGGTGTTGAGGAGCTGGAGATGGTAGCGGTCGGAAGCGTCCGGCGTTTGGGCCTGGAGACGCTTGAGGATGAAGCGCGGGCCGTTCTTCCGGGCGTCCAGGAAGTGCAGGGCGGCCGTGACGACGGCCACGGCCAGATCGGCCAGGAGGAAGCGCGGCCAGAAGCCGGGCGCGGAGAGAAGGCCGCCGCGGAAGGCGAGGCCGAAGGTGGCCAGCAGGGCCAGCCCGATGAGCCCGAAGCCGACGAAGTGGAAGGCGAGGACCGCCCCGAAGAGGGGGAGGCTGCGCCGCCGTTGGCGCCTCTGGACCTCGTAGAAGTCGCGCGGCCGTGTCGCCATGTCCGCCGGGAATCATAACGGAATCCCGGCCCGCCGGTCAATTGAAGAAAGGGGACACACACGGTGTGTGTCCCCTTTCCGATTTCAATGAGAATCCTCGATGAGAACGAGCGTCTATATAGATGCCCCCATGCCCCGAACAGCCAGATTGGTCATCCCTGATGTGCCGCATCACATCATTCAGCGTGGAAACCGCAGGCAACCCGTGTTTTTTACGGATGAGGATAGGAAGTTCTATCTAACACTGCTGCTCAAATGGAGTAACATAGCCCGGCTATCCATTTGGGCTTATTGCCTGATGGAGAACCACGTGCACTGCGTAGGCGTTCCGCATCTCCCGACAAGTCTGGTTATGACCTTTGCCCAAGTGCATAGGCGATACTCTTCCGTCATCAATAAGCGCTATGGCTGGCGGGGCTATCTCTGGCAGGGCCGGTTCCTTTCCTATCCGATGGACGAGGCCTATCTTTACAGGGGCATTCGTTATGTTGAATTGAATCCAGTCCGGGCGGGACTCGTACCAACGGCCGCAGATTATCCTTGGTCAAGCGCCCGGGCCCACATCTTCGGAGAGGAGAGCATGATCCTAGGCCGAAATCCTTTGGGAATGTCAGGCGTGGAATGGGCAAAATACCTTGCCGAAGGGAACCAAAAGGTCGAAGCCGAGGTCTTCAGAGAATGTGCTCGGTCTGAGCGGCCCTTGGGCGGCGAAGCTTTCCTGAAAAGGTTTAGATAAGGGGACACACACCGTGTGTGTCCCCTTTCTTTGGTTGACCTGGGGTGGCGGCGGACGTATAGTGGAGGGACTTCCCGCTTTCAGGAGGCCGCCGTGAAGAGACCCCACTGCCGTTCCGAAGCCCGCGCGTTCGCCCTGGCCGCTCTCGCCGCCGTCTCGCTGGCCGCCGGCGCCGCGCCGCTCGCGGCCGTCGACACGTTCGACACGAGGATGCTGACCCAGCCGGCCGTCTCGGCCGAGCGGATCGCCTTCGTCTACGCCAACGACATCTGGACGGCCGACCTCGAGGGCCGGGACGTCCGGCGCCTGACCTCGGACGTCGGCGCGGAGACGGCGCCGGCCTTCTCTCCCGACGGCCGCCTCGTCGCCTTCAGCGGCCAGTACGACGGCAACACCGACGTCTACGTCGTCCCGGCCGGGGGCGGCGTCCCCAAGCGCCTGACCTGGCACCCGGCGGCCGACATCGTCCAGGGCTTCACGCCCGACGGACGGTCCGTGCTCTTCACCTCGTCCCGGTTCTCCGACAACCGCTCCTACTCCCAGCTCTTCACCGTGCCCGTCGCGGGCGGCGAGGCGACCATGCTCAATGTCCCCTACGCCTTCAAGGCCGCCGTCTCGCCCGACGGGCGCTCGATCGCCTACAACCCCTTCCCGGAGGCCTTCACCCAGTGGAAGCACTACCGCGGCGGCCGCTTCTCGCGGATCTGGATCTTCGACAACGCGGCCGAGTCCGTCGTCAAGGTGCCCCAGCCGGAGGGCCGGTCCAACGACGTCGACCCGATGTGGTTCGGCCCGCGGATCGTCTTCCGCTCCGACCGCGACGGCGAGTTCAACCTCTACGCCTACGACCTCGCCTCCAAGTCGGTCAAGCGGCTGACCGAGTTCAAGGACTTCCCGGTCCTGTCCGCTTCCGGCGGCGCGGGCAAGGTCGTCTTCGAGCAGGCCGGGGCGCTCCACCTCTACGACGTGGCCGGCGGCACGTCCAGGCGCCTGACCATCGGCATCGCCACCGACCTCCCCGAGCTCCGCGAGCGCTTCGCCAAGGGCTCGCAGTGGGTCCGCGGCGGGTCCGTCTCGCCGGCGGGCGCCCGGGCCGCCCTCGAGTTCAGGGGCGAGATCGTCACCGTGCCGGCCGAGAAGGGCGATCCCCGCAACCTCACCCAGACGCCCGGCGTCCACGAGCGCCACCCGGCCTGGTCGCCCGACGGCGCGTCCATCGCCTACTTCTCCGACGCCTCGGGCGAGTACGAGCTCCACGTCGCCGCCCAGGACGGCAAGGGGGCCGTGAGACGGTACAAGCTCGGCGGGGCCGGCTTCTACGGCTCGCCGACCTGGTCCCCGGACAGCCGCAAGATCGCCTTCAGCGACAACTCCCTGACCCTCTTCTGGATCGACCTCGCGACCGGCGCGGTCAAGAAGATCGCCTCCGAGGCCCTCTATCAGACGGGCGGCCAGGCCGAGATGCGGTCCGACTGGAGCCCCGACTCCAAGTGGATCGCCTACACCCTGGGCACGCCGACCTTCTTCCGCCGCGTCCACGTCTATTCGCTCGACCAGGACAGGTCCTATCCCGTCACCGACGGCCTGAGCAGCGTCGAGGAGCCGACCTTCGACGCCGAGGGCAAGCACCTCTGGTTCCTGGCCTCGACGGACGCCGGCCCCGTCGCCCAGTGGTTCGACATGTCGAACTCCGACCTGCGGCTGACGTCGTCCCTCTACCTGGCCGTGCTGCGCAAGGACCTGCCCAATCCGCTGGCCAAGGAGAGCGACGAGGAGAAGCCCAAGGAGGAAAAGAAGGAGCCCGACAAGCCGGCGGCGAAGCCGGGCGCGCCGGCCCCGGCGGCCGTCCGCATCGACTTCGACGGCCTGGAGAACCGCATCGTCACGGCGCCCATCCCGGCCGGGGTCTACAACAACCTCGCCGCCGGCGACGGCGGCAAGCTCTTCTACCGCAAGGTCGATCCGCCCCCGACCCCGACCTCGGGCGGCCAGGGCGAGTCGTCCATCCGCGTCTACGACCTGGCCAGCCGCAAGGACGAGGCCTTCGGGCCGGCCTGCGACGGCTTCGAGCTCTCGGCCGACCGGAAGAAGATCCTCCTCGCCTCCCGCGGCGCCTGGTCGATCATCCCGGCCGCCGGCAAGCCCGAGCCGGGCAAGGGCCGGCTCGACCTCGACGCCGTCAGCGTCCGGGTCGTCCCCGAGGCCGAGTGGAAGCAGATCTTCGACGAGGCCTGGCGGATCAACCGCGACTATTTCTACGACCCGGGCATGCACGGCGCCGACTGGAAGGCCGTCAAGGCCAAGTACGCCGCCTTCCTGCCGCACCTGGCCTGCCGGGCCGACCTCAACCGGCTCATCCAGTGGATGTGCTCCGAGCTCGGCGTCGGCCATCACCGCGTCGGCGGCGGCGACACGCCGGCCCAGCCGGCCCGGGTCCCCGGCGGCCTGCTCGGCGCCGACTACGCCGTCGAGAACGGCCGCTACCGGTTCAAGAAGGTCTTCGGCGGGCTCAACTGGACGCCCGAGCTGCGGGCCCCGCTGGGCGAGCCCGGCGCCGAGGTCCGGGCCGGGGAATACCTCCTGGCCGTCGAGGGCCGCGACCTCGTCCCGCCCGAAGACCTGTTCGCGCGGTTCGAGGCCACGGCCGGCAAGATCGTCGAGGTCACGGTCGGGCCCGACCCGAACGGCGCGGGCGCGCGGACGATCAAGGTCGTGCCCGTCGCCGACGAGGGGGCGCTGCGCAACCGCGACTGGGTCGAGGGCAACGTCCGCAAGGTCCGGGAAGCGACGAACGGCCGCGTCGCCTACGTCTACGTCCCCAACACCTCGACGCTCGGCCACGTCTATTTCAAGCGCTACTTCTTCCCCCAGGCCGACAAGGAGGCCGTCATCGTCGACGAGCGCTTCAACGGGGGCGGGCTGGTCGCCGACTACTACCTCGACTGGCTGCGCAAGCCCGTCTCGGCCTACTGGGCCATGCGCTACGGCGCGGACCTCAAGACCCCGAGCGCCTCGATCCAGGGCCCCAAGGTCATGATCATCAACGAGTCGGCCGGCTCGGGCGGCGACCTCCTGCCCTACATGTGGCGGAAGTTCGGGGCGGGGAAGCTCGTCGGCACCGCGACCTGGGGCGGCCTGGTCGGGACGCTGGGATTCCCCGTGCTCATGGACGGCGGCAGCGTCACGGCGCCCAACCTGGCCTTCTGGGACGTCGGCGAGGGCTTCGGCATCGAGAACGTCGGCGTCCCGCCCGACATCGAGGTCGAGCAGACGCCCAGGGACGTCATCGCCGGACGCGACCCGCAGCTCGAGGCGGCCATCAAGGTCGCGATGGACGAGCTCGAGGCCAACCCCCCGGCGAAGCCCAAGCGCCCGCCCTACCCGGTGAGGGTCAAGAAATAAGAACGGGGGCGAGGTCCCCGACCCGCGACTAATATAGAAGACATGAAGTATCGCGTTCTCGGCCGCACCGGCCTCACGGTCTCGGTCGTCGGCCTCGGCACCTGGCAGCTCGGCGGCGAGTGGGGCAAGACCTTCACCCAGGCCGAGGCCGACGCCATCCTCGACAAGGCCGCCGAGTGCGGCGTCAACCTCATCGACACGGCCGAGTGCTACGGCGACCACGCGGCCGAGCGCCTCGTCGGCGACTATCTCTCCCGCCGCGAGCGCGACCGCTGGATCGTGGCCACCAAGTTCGGCCACGCCTTCAGGGGCTTCATGGACCGGGCCGACCGCTTCAAGCCGGAGGAGGTCAGGGCCCAGCTCATCGCCTCGCTGCGGGCCCTGCGGACCGACCGCATCGACATCTACCAGTTCCACTCGGGGCCGGACGAGGCCTTCCTCGACGACGGCCTCCAGGCCGTGCTCGAGGAGGCCCGCCGGGCCGGCATGGTCCGCAACCTCGGCGTGTCCATCCGCGGCGAGGGGAGCGACGTCCAGGCGCGGGAGGCCTTCGGCCGCGGCTTCGGCGTCCTCCAGGTCGTCTACAACCGCCTCGACGCCCGGGCCGAGTCGGCCGTTTTCCCCCACGCCCGCCGCTTCGGCCTGGGCGTCATCGGCCGGGTCCCGCTCGCGAGCGGCCTCCTCAGCGGCAAGTACGGGGCCCTCGACACGTTCGGCCCGGACGACTACCGCTCGACGCTGGGGCAAGAGGAGGTCGCCCGCCGCGTCCGCGAGGCCGAGCGGCTGGCCGGCGGGGACCCGCCGCTCGGGGTCAGCCGGGCCCGCTGGGCCCTGGCCTGGTGCCTGCGCGACCCCGTCGTGGCCGCGGTCATCCCCGGGGCCAAGACGCCGGAGCAGGCGGCCGAGAACGCCTCGGCGGCCGACCTACTTTCCGGCCGCATCCCCTGAGCCGGGCCCGAGGCACTCGTTCCGGAACCTCGCGGCGAACTCGTCCACGTCCTTCGGCGAGAGGACCGTCCTCTTCTCGGCCAGATAGGCGTTGAGAATCCGGTTGAAGCAGGACTGGAAGCGGAGGCGGTCGGTCTTGCCCCTCACGTCGACGGCCGGCTCGTCGTAGAGCCGGACCGAGATGAGGTCCTCGCGGTCCTGGGCCAGGCTGTAGACGTAGCTGGCCGCGGCGACGCAGCTTTCGGTCGCGCCCTCGAGGTCCTCGTGGGGATTGAGGTCGAAGGGCCTGTCGAGGAGGGCCAGGCCGAGCAGGCCGATGGGCGTGAGCTCGCGCGAATAGAAGAACTCGTCGCCTTCCATGCGCTGGGACTGGATGCCGCCGTCGCAGGCGCTGCCCTCCTCCCAGGCCCGGACGAGGCCGAGCCAGGAGCCGGACTTCCGGAGAAGCAGGATGGTGTCGATGTCGGCCTCCTCGCCGGCGTTGAAGGTGACCGAGAGGATGTAGGTCTCGGCCCCGCCGGTCTGGGGCCCGGCCCAGGCGGAGTAGGCGAAGAAGGGCGCCCGCTTCGTCATCGGGTCCTCCTCGTACTCGGTCACCCACCAGCCGGGCTGGGCCTCCCACTGGAGGCAGTCGTAGCGCGTCTTGAACGCCGCCAGGTCCAGCTGGCCCTCGCCGGAGCGGTACAGGGCGTTGACCGCGGCCGGGTGGACGGCCACGCCCCGGAAGGTGAACTCGCCGGGGACGTCCTCGGGGACGGGGGCCTTGCAGGCGGCCAGGCCGGCCGCGAGGGCCAGCAGGAGAAGGGGGGCCAAGACGGGAGAGGTCGGAAGGGCGGCCGCGGTCCGGCGGTTCGGTGTCGTCATCGTCCAGCTCCTTTTCATCTTTAGACGCCCGGACGGCGCGCCATCTTCCCCTCCCGCCGGGGCCGGGCCGCGCCCCCTCCCCCCGCGAGGGAACTTTTTCGGGCGTCCCCCCGTCATTACTCGAAACGAGATGTGTTCGCTCAAGCCCGAACGGAGGCGGAATTGAAGAAGCTCCCGGCTCTCACGGCCCTCGGGGCCCTCGGCCCGATCCTCCTCGCCGCGGCCGCCTTCGCGGCCGCCCAGACGAGGCCCGCGCCCGCCGCGGACCGGCTCGCCGAGACCGGGCCGCCCCTGCCCTTGACGGCGACCCCGCCGAAGATCGACGGCGTCCTCGACGACGAGGCCTGGCGGACGGGCCTCAAGTTCGACGGCTTCAAGACCTTCAAGCCCGACTATGGCAAGGACGCCAGCCAGCGGACCGAGGCCTGGATCGCCTGCGACGCCTCGAACCTCTATTTCGCCTTCCGCTGCCACGACAGCGAACCGGCCAAGGTCAAGGCGGCCATCAGCAAGCGCGACGCCATCTTCCAGGACGACCTCGTCTTCGTCATCCTCGACCCCTTCAACGATCAGCAGAGCGGCTTCTCCTTCATCGTCAACCCCCTCGGCATCCAGGGCGACGGCATGGTCAACGTCCAGGGGAATCTCGAGCTGTCCTTCGACGCGGTCTGGTACAGCGCCGGCAAGATCGACGACCAGGGCTGGACGGTCGAGGCCCGCGTCCCGCTGCAGAGCCTCCGCTTTCCCGGCCGCAAGGTCATGACCTGGCGCGTGATATTCGTCCGCTTCTTCACCCGGACTTCCGAGCAGGTCAGCTTCCCGCCCCTGGACCCCGAATACGGCTCGATCCTGGGCCAGGCCCAGCCCTTCCAGGTCTCGGGGCTCAAGTGGAAGCGCGTGGCCGAGCTGCTGCCCGCCTTCACTTTCGGCCGGACCCAGGAGGCGACGGAGGCGAGCGGAGGACGGCCCGTCCGGGACAGGGCCCTCGACATCGGCGACTTCAGCCTGACCGGCAAGATCGGGTTGACCTCGGAGCTGACCCTCGACGGCGCCTACAACCCCGACTTCAGCCAGGTCGAGGCCGACGCCGGCCAGGTCGACTTCAACCAGCGCTACTCGCTCTATTACGAGGAAAAGAGGCCCTTCTTCCTGGAGCGCAGCGACCTCTGGCAGTTCGGCGGCGCGGTCGAGGAGGGGCCCCTGCAGTCGGTCGTCTACACCCGGACCATCGTCGACCCGGACTTCGGCTTCCGGCTGACCGGCAAGGTGACGCCCCGCGACACCGTGGCCGCGATCTACGCCCGGGACAACCTGCCCGGAGACCCGGTCGACCCCAGGCCCGACGTCATGATCGCCCGCTACAAGCACTCGCTCAGGGATGACGCCTACGTCGGCGCCTTCTACACGGGCCGCGAGGCCGGGAGCTCCTACAACCGGGTCGGCGGCCTCGACGGCCGGTTCCGGCTGAGCCCCCGGAACACGGTTTCCTTCCATCTTTTCGGCTCGCTGACCAAGGCCCCGGACGCCGGTCCGGTCGACCGGGACCACGCCCTGGGGCTGGACTACCGCTTCAGCAACCGCAAGTGGGAGCTCGACCTCGGCTACCAGGACATCTCGAAGGACTTCCGGATCGACACCGGCTTCGTCTACCGGACGGGCTTGCGGCGGCTGTCCGCGTTCGCCATGCACGGCATCTACCCGAAGTCGAAGCTCTTCCAGAAGATCGAGCCGTTCTACTGGGGCTACCATCTCTACGACACCGGTTACGGCATGTGGGAGACCCTCAACCTCTTCGCCCTGCGATTCCGTCTGCCGCGGAACACGATGTTCCGGATCGACACGCTGCTCGCCAACGAGGTCTACGCCGGCCGGATGTTCGACATCAGCGGGATCGGGATGCAGGGCGAGACCCAGATCGCCAAGTCCCTCTACCTCCAGCTCTTCGGCCGCCGGACCGGGCGCGCCTTCTACGACCCGGACGACCCGTACCAGGGGTGCGGATGGCGGGCCATGGGCGCGGTCGTCTACCAGCCCGTGACGCAGCTCGACTTCACCCTGTCGCTGACCTACATGGACTTCACCCGCAAGCTCGACCGGGCCAAGATCTACGACTACCTCATCGTCCGCAGCCGCAACACGTTCCAGATCAACAAGTACCTCTTCGTCCGGGGCATCGTCGAGTACAACGACTTCCACAAGCGGATGACCCTCGACGGCCTGGTCTCGTTCACCTACATCCCGGGCACGGTCGTCCACCTGGGCTACGGGTCGGCCCTGGAGAAGCGGGAGTGGGACGGGGGGCTGCCGGGGTTCGCCCCGAGCGCCCGGTTCCACGAGATGAAGCGCGGCTTCTTCTTCAAGGTCAGCTACCTCCACAGGTTCTGAGGGGGGCGACTCGGCCCGCGCCGGCCCGGCCGGGCTTTGATTCCGCGGCGGCGGGCGGGTATAGTAGCCTTGTGCCTTCCCCGACCGGCCCCGGCCCCAAGCTGACGCTCTTCGACGCCGTCAACATCTCCCTGGGCTCCATCATCGGCGCCGGCATCTTCGTCATCCTCGGGGCCGCCGCCGCCGTGGCCGGGCCGGCGCTCATCCTGTCGGTCCTCATCGCAGCCGCCGTCTCGCTCCTGACCGGATTCACGACGGCCGAGCTCAGCCGCCGGTACCCCCGGAGCGGCGGCGTGTACGTCTTCGTCCGCGAGACCTTTTCCGTCTTCCCCGGCTTCCTCGTCGGCTGGGTCTGGCTGTTCTCGAACGTGGTCGGCGGGGCGACCGTCGCCGTCGGCTTCGGGCATTATCTGACCTACTTCGTCCCCGGCCTGCCGACGGCCGTGGGCATCGTCGCCGTCGTGGCCTTCACGGTGGCCGTCCACCTGGCCGGGGCCAAGGAGTCGAGCCGGTTCAACAACGTCCTCGTCCTGGCCAAGGTCGCCGTCCTGATGTTCTTCGCCGCGGCCGCGTTCCTCCATTTCCGGGGCGCGAACCTGCGGCCGTTCGCGCCGTTCGGCTTGCGGGGCGCCTGGGCGGGGGCGGCGACCATCTTCTTCGCCTACGCCGGCTTCGCCCGGGTGGCCATCGTCGCCGACGAGATCGAGGAGCCGCGAAAGAACGTGCCCCGGGCGACCCTGCTGTCGATCTTCATCTCGACGCTCATCTACCTTCTCGTCGCCGCCGCGGCGGTCGGCGCGGCCGGTTACAAGCTCCTGGCGGGGTCGGGGTCGCCGCTGGCCGACGCGATGGCCGGCGTGGGCCTGAGCTCCGGCGCGCGCCTCGTCGCCCTGGGAGGCCTGGCGGCGACGGGGACGGTCGCCCTGGCCTCGGTCCTGGGCATCTCCCGGCTGGCCATGGTCATGGCCGGCGACGGGGAGCTGCCGGCCTTCGTCGGCCGGGTCGGCGGGAGAGCGTCCGTTCCCCGGAACGCCGTCGTGATCGGGGGAGCGGCCATGCTGGTCCTGGCCTTCGCCTCGGACCTGCCCCACATCGCCTACATCAGCAGCTTCTCGCTCCTCCTTTATTACGCGGCCCTCAACGTCAGCGGGCTGAAGGCCCTCAGGGGAGGGGCGCGGGTCGCGACCGCTTTCGGCCTGGCCAGCTGCGTCGTCCTGATGGCCAGCCTGCCGCGGTTGTCCTGGATCGTCGGCGCGGCGGTCGTGGCGGCCGGCGCTCTCTTCTACGCGGCCGGCCGGGCCGGCCGGCCCGGGCGCCCAGGTTCCTCTTGAGCGTTTCGAGTGAGCCGCCCGGGGACGGGCCTTGATGTAAAATAGGCGGTGATGGAAAAGACGCCGGGACAAGGAGCCCGGCCGCGGGCCGGGGCGCGGGCGCGGTTCGAGGCCTGGCTCGAGGCCCGGGCCGAGAACGTGCCGCGCGTCGCCTATCCGCCCGGGCTGCCCATCGCGGCCAAGGCCGCGGAGATCGTCGAGGCCCTGCGCTCGCCGCGCCGCCGCGTCCTCATCGTCGCGGGCGAGACCGGCTGCGGCAAGAGCACCCAGATCCCGAAGATGTGCCTCGAGGCGGGGCGGGGCGTCCGCGGGCGCGTCGGCGTCACCCAGCCGCGCCGGATCGCGGCCGTGACCATCGCCCACCGCATCGCCGAGGAGCTGGGCGAGCCGCTGGGCCGGTCGGTCGGGTACAAGATCCGCTTCCAGGACCGGACGCACCGGGACAACTACGTCAAGGTCATGACCGACGGCATCCTGCTCGCCGAGACGCAGGGCGACCGCGGCCTCCACGAGTACGACACCATCGTCATCGACGAGGCCCACGAGCGCTCCCTCAACATCGACTTCCTGCTCGGCATCATGCGCCGGCTCCTGGACGAGCGGCCGGACTTGAAGCTCGTCATCACCTCGGCCACGCTCGACACGGAGAAGTTCTCCAAGGCCTTCAAGAACGCGCCGGTCATCGAGGTCAGCGGGCGGATGTTCCCGGTCGAGGTCGAGTACCGCGTCCCCGGCGAGGAGGAGGCCGAGGACAGGGACTACGTCGGCCAGGCCGTCGAGGCCGTCGAGTACCTGCGGCGGGAGAAGCCGCCGGGCGACGCGCTGGTCTTCATGCCGACCGAGCAGGACATCCTGGAAACGTGCCGGATGCTGGAGGGGCGGAAGTGGCCGGCGGTCAAGGTGCTGCCGCTGTTCTCGAGGCTGCCGGCGGGGGAGCAGCGGCTCGTCTACACGGTCGCGCAGCCGAAGATCGTCGTGGCCACGAACGTCGCCGAGACGTCGCTGACCATCCCGGGGATCCGCTACGTGGTCGACACGGGCGTGGCGCGGATCGCCCGGTACCAGCCGGGGACGCGCATCAACAGCCTGCCCATATCGCCCATCTCCCGGGCCTCGGCCGACCAGCGGAAGGGGCGGTGCGGGCGGGTCAAGGCGGGGCTGTGCGTCCGGCTCTACAGCGAGGACGATTACGAGAGGCGCGACGAGTTCACCTCGCCGGAGATCCTGCGGTCGGACCTGGCCGAGGTCGTCCTGAGGATGCTGGACCTCGGGCTGGGCGACCCGCTCGAGTTCCCGTTCATCGACAGGCCGGCGGCCAAGGCCGTCCACGACGGCTACGACACGCTCGTCGAGCTCGGGGCGGTGCGGAAGACGGGGCGGGGGAGCGGCCCGGCCCCGGCCTCGAGGTGGGAGCTCACGGACAAGGGGCGAGCCATGGCCCGGATCCAGCTCGACCCGCGGATCTCGCGCATGCTGCTCGAGGCGGGCGAGGAACGCTGCCTCCCCGAGGTCGCGGTGCTGGCGGCGGCGCTGAGCATCCGCGACCCGAGGGAGCGGCCGCCGGAGAAGGCCCAGCAGGCCGACGCCGTCCACGCCGCGTTCAAGCACCCCGATTCCGACTTCCTGGTCCTGCTCAACATTTGGAATCGCTATCACGGCGATTTCGAGAAGCTCGGCTCGCTCGTCCAGAAGCGCCGCTTCTGCCGCGAGAACTTCCTGTCGTTCCCGCGCATGCGCGAGTGGACCTACCTCCACGCGGAGATCGGAAACGCCTTGAGAGAGCTGGAGATGGGTCAGGCGGCGGGGCGGGGAAGGAGGCCTCGTCGGGGCCGGGCCGTAGATAGGGGCCACGCGGAGAGAGAAGGGGGGAAGGGAAATAGGGAAATAGGTATTGTGTCCCCGATTTTGCACGCGGACATATCGCCGGCGCTTTACGGGGCCATCCACCGGTCCGTCCTCAGCGGCTATCTCTCGAACATCGCCGTCCACAAAGAGAAGAACGCCTACGCGGGGGCCAAGAACCGCGAGCTCCTGCTCTGGCCCGGCTCGGTCCTGTGGGGCAAGGGCGCCGGCTGGATCGTCTCGACCGAGGTCGTCCGGACCTCGCGCCTCTTCGCCCGCACGGCCGCCCGCATCGACCCGGCCTGGCTCGAACGCCTCGGCGGCCCGCTCTGCAAGCGCTCCTACTCCGAAGCCGCCTGGGACCGGGCCCGCGGCGAGGTCACGGCCAAGGAGCGGGTCACGCTTTTCGGGCTGGAGATCGTCCGCGACCGCCGCGTCTCCTACGCCCGCGTCAACCCGGCCGAGGCCCACGGGATCTTCGTCATGAGCGGCCTCGTCGGTGGCGAGATCGACGACCCGCCGCCCTTCCTCGTCCACAACCTGGCCCTCCAGCGCCGGGTCGAGGCGATGGAGGAGAAGCTTCGCCGCCGCGACATCCTCGTGGCCGAGACCGAGATCGCCAGGTTCTACTCGGAGAAGCTCCCCGGCATTCACGACGTGCGCTCGCTGCGCAAGCTCCTCCGCGACGTCGGCGACCGGGGCGGCGACGACGCGTTCCTGCGCCTCGAGGAGGAGGCCCTCCTCAACTATCGCCCGGAGGAGGGGACAGTCTCGGCCTTCCCGGACACGGTCGAGGTGTCCGGCCGCCCCTACCGCGCCGTCTACAGGTTCGCGCCGGGGGAGGAGGACGACGGCGTCACGCTGACCGTGCCGCCCGAGCTGCTGAGCGCCATCCCGCCGGACCGGCTCGAGTGGGGCGTCGCCGGGCAGTTCGCGGAGAAGATCGCCGCGCTCATCAAGGGCCTGCCCAAGCGCTACCGCAAGCTCCTCGTCCCGGTGGGGGAGAAGGCCGAGACGATCGCCCGCGAGATGCCCCGGGCGCCCGAGGAGACGCCGCTCTTCAAGGCCGTGGCCGAGTTCGTCAAGCGCCGCTTCGGGGTCGAGGTCCCGGCCCGCGAGTGGGCCTTGGCCGACGTGCCGCGCCACCTGCGCCTGCGCGTCGCCGTGACCGATCCCGCGACGGGGAGGGTCATCGACGCCGGGCGCGACGTCGAGCTGCTGCGGAAGAAGCTGGGCGCGGCCGACGAGGCGCCGTCCAAGGTCGAATCGCCGGCCTGGAAAGAGGCCCAGCGGACGTGGGAGAGGGACGGGATCGAGGAGTGGAGCTTCGGCGACTTGCCCGTGAAGGTCGCCGTCGGCACCTCGCTCACGGCCTACCCGGGGCTGAAAATGGGGGACATGATACCCGTTTCCCGGATTTCGGCCGGAGCCGGGGCCCCCGCGCCAGGCCCAACCGGGGGCGGGGCCGCGCCGGGCGCGACGGTCGCCGTGCGGCTTTTCCCGACCCGGGCCGAGGCCGAGGCGTCGCACAGGAAAGGCGTCCGGGCCCTTCTCATGCGCAAGTTCGCCAAGGAGCTGGCCTTCGTCCGGCGCTACCACAGGATCCCGGCCGAGCTCGACCGGGCGGCGCTCTTCTTCGGCGGCCGCGAGGCGGTCGAGGCGGCCATCGAGGAGGCCCTGGCCCGCGACGTCTTCGAGCGTGACATCCGGGCCCAGGCCGAATACAAGGCCTACGAGACCGAGGTCGGCCGGACGCTCTTCGAAAAGGGCCACGCCCTGACCCAGACCGTCGTCAAGATCGTCGGGCTCAACGCCAGGCTGCGGGCCGGGCTCGCGGCGGCGGGCGGCGGGGGGAGCGGGGGAGGGGCCGGCGGGGCCGCCCCCAAGCTCAGCCTCTACGAGCTCAGCCGCCTCAAAGCCAAGGTCAAGCCCGAGTACCTCGACGCCATCGCCGCCGACCTCGAACGCCTCGTCCCGCGCGACTTCCTCTCCGTCTATCCGCTCTCGCGCCTCGCCCGCGTCCCCCGCTACCTCGAGGGGCTCGAGATCCGCCTCGGCCGGGCCCGCGTCGATCCCGACAAGGACAGGGCCAAGGCCGCCCAGCTCGAGCGCTACGCCTTCGAGCTCGCCCGCCTCGAGGCCGACCTGGCCAAGAGAACGGGGGCACGATCTTCATTGCCCGGCTCCGGGCCGCGCTCGACGGCGAGCGAGACGGGGCGCGCTTCTTTCCCTCCGAATAGGGAAATAGGTATCATGTCCCCCATTTCGGCCGCGGTCGACGAGCTGCGCTGGATGCTCGAGGAGTTCAAGCTCTCGCTCTTCGCGCCCGAGATCAGGACCGCCTTTCCCATCTCGGCCGTCCGCCTGGCCCGCAAGATCGCCGAGATCGACGCGCTTCAAATCGTCGCGTAACCGAATTCGGCGAAGTGCGGATCGTAGGCGAAGGCCGTCTGCATGCCTGCCCGCCGCATGACCTCGAAGCTGGCGCAGTCGACCAGGCTCAAGCCGCGCCTCCCCGCCGCCAGCAGGGCGGCCACCGCCGCCGCATGGATGTCGCGCGTCACCCACACCACCTTCAGCACCGGCACGATGTCTTTTTCGAACTCGTGCACGGCCCCGGGCCCGAACCGCCTCATCAGGACAGCCGCAGTTTCGACGAGGATATAGTTGTGGCAAACAGGGAATTCTCCCCGGTCCCTCAGCCATTCCCAGGACCCCTTGGCCGCCGCATGCCGCTCATCGTCCCGGTCGAGGACCGCTATGAGGGCGCTGGTGTCGACGAACACGCTCATCGGGCTTTCCCTTTGCCGTCCTGCCGTTCCCGGCGCCTGTTCCGTGCCCCGGGCCCTGCGCCCGAGCCACCCTGGGCCCCGCTTTGCCCGGCTGTCTCGTTTTCGGCGTCACCGGCGTCGCCAGGTTCCCCCCAAGCATAGCGGTCATGCTCGATGGACAGATTCGGCAAGCCCGAAGAGAACCTTCCCGCCGCAGCTACAGCTCGGGCCCAGAGTTCCTTCTTGTCGACGATGCCCGCGAACGGATCGTGGCCGTATTCGGAGTTCTTCTCGGCGATGCGCGCCAAGCCCAGGCGCCGGTCCTCTCCCTCAGTGCGCCGCCGCAGCTCCCGAAGGCAAAGCCGGACGACCTCGGCGCCCGAGACCTTCCTTCGCCGGCTCTCCGCCTCGACCCACTTTTTGTCCTTATCCGACAGCGAAACGAGCATTCGGACCATACGTGCCATGGAGACCTCCGCGGATATATATCGAATATATATCGCAAGTGATATGATGTCAAGCTGAAAAAAGGGGTATTCGTTTTATGGTAAAATCGCAGCATGCCCAAAGATCCCGATCTTCCCGCCAAGAACCACGACGTCGACACGCCGTCCTGCTCCGTGCCAGCATCCCCTTCCTCTCCGTCCGCTCCGTCCTCTCCTTCCTCGCCGCCCGCGAGCGGCCCCCGTGCCGCCCCTCCCGCGGATTCCCGGGCCGGCGCGCCCAGCGGTGTGCGCCGAGCGCCCTCCGACTGGGCCGCGGCCCGCGACGCCGCCATCGACGACTTCCTCTCCCGCTTCGCCTCGGACTGCGCCGACCGCGACGTCCTGGCCGACCTCATGGTCGCCATCACCCGCCTGGCCCGCGACGGCGCCCACCGCGGCGACCTCAAGCTCCTGACCAACGCCTTCAAGGAGCTGCGCTACGCCTTCAAGGTCTTCGCCCCCTACCACGGCGTCCGCAAGGTTTCGGTCTTCGGCTCGGCCCGCACCCCGGCCGACCACCCCGAGTTCCTCCAGGCCGTCGACTTCGCGCGGCGCATGCGCGAGCGCCGGTGGATGATCATCACCGGGGCCGGCGACGGCATCATGGGCGCCGCCCAGCGCGGGGCCGGGCGCAGCGGCTCCTTCGGCGTGGCCATCCGCCTGCCCCACGAGCAGAGGACCAACCCCGTCATCGCCGACGACCCCAAGCTCGTCAACTTCAAGTACTTCTTCACCCGCAAGATCCTCTTCCTCAAGGAGGCCTCGGCCGTGGCCCTCTTCCCCGGCGGCTTCGGCACCCAGGACGAGGGCTTCGAGGCCCTGACCATGATCCAGACGGGCAAGACCAACCTCATGCCCCTGGTCATGATCGACGCGCCCGGCGGCACCTACTGGCAGCACTGGCGGACCTACATCAAGGCCGAGCTCGTCCTCAACGGCATGATCGACGACGACGACCTGGGCCTGTTCAAGCTGACCGACGACCTCGACGAGGCCGTGGAGGAGATCACCGGCTTCTACCGCCGCTACCACTCGATGCGCTACGTCGGGCCGCTCCTGATGTTGCGGCTGAATTCGCCGCTTTCGCCCGAAGCGCTCGAGCGCCTCAACGACACCTACGCCTCGGCCCTGCTGAGCGGGGGCCGCATCGAGCAGCATCTCACCCCGCTCGAAGGGGAAGGGGAGGAGGCCGAGCGCCCCGAGCTCCCGCGCCTGACCCTGGCCTTCAACCACAGGAGCATCGCCACGCTCCGCCGCCTGGTCGACGACGTCAATAATTGGGCATTTCCGGGAGGTATTCATAATCAGTAGCCGCGCCTGGTCCGTCGAATACCTCTTATATGCTTCAACGGCATACGCCCGAGCCTGGCAATAGTCGCCGTCCGCAACCGCTTTCTGGGCGCAAACCGCCGAAGGATACGGCCGGCTCGCTCGATCCGGCATCACCCCGAGGCATCAGCGCCTGGGCCTCGACAATGAGGCCCCAGGCTTGGGCGTTTTTGACGAAGTCGGCCGGCGACGTCAGCCGCTACTGCGGCTTTGAAGGAGGCGCGTTCTGCTCATTAACGGGCTATCCTTCCGCCTCGTCAGGCGGCTTGTCCGAAACCGCTTTCTTCGAATCGGTCGTGAGCCCGCCGATCAACGCGAGGATCAGCCCGATGATCGTTCCATAGCCGCCGACCTGGAGCTCCAAGCCCATCTGGCGCGCCTCCCCTTTCGTGATCGGGCCGAGGATCTTGATGAACAGCAAGAGCAGGCCACCGAGCGACGATATGACGGCAATGACCCTGGCCCGTTCTTTGACGGCCAGATAGCCGATCAGCATGGCCAGGCCGGCCAGCGGCACGAGCCAGAGCAGCGCACCATCGAAATCCTTGTCGGTCGCCAGTTGGATGCCGGTGATATCGACGTTGCAAGCCCTGACCCAGGGGAGAAAAAAGCAAATGATGATCAGGATGCCGCCGGCCGGAATAAGAATTCTCTTGTTCATGAGGCTCCTCCTCGGCCCGTCTTGGGGCCTGCGACGGTCAATATTTCAGAGTGCCCGGGTCGGTCGTCCCCGTTGGCCTGTCGATGGCGGAAAGCACCTTGCTGGCCACCGAATTAGAGATGTCCGCTATCATAGTGTTGGTGACGCTTACCTCGTCCGCCAGCGTCTGCCGGGCCTGCAACAGGGTGACGACGTCGTTGTCCAGGATGACGCTGTCGATCGGGTGCCTCATGCGGACGTTGGTAGCGAAAACGACCTTGTCGCCCGCTTCCTGAACGATCGGCTCTTCGAGGACGACGCGGCCGGTCTTGACGGCGATGACCTTGACGCTGCCTCCGATATGAAGCGTGTAGCCGTCCCTGACTATATCGAAGTACATCGGGGCCTGCCGATATTCCGTTCTTGTCTTTTGGCGGCCCTTGGAATCCGTGTAGGGGACCTCGAAGGAGAATTCGTAGGTCGCCGAAGCATTTTCGAAGGTTCGGCCCGGCCGGGAATGACGGACCTGGTTCAGCTTGCCGAAGACGAGATAATCTACGCCCTCGAGTTTCAGGGGGGAGCTCAGGCTCTCGTTGAGTTGCCCTTCCGAGATACGTTGCTCCCGGGCCACGGTCGAGAGCTCGTCCCGGTCAATCGTACGGATGAATTGGCTTCCGTTCGCCGAAACCCGGCTCTTTACGCCGTCCATAATGACATCGGCCAGGGCCATGCCAGCTATGTTCACGCCCGTGATATTGTCGAAGCGGACAAAGGCGACACGGACCGTGGCCATCTCCTTCGCGACTGCGGCCTTTTTCCTGACATCGGAGAACTCCGCTTCGATGGCTTGAGCCTTGCTGAGATCCTCATAGGCCTTGCGATAATAGCCGGCGTCCAGGAAGTACGAGCCGAGCGCGTAGTAAATGGCCGCCGCTTTCTGTCTAGCGTCTTTATAATTGGGCCTAGCCGTGCACGATTCAAGATAGAGATCGGCGGCCCTTCGGAAAGAGGATCCTGATTCCGATTCAGCGCCCATGCAATAATTAGACTCAGCGATCTTATCCAGGCAGTCCTTGTAGGGTGTTTTTAGGTTGAGGGCCGCTTTGTACTCAACGATGGCCTTCGAATAATTGCGAGAATCGAAGTATCCCTCGGCGGATTGATACCGGAGTTCCGCGGCCGATTCGCTGACATCAGCCATCGTAGATCGGAAGTCGATAGTCACGAAATTCAAGGGGACGTAGGCCCGCAGCCTGGACGTGAAGGCCTCCAGCTCGCGGAATTGCGCTATGGCCCCTTCAAGGTTGCCGTTGGCCCGATACTGCTCGGCCAGGCCGAGCTTTTGTTCATAGGCCTGTTTGGCAATCTCGGCGAGCTTGTCTTTGGTCTTTACGCTCTTCGGCTTCTTGCCGAGAGAGCCAAGATAGGACAGGGCCGCATTGTAGAAGTCCCCTTTGGCGACCGCCTTGTCCCCGGACTTGGCCAAGGCGCCGGCACTCTGGCCGGCGGCCGTCAGTGAGCCGATCACCAAGAACGAGACGACCGCACAGGCGACATAACGTTTCATTGGATCCTTCCTCCTTTGGCAGCTAAGTTTTTAGTGGGGAATGGCGCACAAATAGAACAGATATGGAATCACGCCTGCCATCTATCTATGTAGACAGGAATGAAGCCGCTTTGTCCCGCCACGGGATAATTTTGGACTGGGAGTAGGATAGCGGGCCGCCAGCGGAGGGGAAGGGCGCCGGGAACCGCTCCGCCGCCTGGTCGACGACGTCAATCATTGGGGGACATGATACTCATTCCCCCACTGTTTCGATTGCGCCAGGGCGGCAGGCGCCGCGGTAAACAGGGGGATAGGGATCATATCCCTCATTCAGGGCTGGAGAGTGCGCCCCCGAAATCCTTCCTAATCCCATCCTCAATGTAGACCCGCGAATCAGGGTTTTGTCCCATCCTGACCGTGCCCTCATCATCGCCGTGATCCCATGCCGGCTTCACGAACAGCCATTCGATCGGGAAGCAAGCCAAGCCCGGGCCGAAACCGGCCAACGAAAATTGGCATTTACTTATCCCGGGTTCTTGGGTTATCATCCCACCCTGCCAAGGTCATGGACCTCCAAGACGCTCTCACGGCCGGCCGTTTCTTCGACGAGGTCTCCCTGTCCGTCAAGAAGATCGTTTTCGCGAGTTTTCCCGGCCTCACGGAGGAGGAGAGGGAGGAGATCGACCAGGACGTCAAGCTCAAGCTCCTGAAGATGGCCGCCCGCGGGAAAAAGATCGCCAATCCCAGGTCTT
>ERZ795061.1072-NODE-1072-length-27096-cov-5.992086_pt1 | contig 27096 bp, 22 predicted proteins | sample MGYA00375145_ERZ795061 | MGnify/ENA primary metagenome ERZ795061 (study PRJEB30190, sample SAMN05720144) | anaerobic digester metagenome | isolation source: active sludge of municipal wastewater-treating anaerobic digesters | place: USA | collected 2014-12-22 ... | reverse complement strand
CGCCGCGCCAGATCCATCTGGCCATGCTGCTGGGAGAGCCGCCACCCGACTATGGCCATCTGCCGGTGCTGGTCAATCGAAGCGGTGCCAAGCTGAGCAAGCAGAACCTCGCACCGGCGCTCGATCTCTCCCGCGCGCGGCAGAATCTCCATGCCGTACTGACGCTGCTGCGACTCGAACCGCCGCCGGCACTGCGGCATGAAGCGGTGCGGACCCAGCTCGATTGGGCCACGCCCCGCTGGTCGCTGGCCGCGCTGCAGGGCTGCCGCAGCCTGCCGATGCCGGAACGGCTGGCGGATTGAGTCCGGCCTCTCTACCATAGCCGGTCGATCCGTCATCCATTCAGGACATTGCGATGTATGTCCCGCGCTCGATCATGCTGCTGGTGATTGGGGTGCTGCTGCTCTTTCCCGGCGTGCAGGCCTGGGTCGGCGATGTCGGCAGCAGTTGGTATCGGCCCCATCTGGTCTGGCTGGCGGTGATCATTCTCGCCCTGGTTCTGCAGCAGCTGCGGGAGCCCGATGAGTCCTGAGCTCGCTCTGCCGCTGGCGGTTCTGGGCTATCTGGCGCTGCTGTTCCTCACTGCCTGGGCTGCCGAACGCTGGCGCGGGCCGGCCCGCCTGGCGCGCCATCCGCTCATCCATCTCTTCGCACTCGGGGTTTACGGCGGTGCCTGGTCGCTGCTGGGGTCGATCGGCTTCGCCCAGCATTTCGGCCACAGCTACCTGTTCTACTATCTCGGCATGAGCATGGCCTTTCTGCTGGCGCCGATCTTTCTGCAGCCGCTGGCCCAGTTGGTGCGTACCCATCAGCTCAACTCGCTGGCCGATGTGCTGGCGTTCCGTTACCGCAGCCGCCTGGTCGGGGCATTGGCCGCACTGCTGCTGCTGTTCGGCTCGTTGCCGATGGTGGCGCTGCAACTGAAGAGCGTGCATGAACTCTTCGTACTGCTGAGCCACGATGGCCCTGCCCCCTGGTTGCTGCTGGGTGGATTCGTGCTGCTGCTGTTGCTCTTCACGCTGCGGTTCGGCTCACGTGACCTCACTGCGGAGCAGCAGCATTCGGGCCTGCTGCTTGCGATCGCCAGCTCCGGACTGCTGAAGCTGGTGGCGTTCGGCGGGCTCGGCTGGCTGGCGCTGCGTTACGCCTTTGGCGACTTGCAGGGACTCGGCCAGTGGCTGCGGGCCCATCCGCTGCTGCTCGACCGGCTGCATCAGCCGATGGCGCAGTGGACACCACGCATCCTGCTGCTGCTGTTCTTCTTCGCCACCGTGCTGATGCCGCACATCTACCACCTGCTGTTTGCCGAGGGTCGTTCAGCGACATTGTCCAACTGGCTGGGTGGTGGCTTCTCGCTCTATCTGCTGCTGTTGAGCCTGCCGGTGCTGCCGATACTGTGGGCCGGCGAATCGATCGGACTGAGCGGCCCCGCCGAATTTTTCTCGATCGGTCTGGCACTGACGAGTCACTCGCCGGCGATTCTGCTGGCGGCCCTGCTCAGCACCCTGGCCGCCACCAGCGCGGTGATGGTGGTGGGGACGCTGGCGCTGGCCTCCATCTGTCTGAACCATCTGGTGCTGCCGTTCTACCAGACCGCGCAAAAGGAGCAACTCTATCGTTGGGTGCTGGCGCGCCGGCGCTGGCTGATTGCGCTGATCTTTCTGATCGGTCTGCTGGGTCCGATGCTCTTTTCCGACTGGCAGCCACTGGCCGAACTGGCCCTGTTTGCCTTTGTCTGCATCCTCCAGCTGATGCCCGGCACCCTGGGAGTGCTCTACTGGCCGCATGCCAACCGCAAGGGGCTGGTGGCAGGACTACTGACCGGTCTTGTGCTCTGGCTGCTCTGTGCCCTGCTGGCACAGCCACTGACCGGTGCCCGTTCACTGTCGCTGCTGCAGGACAACTGGAGTCCGCTGGCACTCGGTTGTCTGGCCATCAACATCGCCATCTTCTCCCTGGTCTCGGCCGTCACCTCACGCAGTCCGGCGGAGCGTGCCGCAGCCGAACTCTGCTCGGTGGACAACATCCGCCGGCCGCGACGCCGTGAATTGAGCCAATCGTCACCCGAGCGCTTCATCCAGCAGTTGAGCAAGGCGCTCGGGCTCAATCTGGCACGGCAGGAGGTGGAGCAGGCGCTGCGCGAGCTCGAGCTCGATGCCGATGAGCGGCGCCCCTATGCGATGCGCCGTCTGCGTGACCGCATCGAGGCCAACCTGTCGGGCCGGCTGGGACCCTCCACCGCCCAGGAGATCGTCTCACGCCTGCTCCCCTACAAGGAGTCACCCTATGCTTACGACATCGAGGACATCAACTTCATCGAAAACCGGCTCGAATCCTATCGCAAGGATCTGCGCGGCCTGGCGGCCGAACTCGACACCCTGCGGCGTTACCACCGCCAGACATTGCGCGACCTGCCGATCGGAGTGCTCTCGATCGGTGTCGATGGCGAAGTGCTGCTGTGGAACCGCGCGATGGAGGCGCTGACCCAGACGCCAGCCGGAGAGGTGATCGGCTCCACCCTGGCCTCGCTCGCACCACCCTGGGGAGCGCTGTTCGCGGATTTTCTACATGACCCGGCCATGCAGCGCCACAAGGAGCCAATCAAGCTGGGCGGGGAGCAGCGCTGGGTGGCCCTGCACAAGTCGGATGTCTCCGCCGAGGATGTCTATCAGGGTGGCAGTCAGGTGATCCTGGTGGAGGACATGACCGACACCCGACTGCTCGAACAGAAGCTGATGCACAGCGAGCGACTGGCCTCGATCGGCCGGCTTGCCGCCGGTGTCGCCCATGAGATCGGCAATCCGGTCACCGGCATCGACTGTCTGGCGCAAAACCTCGCTGCCGAGAGTGACGAAGCCGAAATCAGGGAGCTGGCCGAGCAGATTCGCCAACAGATCCGCCGCATCAACCGCATCGTCCAGTCGCTGGTCACCTTTGCCCACCGCGGCAACCCCGAAACACCCTCCCGGCATGGTGCCGTCTCGCTCAGGGCCTGTGTGGCCGAAGCGGTCGAACTGCTGTCGATCGGTGGCAAGGGGTATGACATCCGCTTCGACAACCGCTGTGACCCAGACCTCGACGTGCGTGGCGACAGCCAGCGGCTGCAGCAGGTGTTCGTCAACCTGCTCGACAACGCCCGTGACGCCTCGCCACCCGGTGCCTGCATCCTCATCCGCAGCCAGCTTCTGGAGGGCATGGTCCAGACCGAGGTGATCGATCAGGGCAGCGGCATCGACAAGAGCCTGCACGAGCGGGTGTTCGATCCGTTCTTCACCACCAAGGAGCCGGGCGAGGGCACCGGACTCGGCCTGGCACTGGCCTACAGCATCGTCGAGGCGCATCAGGGGCAACTGCTGATCGACAGCCCGCTGGATGCGGCGACCGGACGCGGCACCAAGGTAACAGTGCTGCTGCCAAAGTGGGTGGAATCAACGCAGCAGAGCACGCAGACGGATGATTCTGAGTCAGAAACTGGTTAGACTGGTAACGTCTTATACTGCCGAGGTCGTGAGTAATGAAGTCGACCCCCAAGGTGCTCATCGTCGAGGATGAGTCGGTCATCCGCTACGCGCTGCGCCGTCTGCTGGAGCGCAACCAGTTCAAGGTCAGCGAGGCCGGTTCGGTGGCCGAGGCCCAGGCGAAGCAGAATCTTGACGAGTTCGACATCATCATCAGCGACCTGCGCCTGCCCGGTGCGCCGGGCACCGATCTGATCAAGCTGGCGCCGGCGACGCCGGTGCTGATCATGACCAGTTACGCCAGCCTGCGCTCGGCGGTCGATGCCATGAAGATGGGCGCGGTTGACTACATCGCCAAGCCCTTCGACCACAACGAGATGCTGGGCACGATCCGCCGCATCATCGCCAGTCACACGCCGACACCGGTTGCCGCCGACGGCGCCAACCACGGCCTGCCCGGCATGGTCGGGCGCTCACCGGCGATGCAGGCGATCTACAGCCACATCCACAAGGTGGCCAGGACCGCCACCACCGCGCTGATCCAGGGTGAATCGGGCACCGGCAAGGAGCTGATCGCCAAGGCCATCCATGCGCTGGGGCCACGCCGTGACCAACCGCTGATCAGCATCAACTGCGCGGCCATTCCCGAAAGCCTGATCGAATCCGAACTCTTTGGCCACGAAAAGGGCGCCTTCACCGGCGCGACCGCCAGCCGCACCGGCCTGGTCGAAGCCGCCGATGGCGGCACCCTCTTTCTGGATGAGATCGGCGAACTGCCGCTGGAGGCCCAGGCCCGCCTGCTGCGGGTGCTGCAGGAGGGCGAGATTCGCCGCATCGGTTCGGTCGAATCGAAGAAGGTCGATGTGCGTCTGATCTCGGCCACCCACCGCGATCTGGCGCGCATGGTCAAGGAGAACCGGTTTCGCCAGGATCTCTACTACCGCATCAATGTGGTGAAGATCGAACTGCCGCCGCTGCGCGAGCGCGGCAGCGACATCCTCGAGATCGCCGAACACATTCTCGACAAGGTTGCCCAGCGTCTGGGGCGCTCCGCGCTGCGGTTCTCGCCCAACGCCATCCAGGCCATCACCACCTACGGTTGGCCCGGCAATGTCCGCGAGCTCGAAAACGCCATCGAACGGGCGGTGGTGCTCAGCGAGCAGCCGGTCATCGACCACCCGCTGCTCGGCATCGATGTCGAGTTGATCGAGGTGGCCGAACTGCGCAGACAGCAGGAAAGCAAGGGCACGGTGCCGTCAAAGATCGCCTTTGAACCGCAGGAGGGGCTGTCGCTCGAGGATTACTTCCAGCAGTTCGTGCTGCAGCATCAGGACCAGATGAGCGAGACCGAGCTGGCGCGCAAGCTCGGCATCAGCCGTAAATGTCTGTGGGAGCGCCGGCAGCGCTTCAGCATCCCGCGCAGTCGCACACCCGCCAAGAGGGCTGGCTAGCCGCCTGTCACCGCAACGCCGTGCCGCGATGTTACCTGTCGCGCGGCGTGGTCCCCAGAACGAGGGGGACGGTAACAGAAAACTGTTTCCCCGCCGTTTAGCAAACCACGATAATATTTCAACTTGTTGTTATTTAAGTGAATTTAATTTTGGCACGCCAAATGTATAGGAAGAGGACATAACAATAACAATAACAATAAACAATAAAAACGACGCTTCGGGTACAACAACAATAATTGCGCAGCCACCTGAGCTGCCGATCCGAAGAGGCAGATCGAGGTGCAGCATCGTTGTGATAACAACAAGCAGGTTTGGCTCATAACAATAACAATCCGGCGCTGGCCGGCAAATCTGTAAAACAAGGACACGGCGCGGCAGCTTGGCTCTTGAGTGACACACCTTGCAGTGGAATGCCTCAGGCATTCCACTGCAAACTCATCTGAAATCCACTTCCCTTCTTTCGGCTCGACGCGGTATCGATGTGGCGTGGTGTATACTTCGCGCGCGGATTTTGTTGCCACAGGTCTCATTGCCATCGAACAGACGCTTGCCAAGCCGACCGTCATCCCCCGTGACGCCCACACCCTCTCCCGCAGTCAGGTCAGCGCCGCCGCGCTCAAGGTGCTCTATCGGCTGAAGGATGCCGGTTTCGCGGCCTATCTGGTGGGTGGCTGCGTGCGCGATCTGCTGTTGGGCCTGACACCCAAGGATTTCGACATTGCCACCGATGCGATGCCGGAGCAGGTCACTCAGCTCTTTCGCAATTCCCGGGTGATCGGTCGCCGTTTTCGCATCGTGCATGTCCGTTTCGGCCAGGAGACCATCGAGGTCTCGACCTTTCGCGCCCATCACTCGCCCTTCGACGAAGAAGATCCCGACACTGAACCGCTCGAGCGGCGCCGTTCCGACAGCGGCATGATCCTGCGCGACAATGTCTATGGCCGGGTCGACGAGGATGCCGGACGGCGTGACTTCACCATCAACGCGCTCTACTACGACATCCGCGACTTCACGCTGCACGACTACGCCGATGGATTGCGCGACCTGAACGCCAGGCAGATCAGGATGATCGGTGACCCGGCCATCCGCTACCGCGAGGATCCGGTGCGCATGCTGCGCGCGGTGCGCTTTGCCGCCAAACTCGACTTCACGCTGGCCGAGGAGACCCTCAAACCGATCAGGACGCTGCGCACCCTGCTGCTGCAGGTGCCTGCGGCACGCCTGTTCGATGAGGTGATCAAGCTGTTCCTGACTGGCCATGGATTGAGCTCGTTTCAACTGCTGCGGGCGCACGGCCTGTTCGAGACGCTCTTTCCAGCCACCCAGGCCAGCATCGAGGCCGCGACACCCTTTGCCGTTGCGCTCATCGAAGCGGCGATGCACAACACCGACCTGCGCCTGGCCGAGGAACGTCCGGTCAATCCGGCCTTCATCTTCGCGGTGCTGTTGTGGCCGGTCCTCACGATCCGACAGCAGCAGCTCCAGCATGACGAGGGGCTGCCGCCGATCGCGGCACTCCATCAGGCCGCCCACGAGGTGCTGGGCGAGCAGGTGCGAATCACGGCCATTCCGCGCCGCTTCTCCACCATCGTCATCGAGATCTGGGAGCTGCAGTGGCGGCTGCCCCGACGCACGCCAGCGGCGGTGGCCAAGCTGATCGCGCATCCACGCTTTCGTGCCGGCTACGACTTTCTGCTGCTGCGCGAACAGGCGGGTGAAGCGCTCGATGGTCTCGGTCAGTGGTGGAGCAGCTATCAGATTGCCGACGAGGCTGAGCGGACGGCATTGGTCGCCACTGTTACGGCCCCCCAATCCAGGCGCCGCAGCCGGGTGCGGCGGCGCAAATCCCGCGACTGAGCCATCTGCATCGTGCGTTGCCATATCGCGCTGGGCAGTAACCTGGATGAGCCGCTGGTGCAGATTCTCACCGCCTCCCGGGCGTTGGCGGAAATTCCCGACAGCACGCTGGTTGCGCTCTCCAGTTGTTACCGCAGCGCACCGCTGGATGGGATGGATCAGCCCTGGTACGTCAATCGGGTCGCCGCGCTCGACACCCAGCTGTCACCGGAAGCGCTGCTCGATGCACTGCAACGGATCGAACGGCGACAGGGCCGCATCCGCACCGTGCGCTGGGCGTCCCGCACGCTCGATCTCGACCTGCTGCTCTATGGCGACCTGGTGATGGAGAGCCCCCGGCTGCGGATTCCCCATCCGGGAATGGCGACGCGGAACTTCGTGCTGCACCCTTTGGCGGAACTGGTGGGCGACCTTATACTGCCGACCGGGCAGCGGCTGAGCGAGCTGTGTCGGTGCTGTACCGATGCTGGCCTGATCCGCATCGATCTCACCGCCGTGGAACCGGCGATCGCCGGGCCCGCGCTCACCCACGGCCGCTGACCCTGCGAACCGCATGCCCAGTCAGACAGAAGGAGCCACCGCGTGAATGCCATGACCCTGAACAGCCTGCGGGCGCTCAAGCGCGACGGCAAGCGGTTTTCCTGCCTCACCGCCTATGACGCCAGCTTTGCCCACCTGCTCAGCAGCAGCGGCATCGAAGTGCTGCTGGTCGGCGACTCCCTCGGCATGGTGGTGCGTGGCCATTCGTCGACCGTGCCGGTGCGGATGGAAGAGATGGTCTACCACACCCATTGCGTTGCCGCCGGCAACCAGGGTGCGCTGCTGATGGCCGACCTGCCCTTCATGAGTTACACCACCCCGGTCCAGGCACTGGAAAATTCGGCCCAGCTGATGCAGGCCGGCGCCAACGTCGTCAAGCTGGAGGAGTGCCAGCAGCTGGTCGAGATCATCGCCGCACTCAGTGGCTGCGGCATTCCCAGTTGCGCCCACATCGGTCTGGCCCCCCAGAGCGTCAACAAATTGGGCGGCTACCGGGTGCAGGGACGCGATGCCACGGCCGCGCAGGCGATGATCGAGCATGCCGTGGCACTCGAAGAGGCCGGTGCCGACCTGCTGCTGCTCGAATGCGTGCCCAGCCGGCTGGCCGAGACCATCACCCGGCAACTGACCATTCCGGTCATCGGCATTGGTGCCGGTGCCGCCACCGATGCCCAGGTGCTGGTGCTGCATGACATGCTCGGCATCACCCCCGGCAAGCCACCAAAGTTCGTCAGGAATTTCATGATCGGGGCCGACAGCATCCAGCAGGCCATCACCGGTTATCGCGATGCCGTGCTCGACGGCACCTTCCCTGGCCCGGAGCAGAGCTTCTCCTGACGATGGAGCTGCTGCACGCCATCGAACCACTGCGCGCACGGCTGCATGCACGGCGGCGTGCCGGCCACCGCATCGGCCTGGTGCCGACCATGGGCAATCTGCATCAGGGCCATCTCGATCTGGTCGAACGGGCGCGCGCGCAGTGTGACGCCGTGGTCGTCAGCATCTTCGTCAACCCGTTGCAGTTCGGACCGCAGGAGGATTACGACAGCTATCCGCGCACGCTGACCGCCGATTGCGCACTGCTGGAGCCGTTGCGGGCAGATTGGCTGTTTGCCCCCAGCGTCGCCGAGATGTACCCGCAGGGTCAGGGGGCTGGAGTGATCCGCGTCGGCACCCCGGCGATCGCCGACATCCTCTGTGGCGCCAACCGTCCCGGCCACTTCAGCGGCGTGACCACCGTGGTCAGCAAGCTGTTCAACATCGTTCAGCCCGACCGGGCCTATTTCGGCGAGAAGGATTACCAGCAACTGGCCATCATTCGTGCGCTGGTGCGTGACCTCGACTTTCCGATCACCATCACCGGCGTGCCGACCCGCCGCGAAGCCGATGGCCTGGCGATGAGTTCGCGCAATGGCCGCCTCAGCAGCGACGATCGGCAACGGGCGCCACTGCTTTACCGGGCGCTGTGCGAGACGGCCGACCGCCTGCGCGCCGGTGACCGGAACCTCGATCAGCTCTGCGCACAGGCCCGTGACACTCTGACGGCAGCTGGTTTTGCCGTCGATTATTTCACCGTTCTGGCCGCCGATGATCTGTCGCCGGCACTGCCAGCGCAGCGGAATCTGGTCATTCTGGTGGCGGCCAAAATCGGCTCGACCCGGCTGATTGACAATCTGGTGGTAAATGTTTGAACGGGGTAATTCTTTGCGGCATACTGCCGCCCACGCTTTCCGGCAGGAATCCGGAAAGAGGCTATAACTCCAGCTGAAGAGGTGTGGCTGTATGGAATCCATCATGCTCAAGGCCAAGTTACATCGGGCATGTGTCACCCATGCCGAGCTTGAATATGAAGGTTCGTGCGCGATCGATGGCCAGCTTCTGGATCTGGCTGGCATTCGCGAATATGAGCAGATTCAGATCTACAACGTCGCCAATGGCGAGCGTTTCACCACCTATGCCATCCGGGCCGAAGAGGGTTCGCGGGTGATCTCGGTCAATGGCGCGGCCGCGCACAAGGCCAAGCCGGGTGACCGGGTGATCATCTGTGCCTATGCCCACTACAGCGCAGCCCAGCTGGCCAGCTTCAAGCCCTCGCTGGTCTATCTGAACGAAGACAACACCGTCAGCCACGCCAGCAACTCCATCCCGGTCCAGGTGGCCTGACCCTCCGCTCTTTCTGTACCGCCCGGCGCATCGCGCCGGGCGGTTGCCCGACTCCACAGGCGACGAGTACACTCTCGGCACATCCACAAGTCACGTCCTGCCTCTCTGCAAGAGGGCCAGCGTCGACTTGGCATGCCATCACCATAAGCCACACCGATGCAGGGAGTCACAGTGTCCGAAATCCATCTCCACCAGGTTCCAGAGAGCGCCAAGGCGCGCGCGCATATCACCCGCGACGACTATCTGCGGATGTACCGCAACTCGATCGAACAGCCCGAGCCGTTCTGGGCCGAACAGGCGCAGAAGTTCCTCGACTGGTTCAGCCCCTGGAGCACCGTGAGCGAATCGGACTTTCGTCAGGGACAGGCCAAATGGTTCATTGGCGCGACCCTGAATGCCGCCTACAACTGCATCGACCGCCATCTGCCGCAGCGGGCTGATCAGGTCGCCATTCTCTGGGAGGGGGATGATCCGGCCGACTCGAAAAAGATCACCTACCAGGAGCTGCACCAGCAGGTGTGCCGGCTCGCCAACCTGCTGAAGGCGCGCCAGGTCAGGAAGGGGGACCGGGTCTGCATCTACATGCCGATGATTCCCGAGGCGGCCTACGCCATGCTCGCCTGCGCCCGGATCGGTGCGGTCCACTCCGTCGTCTTTGGCGGCTTCTCGCCGGAGTCACTGAAGGACCGGATTCTCGACTCCGACTGCCGGCTGGTGATCACCGCCGACGAGGGGCTGCGCGGCGGCCGGCGGGTGCCGCTCAAGCAGAACTGCAACCAGGCGCTGGAGCGCTGCCCCGATGTTCATTCGGTCATCGTCGTGCGCCGCACCGGCGGTCCGATCGACTGGGTCGATGGACGTGACATCTGGTACCACGAGGGCATTGCCAGCGTCGCCAGCGATTGTCCGGCCGAGCCGATGGATGCCGAGGATCCGCTCTTCATCCTCTACACCTCCGGTTCGACTGGCAAACCCAAGGGGGTGCTGCACACCACCGGCGGTTATCTGTTGCAGGCCGCCATGACCCACAGGTATGTCTTCGACTACCACGATGGCGACATCTACTGGTGCACGGCCGATGTGGGCTGGGTCACCGGCCACTCCTACATCGTCTATGGCCCGCTCGCCAATGGCGCCACCACTCTGGTCTTCGAGGGGGTGCCCACCTATCCCGATGCCTCGCGCTTCTGGCAGGTGATCGACAAGCATCAGGTCAACATCTTCTACACCGCACCCACGGCCCTGCGGGCCTTGATGGGGCAGGGTGACCAGTATGTGACCCGCAGCGGGCGTCAATCGCTGCGCACGCTCGGCACGGTCGGCGAACCGATCAATCCCGAAGCCTGGGAGTGGTACCACCGGGTGGTCGGCGAAGGGCGCTGCCCGGTGGTCGACACCTGGTGGCAGACCGAAACCGGCGCGATCATGATCTCGCCGCTGCCCGGTGCCACCGACCTCAAGGCCGGCTCCGCCACGCTGCCATTCTTCGGCGTCAAGCCGGAGCTGCTCGATGCCGATGGCCACATCATCAACGGCGCCGGCAGCGGCAACCTGGTGATCGCCCGCAGTTGGCCCAGCCAGATCCGCACCGTCTTCGGTGACCACCAGCGCTGTGTCGACACCTATTTCTCGACCTATCCCGGCTATTACTTCACCGGCGATGGCGCCCGTCGCGACGAGGATGGCTACTACTGGATCACCGGTCGGGTCGATGACGTGCTCAACATCTCCGGCCATCGCCTCGGCACCGCCGAGATCGAGAGTGCCCTGGTGCTGCACCCTTCGGTGGCCGAAGCGGCGGTGGTCGGCTATCCCCACCCGATCAAGGGACAGGGCATCTATGCCTATGTCACATTGATGAACGAGGTGCCGCCCAGCGATGCGCTGCGCAAGGAGCTGATCGACCTGGTCAGCAAGGAGATCGGTGCCATCGCCAAGCCGGACATCATCCAGTGGGCACCCGGCCTGCCCAAGACCCGCTCCGGCAAGATCATGCGGCGCATCCTGCGCAAGGTGGCGGCCAATGAGCTCGACAACCTGGGCGACACCACGACGCTGGCCGAGCCGGCCGTCGTCGATGACCTGATCAAGCACCGCGCGCTGCAATAGCGCGCTTGCCGTCAGGGGGTGCTCTTGCCTCCCTGACGCAGTTTCAGCGTGGCCAGTCGCGCGGCTGGTCGTAAAAGGCCCGTTCGATGAACTCCGCCACCCGCTGCCATGCCGTGGCCGTGGGTGACGGCTGCGGCCCGCTTGGCGGCAGGTAGTCGCCATGGCCATAGCCACTCCTGATCTGCCAAGGTCGCTCGACCAGATGGCCCGACCCGGCCGACGGGCCACCGTAGCCGAGTGCCGGCCGGGCGGTGATCGACTCGCCCTGCAGCAGGTCGGAGAGCGGATCGCCGACACGGAACGCCAGCTTCAGCACCTGATCATCCCTGGAGGCGAGCACGACGATCCGCTCGGCATTGGCGGCGGCCCACTTGAATTCGGCCTCCAGTACGTCACGGTCGACGGCGGCTGCGGTCAGGCAGAGCAGATGCAGCCGCCGTGACATGCGCTGTGCCGCGCTCAGGATCAGCCGGGCACCGAGACTGTGCGAAGCGAACGAGATGCTCTGCGCCGTTGCCAGCCAGCGGTCACAGAAGTCGGCCAGCAGCCGGCCGCAGCGGTTGGCATCGTTGCCCTCGAACGGGTAGTTGACCACCGGCAGCCAGGCATCGCCGGGCCAGAGGATGCCGATGAAGAGATCGGGCTCCGGCAGCGCCAGATGGCTGCCGAGCCGGCCCAGCGCGCGGGCCCCCTCGGCATAGTTCACATTGAAGCCATGGCTGAGGAACAGCACGTTCTTTCCGGCGAACAGCGGCGGCAGCTCATGCCACTGCAACGCACGCAGGGCCGGCTGCGGCTGGTTGCCATCGCCCTCCAGCAGGTAGGGCTCGACGATGCCGCCGTCGATGGCCGCGGCGCGAAAGTTGAGGTAGAGGTTCTGCATCGCGGCTCAGCGGCGTTTCGAGGCGGCAATCGCCGAGACCGCCGACGACAGTGCCGAGGAGAGATCCTTGGCGATCGGCGCCAGCGGCACCGACAGCGCGCCGACCAGCAGTGCCAGCAGCGCCTGCTTGGAGCAGAGGTAGGCCAGGGTGCCTTCCGACGACAGCAGTCCGCCGCCGACCAGGGCCAGTACCATCGCGGTGACGGCCGCGAAGGCCTTGGCCGAGTTGCGGTAGAGCTGGTCGGCCCGCTCATAGCCCAGATCGAGCAGCGCGCTCAACACCGTGTCGAACTGCCCGAGCAGGTTGATCTGCGCTGGCGTCAGTGGCGTGCCGTTGGCGATGCTGTCGGCCAGCTGTTGCAGCGCAGCCGGCGCAAGGTGGGTGGCCCTGGCCAGTTTGCTGGCGTTGTCCTGGGTCAGCGTCAGCCGGATCAGCGCCTTGGCGGCGGCCTTCTGCTCGGCCTTGCCGACCCCGTTGAGCCAGTTGGCGCGCAGGGTGTCGAGAATCTGCGGCGCACCCAGGGCGCTGTCGCCGGGGTCGGGCAGAAAGGGGCGCACCGCTGTTTCGATGTGGCCAAACCCCGGGTTGGAGGCACCGCCGCGAATCGCCTTGGAGGTGTCGACCAATCCGTAGGCGGCGGTGCCCAGGCCGGCAATGGCGGCGATGAGGCTGTCGATGTTGCTCAATATCAGCTCGGTCAGTGGCATGGGGCAGCTCCGTGCTGTTTACAGGGACGGATCGATGGAGATGTGCACGCCCTGCTCACCGGCCACCTCGTTGCCGAGGGTGAGCAGCGCCTTCTCGGTGTCGCGCAGTGGCAGGGTGTGGCTGTGCATCAGCTCCAGCGGGAATTTGCGGCTCTCGATGATGCGGATGGCCGCCTCGTAGGAGTCGAAGTCGACCGCCAGCGCGCCGATCAGCGTCAGCTCCTTCATCATGATCTTGTTGCTGGGGAACTCCTGCACCGGCTTGTACTTGGCGCCGGCCAGCACGATCCGGCCGGCCTGCGCGGCCAGATCGAGCGCATCGCAGACCGGCTGGGTGGCGCCGCTGGTCACCTCGACCACCACCTGCGCCATCTCGCCGTTGGTCATCTCGCGCACCACCGCGACCACATCCTCCTGCTCGACATCGACCGTGCGGTCGGCACCGAAGGCCCGCGCGATCTCCATCTTGTGCGCATCGACTGCAAGGCCGGTGACGATCACCTGGCCGGCCCCGGCCGCCTTGGCGGCAACCACCGAGGCCAGTCCACGCTGGCCGCAGCCGAGAATGACCACGGTCTCGCCGATCGCCGTCTTCGGCAGTTGGCTGGCCCAGCGCACACCGGCCCCCAGCGGGTTGAACATCACCGCCAGTTCGGGCGCCAGCGCGAGATCGACCTTGTGCACCAGACTGTGCGGATCGAGGTACATGTAGTCGGCATGGCCGCCCCACAGCGATGGGCGCTCATCGACACTCTTGTAGCCATAGGCGTGGATGAAGCCGGCACCGGCACGGCAGAGGTTGTAGCGACCCTTGACACAGGGGCGGCAGAAGCCGCAGGGCAGCATGGTTTCGAGTGCCACCCGGTCGCCTTTTTTCACCCCCCAGCGCTCGCTCGCCCTGGCGCCGATCTGCTCGATGATGCCGATCGGTTCATGGCCGGGAATGACGGTCAGATGGATGCCGTTCTTGTACTGCGACCAGTCGCTGCCGCAGATACCCGACTGTTCGACGCGCATGATGGCGTCGTCGTCGCCGATCTCCGGCACTTCGTAGTGGCGCATCTCGAGCTGGCGGATGCCGGTCTGGACGATTGCCCGTGATTTCATGGTCTGCTCCCTGGCGTTGGCGCCATCTTTATTGGAAGGTCATGGTCAGAACTGTTGTCTCAGCCGGGTGCCCGCCTGCCGCAACCGCTCGCGATCCACAGCAGTGCATCTTGCTCACTCCCTCGAAGAGGGCGATCGCCAAGCGCGTCTCGCCACGGACACAGGGCGTGGGGCACTTGCTGCGCTGCGTTCGCAGTGGCCAGCAGCATGTGCGGATTGGAAGAATCGGGCGGGAAGCTGAACATGCCACCGTGCAGCCGGGCAGTTCATTGACCCCGGTCAGCGCCTCATTGACGAAGCCTTCGACGGTCTGGCTGAGCAGCCGGTACTCTTCATTGCGCTCGAAATCCATGGTGCGCCTTGATTGTTCTTGTCGGGTCGCCACAGTTCCACCGCATAAATACCACGCGGCGCGCAGTGAGACCAGCTCGACGCCGCACCAGGATGGCTGATCAACGCCTGCTTTGGGGCTGTCTATACTCAAATCTCTCCCGGCGTGTGCACGGGAGCAGATCATCCAGAGAGCAGGAGAAATACATGCTGAAGCCGCTGATGAAGTTGATGTCGGGAATGCGGCTGCGAACCAGGATCGCACTGCTGGCATCCGGATTGCTGCTGTTGAGCGGCTACTTCTCGTATGGCCACTTCCGGTCGCTGTTCGAGCAGAAGGTCGAAGCGGCGCGCACCGCGCAGATCGTCGCCCTGATTGGTTCGCTGGAGGGGGTGACGAGCAAGCTGGCGGTCGAACGTGGCACCAGCCTCGGCTTCATCGGCAGCGGTGGCAGCAAGTTCGCGCCCGAACTGGCGAAGGCGCGTCACGAGCTCGATCAGGCCCTCGCCGACTGGAACGGCAACCTGGAGCGCACCGGCGTCCTGCTGGATGACAAGACGCGGCAGTACATCTCGTCACAGCTCATCCCGCTCTGGCAGACGCGCAGTCAATGGCGGGCACAGGTCGATGCCCTGAATGGTGCGCAGACCTTGCGCAACTATTCCGAAGCCAACCGTCTGGGGCTCGACACCACTGCGCTGCTAACCGACCAGATCAATGACCGCGCTGCACTCGATCAACTGCGCATCGTGCTGATGCTCGATGAAATCATCGAGGCGGCGGCCCAGGAGCGCGGGCTGCTCAATGGCCTCTTTGCCAAGTCCAGCGCCAGCGAAGTCCAATTCGTCAAGATGGTTGAACTGCAGGACCGTCAGCGACTGTTTCGCAACCGGCTCGAAAGCTTTGCCGACGCAAGGAGCATGACCTCGCTCAAGACGGCCGAGGCCGATCCGGCCTTTGCCCGTGTCGAGCAGATTCGCTCCGATCTGCGCAAACAGGCCGATTCATTGCAGAGTTTGCAGGGGCCCGCGCCAGAGGAGTGGTTCACGCTGGCCACGCAACGGCTGAAGCACTATGTGCAGGTCGGTGACGAAATCAAGGCCGGCGTGCAGGCCCTCAGCACCCAGCGTCACAGCGAAGCGGTCGCGGCACTGACCCTGACCGCCATCATGACGGCCGTCGCCTATCTGGCGGGTCTGTTGCTGGCGGCCGTGGTGATTGCCGACATCGATCGCAGCGTGAACGGGATTCGCGACTGGATTCGCGAGGTGGTGCGCACACGCGACCTGAGCCTGCGTTTTCGCGGCAACCGCCGCAACGAACTGGGCGAGATCGGCCAGACCATCGACGAATTCTCGTGCGAGATGACCAGGCTGCTGACGCAGGTTCAGCTCCATGCCGACACCCTGAATGGGCAGGCCGCCGCCATGGCCGGCTCCAGCAGCCAGGTCGAGACACTGATCGACCGCCAGCAACAGGAGAGCGAAGCGCTGTCGGCATCGATCGAGGAGATGGCCTCCAGCATCGGCGAGGTGTCGGTCAACACCCATCACACCGCCCGACAGACCGAAACCGCCTCCGAAGTGAGCGGCACCGGGCGGCGCCAGGTCGAGGAGACCAAACAGTCGATTCAGATGCTGGCAGTGCAACTGGGGCAGTCGAAGCAGATGGTGCTGGCCCTGCATGACGACAGCAACCGCATCGGCACCATCGTCGACACCATCAAGGGCATTGCCGAACAGACCAACCTGCTGGCGCTCAATGCCGCCATCGAGGCGGCCCGCGCCGGCGAACAGGGACGCGGCTTCGCCGTGGTGGCCGACGAAGTACGCAGCCTCGCCGGGCGGACCCAGCTTGCCACGACCGAGATACGCGGCATGATCGAGTCGCTGCAAAGCGCCTCGGCAACGGTGGACAGCACCATGACCGAGAGCATCATCCTCAGCGAAGCGTGTCTGGACCTCTCCGAGCACTCGCTGCAGGTGATCGACCGCCTCAAAGGGCTGGTCGATGAGATCGCGCAGGGCAACATCCAGAACTCCTCGGCCACCGAGCAGCAGTCGAGCGTGGCGACCGGAATCAGCAGAAACACCCTGCAGATCTCCGAACTGGCCAGCGAGTGCGTCCAGCATGCGCGCGAAAATGCCAGCAGCAGCGACACCCTGCGGGAGATTGCCGCCGAGCTGAAGAGCCTGGTGTCGCAATACCGCCTGGGGTGATGCACGCTGCATCAGGGCGCTGCATCACTGGCCGAGCGGCGCCTGCGCCAGCACCGAGTAACCGCCGCCGCCCGCGACCGGCGATTGAAAGAGTGTGACCGCTGTCACCGGTTGACGCAGTGGCAGCACCTGCTCAAGTGGATGGGCAGCGGCAATGCGCCGGCTGTGCCGACCCAGCCGCGCCAGCGTCAGATGGGGCCGAAACGGCTGCGTCTGACGCGGGTGAAATGCCTGCAACAGCGCATCATGCAGTGCCGTGAGCGTCGCGCTGGCGAGGCACTCCGCCCACAACAGACGCGGCTGGCGTGGATCGGGCGCATAGGTCAGCCGTACCAGCTCCAGCGTGAAGGCAGAAAAGCCGCCGGACACCCGAGCCAGCGTGCCGGTGACGGCACTGAGGTCGGTTTCGTTCCACGGCGGCACCAGCGTCAGGTGAATGTCGGCGACGGCCACCCGCCGCACCTCAGGGTCGGCCAGCACCGCGGCCCGTTCCGCCAGCGCCTCGGCCAACGCCGCCGACGCCTTCAGACCGATGAAAATGCGAGGCATTGCAGCTCACCTCATGCAGCGATGTTCATGTTGCGGCATGCTGTTCCGCATGTGAGCGCAGCGTGAGAATGCGGTCCATTCCGCACCGGACCGCTGCACTTCGGGAGCAGGCCGCGCGGCATCGAAAAGGCCGCTGTTCCAGGCGCCGTTGCTGTGGCAAGCTTGCCGTGCTCCCCGGCGCCGTGCTTTGCGTCGACAATGGATGCAGCTCGAAACAGGGAAGCGAAAAATGACGCCAGCAGCATCCAGTGACATCGCGCCAGACGAGACCGATGTGCAGCACGCGGATCCAAGCATACCCCTCGCCCGCCACCGCCTGCACCTGATCGCCGAAACCGCCGTGCGCCTGCCGGCCTACGCCGGCTCCAGCTGGCGCGGCGCGCTCGGCCATGCGCTCAAACGCACGGTCTGTGTCACCGGCGGCCGCCACTGCCCGGACTGCCTGCTGTACCGCTCCTGCGTCTATCCCTACGTGTTCGAGACGCCGCCGCCCGAGCGCGCCGAAAAGCTGCGCAAATACCCCGCGGCTCCGCATCCGTTCGTCATCGAGCCCTGGGCCGACTGCCGCGATGTCGGCCCCGGTGAGACCTTTGGCGTCGATCTGGTGCTGATTGGGCGCGGCCAGAGCCAGCTCGCCTACTTCATCGAGGCGCTGCGCCGCGCCGGGCAGACCGGCATCGGCAAGGGCGCGGCGCGGGGCGAGGGCCGCTATGCCCTGGCGTACGTCGAGCAGGAGACCGCCGCCGGCTGGCAGACCATCTACACCGCCGGCGGGCGGCTGGAATCGCAAGCCGCGCAGACGCCGGCGATCCCACCGCTGCCGGCCGGCCCGGTGCGCGTCGAACTCTCGACGCCGTTGCGCCTGAAGGTGGCCGAGGACCTGGTCACGCCGGAGCGGCTGCGGTTTCGGGATTTTTTCTCGGCGCTGCTGCGGCGGCTATCGCTGCTGAGTTATTTCCATACCGACACGCCGCTCGACACCGACTTCCGCGCCCTGGTCCAGGCCGCCGAGGCGGTCGCGCTCACCGACGCCGACCTGCGCTGGCACGACTGGACGCGCTACTCGGCGCGCCAGGATGCGCTGCTGCAGATGGGCGGTCTGGTCGGCACCTTCACGCTGCCCGGCGCGGCGCTCGCGCCGTTCTGGCCCTGCCTCTGGCTCGGTCAGTGGACCCACGTCGGCAAGGGTGCAGTGATGGGCCTGGGCCGCTACCGGTTGGTGTTTTGACGGCAAGCTTGCGGGAAGGAAGGATGGACGCGCACCGAATGCACACTGCGGACATGAACACGCCCGATCCCATCTCCCGCGACCCCGCCGACTATCCGCGCCGCGTGCTGCTGGCGGTGAGCGGCCTGTCGCCGCAGATCGTCACCGAGACGCTCTATGCGCTCGCCGTGCGCGCCGCGCGGCCGTGGATTCCGACCGAGATCCGCCTGCTCACCACCGCGCGCGGCGCCGAGCATGCGCGGCTGAACCTGCTCTCCGGCGATCGCTGGTTCGAGCGCCTGCGTGCCGACTACGGCCTGCCGCCGATCCGTTTCGATGCCGGGTGCATCGAGGTGATCCACGACGCCGCCGGCGCGCCGCTGGCTGACATCCGCAGCCAGGCCGACAACGACGCCACCGCCGATGCACTCACCGAGGCCGTGCGTGCGCTCGCGGCCGACCCCGACTGTGCGCTGCACGTCTCCATCGCCGGCGGGCGCAAGACGATGGGCTATTACCTCGGCTATGCGTTGTCCCTGTTCGGCCGCGCCCAGGACCGGCTCTCCCACGTGCTGGTCGAGGACGGCTTCGAGGGCCATCCGCAGTTCTACTACCCGAGCCCGTCCGAGCGGGTGATCCACACGCTCGGGCCCAATCCGCGGCCGCTCGACTGCCAGCAGGCCGAGGTGACGCTGGCCGAGATTCCCTTTGTGCGCCTGCGCGAAGGCCAGCCGCAAGCGCTGCTGGCAGGCAGCGCGCGCTTTTCGGACGTGGTCGCTGCCCTCAACCGGGCACTCGCCCCGCCGCGGCTGGTGATCGACGTCACCGACGGGCAGGTCGAAGCTGGCGGTCGGACTGTACCGATGGCGCCGGCGAATCTGGCTTTTCTGCTCTGGTTCGCCCGCCGCGCCCGCGAAGGGCTGCCCGGCCTGCGCCGGCCGGCCGAAGGCGTGCCGGATGCCGACTATGCCCAGGCGTACCGTGCCGCATACGACCACCTGCAAGGACTCAACGCGCGCATCGAAGCCCGCTACCGCGACGGCATGTCGCAGGGCGACTTCGACGAACGGCGCACACGCGTGAATCAGGCTCTTCTGGAGGCGCTCGGCCCGCGCGAGGCGGCGCCGTATCTCATCGCCGGCACCGGCCGGCCGAAAACCTATCGCCTCGACCTCCCGGCCGGGGCGATCACGATCGAGGAGAACTGAACCATGCCCCAAGCGCCGCGCCATCCCGCGCCGCAGATCCATGTGTGCCTCGTCTCCGACCAGGCCGCGGCCAACCTGCTGCCGGCGCTCGATCCCGCGCTCAAGCCGCGTGAAGTGGTGCTGATGGTCAGCGGCAAGATGCGGGCGCGGGCCGACGCACTGGAGTCCGTGCTGCGAGAGGCCGGCGTCGGCGTGAGCCGCGTCGATCTGGCCGACGAGCACGACTACGCTCGGCTCGAAACCGCGCTGTTGGAGGTCGCCAGCGAGCGCGACGGCCAGTCCATTGCGCTGAACGTCACCGGCGGCACCAAGCTGATGGCGCTGGCCGCGCAGGCCGTGGCGGTCGCGGCCAACTGGGCGGTGTTCTATGTGGATGTCGACACCGACGAGGTCATCTGGCTGGTTCCCGACCGGCATCGCCAGCCGCTGCAACAGCAGCTGCGCCTGCGCCACTACCTGGGCGGTTACGGCTTCAGCCTGGACGAGGGCATCGAGCGCCCGCGCCGTGAGCAACGCCACGACGACCTGCTGCGCACCCTCATTACCCAGGTGGGCAGCCTGGAACAGCCGCTCGCGCAACTGAACTGGCTGGCCCAGCAGGCCGAGGACCGGCGCAGCCTGCACGCAACGCTGACCGAACAGCAGGCCGACTCGCGTGCCCTGGACGCGCTGCTGCGGGAATTCGAGGACGCTGGCGCGCTCGCCAAGGAAGGCGCCAAGCTGATCTTCGCCAGCGAAGCCGAGCGCGACTTCGTCAAGGGCGGCTGGCTGGAGCGGCACGTATTCCAGACCGTGGACGACCTCAGCCGGGAACTGGGATTGCGCGACAAGGCGGCGAACTTGGTCGTGCTCGATTCGGGCGATGTCAAGAATGAACTCGACGTCGCCTTTCTGGCGCGCAACCGGCTGTTCGTCATCGAGTGCAAGACCGCGCGGATGGACCGGCCAGAAGCGCCCAAGGCCAACGACACCCTGTTCAAGCTGGCCGAGATCTGCCGCCGCGTCGGCGGGCTCGGCACGCGCGGCATGCTGGTCAGCTACCGGGGGCTGCGCGAGGAGGAAAAGCGCCTTGCAGCCGCACTGCGCATCGAGCTGGCCACCGGCGGCGAGCTGGCGCGGCTGAAGGAGAAGATCAGAGGCTGGGTGGGGCGGTGACGGCAAGCTTGCAAGTCCGCCGTCCGCGGACGATAGCCCCCGAACATTGCCTCCGCAACGACGGAACCGAACGATGACGATTAAAAAACTCGAATACGAACTGCGCTTCCTGACCCCGGCCTTTCTCGGCAATGCCGAGCAGAGCGCCCAGTGGCGCACGCCGCCCATCAAGGCGCTGCTGCGCCAGTGGTGGCGGGTGGTGTGGGCGGCCGAAAACGGTTTTTCCAACGACATCGCAGCGATGCGGCGCGAGGAGGGGTTGTTGTTCGGCCATGCCTGGCTGGAGGACGACGGCTTTGAGCGCGACGGGCACTGGGTGAAGACAGCCGCGCGCAAGAGTCTGGTGCGGTTGCGGCTGGAAGGCACGGACGAAGCGGGCGCTTGGACGCCCGGCACACAGCAGGGCGTTGCGCCGGTGCCGACCTCGATCGATGCCGGATACGCCTGGTTCGGTCTGGTCAGGCGCGGGCACGGGCAGCCCGACCGTAACGCCATCCGCGCCGACGGCCGTGAATCTGTGCGCACGCTGGTGTTGGCGGTCCCGGACGAACACGCCGAGCGCCTCGCAACGGTGATGCGGTTGGTTTCGCAGTTCGGCCAGCTCGGCAGCCGCAGTCGCGGCGGTTGGGGCTCCTTTCAGCTTTCTGGCGCACAGCCGCTGTCCGTAGCCGAGCTGCAACGCTATGCCCAGCCGACCGATGACTGCCTGAGCCGCGATTGGCCGATGTCGTTCTGTTCGGACGCGAAGGGGCTGTGCCTCTGGGAAAGCAAAGCCACTTTCAAAACTTGGGATCAGGCCATGCTGGGGGCGGCGCTGGAAAGGCGCCGGGTGCGCTCAGCGCTGAAGTCCGTGGGCGGCAAGGACTTGCGTCCAGCGTTGGGGTTTGCACTGGCCGTGGGACGCATGCCAAGTCCGCTGCGCTGGCGGGTGGTTCAGATGCCGGACAAGCAACTGGCGATGTGGGTTTTCGCCATGCCCACACGCATTCCGGACGAAGCCAGGAAATCCGTGGCGCCCGCGGACCTGAACAAGGCGTGGCGGACAGTTTTCGATGCCCTCGACCGATCCGACTTCCTGAAGCCGCGCGTAGCGGCGGGCCGGTAGGCGATGGCGAATCCACGCCACAAAAAAGCGAACCGGAGCGCGTGATGACTAGCGACACTCTTTGGCAAACCAAACTCGCCGCCCGCCTCCACGACCCGGCGGAAAAGGCGCTGGTGCTGCTGCGCGACCCGGCGGGGCACGAGGGTGGCACCTCGCACGCGTTGCGCCGGCTGCTCGGGCCCGATGCGCTGCCGGCCGGCGACATAGACCCGGACAACGACCAGGCACTGGCCAATGTCCTGTTCAAAAAGGGCCTGCCGGCGGACATCTACCGCCAGGTGCAGCGCGCCGACTGGTGGGCGGCGGCCGCCGACCGCCCGCAGTGGCCGATGGACGAAATCACCGTCAAGACCAAAACGGGCGACACCCGGACGTTCGCCGTGGCCAACTGGGCACAGGTGCGCTGGATGCAAAAGCCGGTGCTGATCCACCCGCTGACCGGCGATGCCGTGGACCTGCACGACCTGTCCGACACCAAACTCGACGCGCTCAAGCAGCGCAGCCTCGATCACTTCTCCGAGTTGCTCATCAGGCTCGGCGCCCAGGGTGATGCGCCGCAGGACTGGTGCAAGACGCTGCTCGCCTACTGGCGCTTCGGGCCGGACCTGGCTGCCACCGGTGCCGATACCGACGACAACCACAAGCTCGGCGCGCTGTGGGAAGTGCTGCCGGCCGACACCCGGGTGCCGGATCACAGCATCTGGGATCACCTCGATCTGACCTCCGCCTTCGCCGGCGCCTTTGCCGCCGACCCGGACGGCGAGGCGGCGCTGCTGGCGCTCTCGCTCGGCCCGGTGCAGGGCTTCATCGCCGCCGCGCGCTCGACCTCGGACCTGTGGGCCGGCTCGCATCTGCTTTCCCGTCTGGCCTGGGAGGCGATGCGCCCGGTCTGTGAAGAACTGGGCCCAGACGCCATCCTGTTCCCGCGCCTGCGCGGCGTTGCGCAGGTGGACCTGTGGCTGCGCGACGCGATGGGCCTGCCCGGCGATCTGTTCGAACGCTGTGAATGGAACAAGGGCGCGACCGACGCCAATCCGCTGTTCGCGGCTGCGCTGCCCAATCGCTTCGTGGCCGTGGTGCCGGCGAGCCGGGCGCGGGAGATCGCCGAAGCCGTGACCCGGCGCGTGCGTGACTGGCTCGCCCGGCTCGGCGAGGACGTGGTGATGCGCCTGCTGCACGAGGCCGGCTTCGACAAGGAAACGACGCTGACGCCCTACGAACAAATGAAGGAGCAGCTCGCCGGCTTTCCCGAAGTGCACTGGGCGGCAGTGCCGTTCTCGCTGATCCGCTGCCAGGACGCGGCCAAACAGCGCGACCTCGATACAAGCCACCTGTCGGCCGCGATGGCGCCCTTTTTCGGCGTCAAACCGAGCGAGCCCGGCGGCTTCCTTGCTACTCCCGCCTGGCAGGTGTTGCACAAGGACATCGCCTGGGGCGACGGCATGACCTTCTTCGCCCCCAACCCGGGCGTGCTCTACCCGGCGGTGTACGACCTCACCGAGCGCGTGCTGGCGGCGGCCAAGAGCACGCGCCCGTTCGCGCAGAGCGCGCAGCAGGGCTGGCGCTGCTCGCTGACCGGCGAGACGGAGTGGCTGACCACGGACCGCGAGCAACTGAAAAAGTCCTACCGCCAGCAGACCGACACGCTGTGGGCGCGCGTGGCCGCGGGCAAACCTTCGTGGGCGAAAAAGGGCGAACACCTCGGCGCGCTGCCGGCCATCAAGCGCCTGTGGCCGACGATCTTTGCCGAGGAGATGGGGCGCGCGCTCAACCCGCGCGACGACGGCAGCGCGCGCCGGCTTGATCGCTTCGTGGTGTCCACGCACACCATGGCACTGGCGAGCCAGCTCGACCGCTGGCTGGAAACAGGCGGCCACACCGCGCCGGGTTTCGACGCCGAATGCCGGAAGCACAGCGCCGAGGCGGTCGCGCTGCCGCGGGCATTGATGCTGCGCCACAAGAGCAACCCGGCCGCGCTCGCCGATGCCAAGCGCATCCCCGGCCTGCTGGAAGCGGCGCAGGACGGCGACGATGACGCCGCTGTCGAGTCCGCACGCCGCCTGGTGCGGGCGACGTTGGCAACGGCGTCGGACCAGGCAGACGCCAGGCTCGAAACCTACTACGCGCTGCTGATGATGGACGGCGACCGCATGGGCGCGATCCTGTCGGGCGACGACAGCACCCGCATCAGCTACCGCGACAGCTTCCACCCGCAGGTGCGCAAGGGCTTCGACGAACGCGCGGCCAAACAGCCGCTGATCCAGCGCTACGGCGAACAGAAACGCGCCATCTCGCCCAACCGTCACCTCGCCGTGTCCGGCGCACTCAACGACTTTTCGCAGGCCGTGGTGCGCCATGTGGTCGAGAGTGAGTACCTCGGCCGCGTGATCTACGCCGGCGGCGACGACGTGCTCGCGATGCTGCCAGTGGCAGATCTGCTGGGGGCGATGCAGCGGCTGCGCCACGCCTACAGCGGCACCTTGCCGGAAGACGAGCACAGCGACTGGGGTGCGCTGCGCCCGGATCGCAAGGGGCTGCACTGCAAGAACGGTTTCGCGTACCTGAACGGCCGGCTGCTGCGCATGATGGGCCGCCACGCCACCGCCTCCACCGGCGCCGTGATCGCCCACCACCAAGCGCCACTGTCCGCGGTGCTGCGCGAGCTGCGGGCGGCGGAAAAGCGCGCCAAGGCGTATCGCCGGCCGGATGAAGACGGCCAATGGGTCGATCGCGATGCGTTCTCGATCACCGTCATCAAACGTTCCGGCGGTGCGCTGCACCTGACCGAGAAATGGGGCGAGCCGGTGGCGCTGCTCGATGACAGCATCGGCTTTCTGGCCGATCTGGGCGTGTCGCGCCGCGCCGTCTACAACAGCCTGGAGTGGTTGACCGATCTGCCCGACCCTAAGGCGCAGCCGGAGATGCTGCACGCCCTGCTCGGCTACCAGCTCGCGCGGCAGGCGCAGGGCACGGCCAAATCGCAGGCGCCCGAGCTGGCGCGCCGGCTCGCTGTGCTCACCAGCCAGCAGGAAAGGAACGGCCTCGACTGGCTGCGCAACTTCCTGTCGGTGGCCGAATTCCTGGCCCGGGAGACCCGCACGGGCGCCCCCGCCACGCAACCGGCCGCCGCGGCCCAGGGAGCCCCCGCATGAGCACGAGCGTTTTCATCGAGCCGCTGGACGTGCTGTTGCTGCGCGGCAACAAGCTGTTTGGCGACCCCGGCAGCCATGGCGAGGCGCTGATCCCGCCCTGGCCGTCGGTCGCGGCCGGCGCCTTGCGTTCGCGCATGCTGGCCGACGCGGGCATTGATCTGGCGGCCTTCGGCGACAATAAGGCGAGCCACCCCCCCATTGGCAAGCGCGACGAGCCCGGCCCGTTCACCGTCGCCGGCTTTCATCTGGCGCGCCGCTACGCGGACGGGCGCGCGGAACTGCTGATGGCGCCGCCCGCCGATCTGGTGGTGTTCGAGGCGGAGGGCGATCGGCTTTTCGCCGTGGCGCGCATGGCGCCGACCCCGCCCGCCGCCGGGCTCGCCAGCTCGGCCGAGCTGCCGCTGCTGCCGGTGCTGGCCCAGGCGGACCGACGCAAGCCGGCCGGCGGCTATTGGCTGACCGAAGCGGGCTTCAAGAACTATCTGGCCGGTCGCGTGCCCGCGGCCGAAACCGATTGGGTCAGGTCCGGCGCGCTGTGGCAGTTCGACCACCGCGTCGGCGTCGGGCTGGATACCGCGCAGCGCCGGGCCAAGGACGGCCAGTTGTTCTCGATGCAGGCGATCGCCTTCGCCAAGCGCGAGCACGGCGGCGAAACGGACGTGGGTTTTCTCGCCACCGTCAGCGGCGCCGAGCCGCCGACCTCCGGCCTCGTGCGCCTGGGCGGTGACGGCCGCGCCGCGGCGCTGCATCCGGTGAACGACTACCGGCCACCGGCACCGGACTACGAGGCCATCGTCGCTGCCAGGTGCTGCCGCTTGCTGCTGACTAGCCCCGGCCTGTTCGCGGGCGGCTGGCTGCCCAGCGGCGCCAACGCCGCCACCCGCCGCGCCGACGGCGCCATCCGCTTCGAGTTGCACGGGGTTTCCGGCTGGCTTGTCTGCGCCGCCGTGCCGCGCGCCGAGGTGGTGTCGGGCTGGGACCTGGCGCGCTGGCAGCCCAAGCCCGCGCTGCGCGCCGCGCCCACCGGCAGCGTCTGGTGGCTCGACGAACTTGATGCCCCGCCCGATGCGCTTCGCAAGCTTGCCGAAACCGGCCTGTGGCGCGAGCCCTGCGACGATGTCGCCCGGCGCGCCGAAGGCTTCAACCGTATTGCCATCGCAGCCTACTGATTCCAACGGAGTCCGCCATGTTTCAACAACAATCAGCCCTGTTCCTTTACGCGGTCAGTCCCGTCCACATGGGCGCCGGGCAGGCCATCGGCGTCATCGACAACCCGATCCAGCGCGAGCGCCACACCGGGCACCCCTGCTTTGCCGGCTCCGGCATCAAGGGCGCGCTGCGCCATGGCTTCGAGGCCATCGGCGGCGATGCCAAGCTGATCGACCGCCTGTTCGGCCCCGAATCCGGCAGCAGCGACCTGCACGCCGGCGCCGTCAGCTTCGGCGATGCCCAGCTCGTCGCGCTGCCGGTGCGTTCGCTCAAGGGCGGCTACGTCTACGCCACCTGCCCGCAGGCGCTGGCGCGGGCGCAGCGGCTGCTGGCATTGAGCGGCGCTGCGGCGAGCTGGCCCGCGCTCACCGTCGATCCCGGCCACTGCCTGCTCGCCAATCCCGCCCTGTTGTCGGGCGACAAGCTGCATCTGGAAGCCTTCGAGTACACGGCCAAGGTGAGCCAGCAGTTGCCGGCGCTGTCGACCGATATCGCCGCCAGGGCGCTGCCGGCTGATCCCGCCTATGCGTTTTTCGTCGACAAGATCAAGACCGATCTGGTGGTGCTGTCCGACACCGACTTCGGCTACTTCGCCGAGCACGCGATGCTGGTCGAGCCCCATGTGCGCATCGACGAGAACACCGGCACGGCGAAGTAAGATCGGAAGAGCACACGTCTGAACTCC